>Ga0307514_10004268_pt1 | contig 13208 bp, 18 predicted proteins | sample 16_EM_MG_FD_203088 | JGI IMG/M metagenome (GOLD analysis project Ga0307514, IMG submission 203088) | Populus trichocarpa ectomycorrhiza microbial communities from riparian zone in the Pacific Northwest, United States - 16_EM | ecosystem: Host-associated > Plants > Roots > Unclassified | place... | reverse complement strand
TGGCCTAGTATCCATCGAAACGGCAGAGGTTAACCTCCGTCTAACCTCGAAAGCGACAGAGCACCAGGCTACTCACAAGGATGGTTGAGGCCAGAGAATGCGGTGGTTGAGGGCGACGGAAACGAAGATTTCCAACGGGAGGCTGGGCGTAAGGAATCCCCAAGAAGTTGTCTATCCCGCCTGTCGAAGCTCCTTGGAATCTTGCGTAGCCAAGGTTGACAATGGGATCATCGGCGCGAACGGTAACCTGTAGGAAGGCAGCGATGAGGAGGAACGCGTTGAACAGCATCCGTGAGGACGTCTCAAGAACGAGGCAAGAGAGGATGGAAAGACCACGACAGACGCGTACACTTATGTATGGATTCCAATCTCATCCCTGCGGGATATTCTCCCCGCAGCTGGGCGCATGCTATTCAAAGTAAGGTGGCAATCAAGCCGGTGGATAACAAAGCTTGTTGGGCGATCAGTCAACGAATGATGTTTGCTGGTAGGGCGTTCAAAGTTGAATGAGGAGTGTGTGGGTGGCGGTAAACGGATGGCGTCGAATTTCGATCCCCTCAAGCAGACCACGTGATGAGGGGATAAAGTCATCTCCCCAAAGTCCGGCCGGGAAACACCAACGCCTCGCTCCTTCTACTGCTCTCCAGACTTTGGGAGAACGGCATGACAACTTTCCGCTAGGCCCGGTGAGTAATGAAGCGCGAAGCGGGGAAGCCACAGGCCTGGGAGTACCATCTGAAGTTTCCTCCTTCTACATTCAAACTTAGCGAGAGCATCTAATACTTCGAGCGGAGGCAACACAGTTTGTTTATAGATCCACAAGATAATGCATAATTGAGTAAGCGGATACAGCGGCTTATATAGCTTTGTCTGTTTCCGCAAGAACTAATGAGTTAGGATCACTAGCCCCATGGAGGGAAGTACTGAGAAGTGCAAACGGTGACCAGAGGAACCAGGCCCACATATTCAAGCTGGTTCATCCGTGCAATACCCCAAGTGACCGCGAGTGATGGCGTTATTCCAGAGACGATCCGACATCGCAATTCCCAATGAATCGAAACGTTTTGCCCCGAAGATCCTCTCATGTAACCCCTTTTTGTCTGTGGGGCGCAGAGCTATTGCAAACATCACCTGATAGTTTATGCGGTGCCGGCTCGGGCGGACAATTAGATGGTGGACTGAGGATGCCCCGTTGTCCCCAGTAGTCTCGCCAAAGAACGGGTATGGACCCACAAAGTCAGGAAGTCGTAGGGCGAGGCCGAATCAGATCAAGTGTGGCAACAACACTTTTTTGCGGGTATCTATATGGTGTGGTTGACGTGCGCTTGAAATGGCATACCCTCATTCCACAGTCGACGTAGCACGTTAAAAAAACAAGCGAACAGAACCGACACGGTTGGGAACACCGCGAATTTTTGTGACGGAAGCGACGTACAGCGGATTCACAACATCGCAAGGAGCAGCCACAGGGATCACCCCGATCGTGCAAGTGGCGTGAGGGCATCCCAGGCTGGTCAATTCGACACCCGAGGAACTGTAAGTGCACCCCACGCCGGCGACAGCTCACAGACCATCGTTCACGGTCAATCGTGGGACGCGGCCCTCATATGGATGGGCCTGTTCCTGAATGGCGGCTTGTTGTCGCGACGCCCGGATACCGTCGCCCTGAGACTAAGTAAATGGTAGAACAGAATGGATGTTTGGACATGAGACACTTGAGGGAAAGAAGAAAAATAGGTATGGCCAACACGTCCGGCAACACGTTGAAGGACCTCTAACGTATAATTCTTAAGTCTGAGCGTGAGCCTGAAGCCAAAGCTTGATGCGGTACTAAGCGGAGGCCGCCGAACGTTCGGTACTTATTTTAGAAAAAGTTGTCTGCATATCTGTTGCGCGGTCCATAAAAATTGTGCGGGACCGTGAGTGTGAAGGCCCAAAGGCCACTGCTTTATCCCAACCGATCAGAGTGTGAGAGACCCCAGTCGCAGCGAGAAAAAAGACGGCAGAATGAAGACAGGGAGAAAAACGAAGATATCTGCAGAGATGGTGCACAAAAAGCGAGGGACTGGGGTGAACAGATACTTTGCAGCAGAAGGGGCAGCTCGAAAGTTTCTAAGGGGACTCGGTGGAAACAAAATACGGACCCGGTTCCTTGGCCGAGCGCAAGAAAAAAACTCATAGAGTGACCTTGTTCGGATAACCACCAAACTTGGAGATGTGAGTCTGAACCCAGGCCAGGAAGAACTTTTCCGGAAGACCCCGGACCGTCGACATTCAGATTGGGGTTGGGAGAAAGCGAGGGTACGGATTGGCGACTCGGAATAGTGTCCGATAATGTTCCTTCGTTAGAACACCGTTAAATCACCCTGCAGCCTGGAACGCAAAACAAAGCCCACTCATATTCGAACCGCCTCCTGAGTCGTCGACGTTCGAATCCTTGCGCTCCCTGGGTCCCGATTTCAGTATCCGTTGAGATGGCCGGTCCGCAATGAAATTACAAAGTACCACCGACTATCTTTCCAGCACGCGTGAGTGGGTCGTCGTCCGCTGAGTCACATCGGTTCTCTCGCTCTGTCATGATTCGTACTTTTCCCATTCGGTTCTTTGGTGTGGGATAGGCGTAGGGCTACATAACGTATGACAGGCGGGGGAGCCTAGAATGAACGTCCACAATGAGCACCTGGCAACTTTCGGCTGTTCAGAATGTACAAAGCTTGATCCGGACACGCGTTGACGGCACAGTCAGACTTTTCATTCCATCGCGCGCACGGGCCCCTGCGTAAACGTCACACAGAAATGACTACAATCCAACACTGGTACCAGAGCCCATTGAAACCCGCGGACATCAGTGAACATATGGCTGTTGGGTGACTAACCGATTTGAAACTCCGCATAACACCCAGTAATATACCACAAACGGTAGTTCGCTAGACAGAAATCAATACAGTTGGTAGGCAGTGCACCTAGCTTTCATCCCCATCTGAAGGTGTCTCGTCATAGTACTCCACCCTATCGACAAAGAACACCAGCTCATCCACCAACAGGGAAGGTACTCCTGAGTAGAACTTCACCCGTTCAAGGTGCATCCCCCTCGCCTCCTGTGACCTCGCGAGTTCCACGATCGCTGCCCCATATACCTCCTCGCAGAATGACTGCACCGGGTCGATAACCGCAAGCTCCTTGATGGGAGGGAACGAAGTTGGCTGGATTGATTCGGGGAATAGCGGACTGTCGAGGAAAGCGTCCAGATAGGGCCGTAGATCGCAGCCGTCGAGAGTCAGCTTCTCCAACGGTCCCATGGATCCCAACAGTCGTCCGACTCCCTCCGTGACAAGCCCGAGATTTTGTATAACGTGAGGCCTATGGGGACGCAACACTGTTGATTCAAGCACCGTTGAGACCCGGAGCTCATCGAACAGCACAGCGTCCCAGCACCACTGCCGAAAGTCTCCAGGAAAGAGACCCGGTCACTGTAATCAGTGGTACTCCCTGCTCAGAACCATGATCTCCGTGACGGAAAGAAGTGAATCTGAATCAGTAAAATCGCACAGGCAACCAGCCCCCCCCCCGAACATAGTCTAGTATTTTCGGCTGTTTTGCTTCTACGACGCTCCGCCGACAATCCCGGGCCGGCGAATCGCACGAAGGCTTACATTTCTGCGGTGCAATGACCTTGGGAATTTGGCCCACGCGGTTTCAATATCGACCAAGCAGTAAGTAGCTAGGTTGTCTGTCATGCAAAAGAAAGACCCTATCGAGTGGTGGTTAAAGTCACAAGAAGCAACTTGTTCGAGACGTATGGCTTCCGTCGCGCTCTTGTCTTCATCTCCATCGTCCAACCTCCTCCTATCACCCACGCTCGACTCCGTCCCGCTCGGCTAGCGCTGGGAAGAGGTGATGCAGTTGACTTTTCACCTCCAGACCCAACCCATGGACGCAAGGGAGAACGGTTTCGAAGTAATACAACCCCCCACTGGACAGGGTGGAAGGAAGCCCTTATACTGTGCTGCATGGTATTCTTTTTCTCTTCCCGGAACCTTGGATTTGTATGTTTGCATGCTGTTTGTCAACATAGACATCTTGTAATCCGGTTTACACTTCATGCTAGTACGTTCTGTGGAAGACGCTGGTATATTCAAATTTACATGCGCATGCATACGGTTGCGGGTATAAGAAATTACGGTGAGCTTATTTACAATTTGTGAACCAGAGCACTGATTTAGAAACGCTTTAGACTCCCAAAGCTGTTTGAACCTCGACGATGGCAGCGATACCATCGGCACGGTAAGTGTCAGGGATGGTGGTGTACTCCTCGCTTGAATCGTCGCTGAACAACAGCATCTTCTTGTCGTCGAGGGTGTATTTCGGCCAATTGATGTTGGACAACGGGCTCGTGGCGGTGGAACCGCTTGGGTAGTTGGGATTGCGATGGTTTATGAAGTTGACTGTGTAGTCCTCATGAGCGGGCAAAATCAAGGAGGTGAAAGCACACATACCGAAAGCGTCTGTGCCGACGTGGTCACCAATGAAACCGTACATCTCAGGAAGGTCACCGCCATGAAGGGAGCCAAAGTAGGGGAGGCCCTTCCCGCGCTTCCACACTGGATGCGATAGGTCCCGAGTGTCAGTTTATCCCTACCCTGTAATCGCAAGAGGGAATACGAACAGTATGACCAAACGTTCTGGGTGGCAGCAAACTTGGAGAATGAAGTACGATGGCAAGATTGGAAGAAGCTGTCGCCCAGAATGGCGGCAAGACGCTTGAACTCGGGACTGTGGAGATGAGGTCAAACACAAGTGGCGTGTCCGACATCGTCGTACTCACGTCAAAGCATTGAGGTCCCCGGTACCGAATGGAGAGCCCTGCGAGAACTCAGAGTCAGGACATGGTGTGAATAGGTTCGGAAAGGCGCTCTACTGCTGCAGGATCCTCAGAATACTTGTCAGCGATCGAGTCGACCTGAGCGTCGGTGATTCCAATGTAGAGGTGTTCCTTCATGTGAGCCTTTACATCGGCATCGGTACTTGAGAAAAGGAGATTAAATCCGGGTGTACAAGTGTTTATTCTTTGAGGGGACCCACGTAATCGATTGGCTAAACAAAGAGAAGAGGCTAGAAACACGAAAACGAAATTGAGCGTCTTCAACGTGGGAGAGCGGGAATCGAACTTACGTTCCTTCGTCGTCGACACGACCACCAAGGATAGGGACCCTAGCATAGCGTCCATCACGGACGTACTCCATCAGCGACTTCTTGATTAGGTCTCCGTCGATGCTGATACTCCAGGTCGGATTCAGTCCGCTGGGAGAAAGCAACGCGGGAGTAGTGTTGACGGCATCTATGAGAGTATCATATGGAGCAGCGCGGAGACATTCCAGAGTGTCCGGAGCCGAAGCGCAGCCGGTGAACTGCACCAAGTGGTCGTAGGTGGCTTGGTGTTTCTGGCTGTCAGTCTTGTAGACGGGGAATGTGTAACCCGATTGCTATGATGGCAGTGCGGTTTTGAGTGACATTGAAATATATCTTGGGATTGCAAATACGTACGATGATCGCAGCCCTGAATGGGGGGTTTTCAGGAGTCGTGACGAGGTGGGCGGTAATGGAGATGCCCCCTGCACTGTGGCCCCAACTGTATGGTGTGCACAAGGTAAACAATTTTGGGTAATTATCTGGAAAAAAAATCTCACGCAGTGATCTTGTCCGGATCACCACCGAACTTGGAGATGTAAGTCTGAATCCAGGCCAGGAAGAACTGTTCTGGCAGATCCCGGACCACCAGCGTTCAAATTGAGACGGTCCAAGGTCAGAATCCACGGGAATCCGCTGATCACCGAAATGATACTCACGATCATACAATCCAACATTAGCAGCCCCCCCAGCGAGCGCTTCCTTTCCGCCCAGCCAACCGAAGGCGTTCACGCGGTAGTTAAAGTTTACGTATATGACTGGTTCGCCGAGTTCGACCGAGCGTTGGACAAAAGCGCTTCCGTCGTAAGAAGACCCATCGCCGTCGGCAAAACCTCCGCCGTAGAAGAACTGCGAGTCGCCCAGTTGGAGGATATCGTGGAATCATTCTAGATTTGGAAGGGACTCACAACGACAACTGGGAGTTTGCTTTGTTCCGTGACGCCAGCAGGACGGACAACATTTGCGTAAAGGCCTGTGGTGCAATGAGTTTCGTCCCATGGGACCTACCTTAAGCTTAGGTGGATCACGTACAGTCTTCGGATACATTTACTTTAGAAAGGAGTCCGCTCAATACCGTGTAGTCAATGTTCGGAATGTATGGGAGGGACAAGTTCTGTTGCGGGCAAGCATATCCAAGGTTTGTGGCCTATGATGATCGATCGAAACAGCAGAGGTTAACCTCCGCCTAACCTAGAACGGGAAAGGTTACTCACGAGCGTGGTACCAGGTAGAGGAAGCGGTGGTTGAGGACGACGGAAACGAAGATTTCCAACGGGGGGCTGGGCGTAAGGAATCCCTAAGAACCTGTCTATCCCACCTCCCGAAGCCCCTTGAAATGTTGCATAGTCAAGACTGACAATGGGACCATCGGTACCAACTATAACCCGTAATAGGAAGGCAACGAGGAGGGGGAGCACATCGAAAAACATCCTTGGGAAATCTCAAGAGGAAAGGCAAAGAAGATGGGGAGACGACCACGGATGCGTGAATTTTGTATGGGTTTCGATATCATCCCGACAGGCTATTCTCTTCTCCGTCGGGCGCATGCTGTTCGCAGTAGGGTTCGGTAAAAACGCGTGAATTATTAACAGCGAGTTCTCACAGAGTCAAAGAAACGTGTTGTCACCGGAGTTATGGTGGTTTGTGTCCTTAAGGAGATCATGTGATGGGAGGGATATAAGTAACTCCCCAAACGGGATGGGAGGATCCTTTATTCCGTGCTGTGCTGTCCTTTTCCCCTCAGAGCCTTAAATTCGCGTATTAACATGCTATTTATCAACATGGACATCTCTAGATGTACGAGAAATGACAGTGGATGTCTGGGGTACTCCCAAGGCAATACATAACTTACTCAATGTCGCGAAAGTTCGTGAATTAAGCACTGATTTCGAAACGGTTCAGGCCTCCAAAGCCATTTGAACCCTGATGATAGCAGCGATACCATCGGCACGATAAGTGTCGGAAATAGTGGTATACTTCTCGCTGGAGTCGTCGCTGAACAACAGCATCTTCTTGTCGTGAGGGGTATATTTTGGCCAAGTGATGTTGGACAACGGGCTCGCGGCGGTGGAACCACTTGGGTGGTTGGGGTTGTAATGGTTGATGAAGTTGACTGGTATAGTCCCCATTAGCGGTCAAAATCAAGGAGGGAAAGCGCGCGTACCGAAAGCGTCTGTGCCAACGTGGTCACCAGTGAGACCGTACACCTCAGCAACATCACCACCATGAATGGAGCCAAGGTAGAGGAGGTCCTTCCTGCGCTTCCACACTAGATGTGACAGATTTCAAGTGTCAATCTCCCCTTAGCTTGGAATCACATTAGATGCGGGAATACGAACAGTATGACCAAGCGTTCTGAGTGGTAGCGTACTTCGGGAACGCGAAACGATGGCCGGCTTGGAAGACGTGGTCGCCCTGGATAGCGGCAATACGCTTGAATTCAGGACTGTGGAGTTAACAAGTCAGACACAACTAGCACTCCCGAAGTTGATATATACACGGACGTCAAAGCGCTGCGGTTACCAGTACCAAACGGAGAGCCCTACGAAAACTCGGGGTCAGGACACGGTGCGAATAGGTTAGGGAGGGCGCCATACGTCAGCGGGATTCTCAGAATACTTGTCCGCGATTGAGTTGATTTGAGCATCCGTGGCTCCAGGGTAAATGTGTTCCTTCATGAAGGTCTTGACAGCGGCATCGGTACTTCAGAGGGTAAGTCCCCGAGTCCGACTACTAATTTATTCTGTGAGGGGACGCACGTAATCGATTGGCTGTACAGCGAGAAGAGGCTAGGAAAGCAAAATAGAGTGAGCGTCTGATGGTCACACGAGGTTGAGAAGGCGGAAATCGGACTTACGTTCCTTCGTCGTCGACCTGACCACCAAGGATAGGGACCCTAGCATAGCATCCCTCATCGATGTACTGCATCAACGACTTCTTGACAAGCTCCCCGTCGATGCTGACATCCCACGTCAAATCTACTCCATTGGGAGAAATTACTGAGGGAGTAGTGTTGATTGCATCTGCGAGAGTGGCATATGGAGCAGCACGAAGACATTCTAGCGTGTCCGGAGTCGAAGTGCATCCTGTGAACTGCACCAGGTGGTCGTAGATGGCTTGATGTTTCTGGCTGTCTGTCTTGTGGATGGGGACCGTGTAACCTGATTGCTATGACGGCGAATAGAGCTTTAGTGATGTTGAGATAAAGTTGGGGATCGGAAATTCGTACAAAGATAGCAGCCCTGAACGGGGGTTTGTTGGGGGTCGTGACGAGGTGAGCGGTGAGAGAGAAAGACCCTGCGCTCTGGCCCCAGCTGAACGGTGGGCGCAAAGTGAGCAATTCCGGATCAATATCTGCAAAAACAGGCTCACATAGTGACCCTGTTCGGATCGCCGCCGAACTTGGAGATGTAAGTCTTAATCCAGGCCAGGAAGAACTTTTCTGGTAGATCCCGGACCACCAGCGTTCAGAATCCACGGGAATCCACTGATCACAGGAATGGTACTCACGATCATACAATCCGATATTGGCAGCTCCTCCAGCGAGAACTTCCTTTCCGGCCAACCAACCGAAAGCGTTCACACGGTAGTTGAAGTTTACGTAGATGACCGGTTCACCGAGCTCGACTGAACGTTGGACGACGGCGGTTCCGTCGTAAGAGGATCCATCACCGTCGGCGAAACCTCCACCGTAGAAGAACTGCGAGTCACCCAGTTGGAGGATATCGCGGAATCATTCTAGATTGAAAGGGACTTACAACAACAACTGGGAGTTTGCTTTGTTCCGTGATGCCAGCAGGACGGATAACATTTGCGTAAAGGCCTGTGATACAATGAGTTTCGCCTCATGGGACCGGTCTGAGGGCTAGCACAACGCGTACAGTCTTCAGATGAATTTACTTTCGTGGCAAATGTGCCCAATACGCTGTAATCGAGGTTTGGAATGTAAGGGAAACTGGTGTTCTGTTGCGAACAGGAGTGCCCATAGCTTGTGGTCTACGATAAACAGAGGTTAAACGTTCCCGTTCAATATAGAACGCGAAAGAGCACGAGATTGCTCACAAGCGTGGTGCCAGGTAGAGGATTCGGTGGTTGAGGGCGGCGGAAACGAAGATTTCCAACGGGAGGCTGGGCGTAGGGAACCCCCAAGAACTTGTCTACCCCACCTGTCGAAGCTCCTTCGAACGTTGCATAGTTAAGACTGACAGTGGGGCCACCAGCACGTTTGGTCTCAGCCGCTGCGGCGCGAATGTCAACCTGCAGGAAGGCGGCGAGAAGGAGGAGCGCATTGATCAACATTCTTGGGGACGTCTCAAGAGTAAGGACAGAGAGGATGGGGAGAGATGTGCGCACTTGTCTATCTATTTCAATGCCATTTCGGCGGGGTATTCTCTTCTCCCTTGAGTGCATGCTCTGCGCAGTCAGGGAAAATTTGGCAAGGTGTCAATTAAGCCGGTGGACTAAAAAGCATGTTGTTCAGCTACAATCAGTCTAACCGAACGTACGGAATGAAACAGATGATGCCCGCTGGTAGGCGTTCAAGTCGGATTATAAGGAGTGTGTGAGTAGCGCGCGTCCCTTTCCCACCAGAATTTTTGAATAGAAGCCAACTTGGGCCCAGATGCCTTCCTGAGAGGATACACCTTTGAGTTCCCAAAAATCCACGCTCTCCCGACAGTCTGCGGTCACAGCTGAACAACTAGGGGCGATGGGCGAGGCCGACGCCCCCCAGAACTGGGTACCTGTCATCAAAATAGCCCACCAAACACCGAATACATGTCCCGAACCACACGACTGTTTGCCCCTGGTTTGTGCCGTGCGTGAGTAATCCAGAAGCAGCAGTCCCTTTCCACGATTCCCTTCCTGCTCACACCCTAGATGCGCCTCTTAAGCTTAACCCTAACCTCCGTCATGTCCTTCAATACCCGTTCATTCGCCCGGCAAATTTCGGTGTATGTATTTGTTCGGGCGGAGCCTTTGTGACCTACCGGAAGTGGCTTCTCATTCCTCCAACCATCCCGAGGAAGGCATGGCGACAGGAGAAACGAAACCCGATTCGTCCCTCAGAACAGTATAGACGAGGAACCATTCTGTACGCCGATTTCCGGTCAGAAATGCAAATACCCATCAGATGTGAATGTGTATAAATACCGCTCGTCAGAAATCTTGGTTACCAAATTCAAGCTTAGCGAGAGCATCGGCAACTTGTGATGCATTCATTGTCGCGCGGTAAGCTCATCAGTAAAAATGCGCGTGCGGCGTACGTCTACTCGCGTACCTTCGCGTATCACTTTCTTCGTCTCACCGGCCTCCGCCGTCGAAAATGGTACCTTCGAAAATGGTACCTTGGGCCTCGTAGGAACTTCGCGTACCTCCCGGGGTTGAATGCAAGTTTTTCTTCTGTCTGCAGGAGGTCTCAACGGTGTCCTGGCGAGATTCAAAACAAAGCCCACCCGGCTGCCGGATGTTCGGCGTGCTCCCCAGCTCTTTCCATTGCATGGGAGTGCTTGAGGGGACCAGTTCTGCCATTCCATCATCTTGACTACGATACCAACCGTGAGTTGGCCGGGATATACCGTAATGAACATCGGGCTCACCACTCCACTGCGACTTCCTCCAGTGCCAGATGCCTGATTGCCCTTACCTGGCAATTTCGTCCGCTCAGAATGTACAAGCTTACGCGTTGATCCCAGACTTTCAATCCCATCGCGCGCTAGGGCCCCGTGCGTAAACAGGTCTTACTAGCCAGGGCCATCATGTCGCGCCAAAATGCATATCAACATCAGGGCCTATAGAAACCCGGCGGACATGGACGAAAATGCGACCGTTGGATGAATAACAGACTTGGAGCTACGCACAACGCCCAGGAGTATACCACAAACGGCAGTTCATCATTCGCTACAGGCAGGAATCGGTAAAACACGTAGGCGGTAGACCTAATATCCATCCCCATCTGAAAGCGCCTCGCCATAGCATTCCACCCTATCGACAAAGGCCACCAGCTCATCCACCAACGGGGAAGGGACTCTTACGCAGAAATTCACCCGTTCAAGGGACATCCCCCTCGCCTCCTGTGACCTCGCGAATTCCACCATCGCTGCCCCATATACCTCCTCGTTGCAGAATGACTGTACCGGGCGGATGATCACAAGCTCCTTGATTGGAGGGAACGAAGTCGGCTGGATTGATTCGGGAAATATCGGAGTGTCGAGGAAAGTGTCCAGATAGGGCCGTAGATCACAACGGTCAAGAGTCAGCTTCTCCAATGGCCCCATAGATCTCAACAGTCGCCCAACTCCCTCTGCAGCAAGCCCGAGATTGTGTATAACGATGCCCCCGCCTTTGACGTGAAGGTGCCTGATACTGCCTAGTAGCGGGTACTCTCGGATCGTCCTGAGAGCCTGAGAGAAAACAGCAGGGAGCCACCTTTCCAAGCTCATCTCCATCTCGATGTCCTCTCCGGTGGAGCCGTGAAAATAGCACAATCTAAGGGTTGTTCCGTCAGATGATCCAAAGGTGATCGAACAAATGATGCTGAGGTCACCGTCCATCCGCATCTCAAGTACGACCCGGTCGGTTGTGCCCTCTGTATACTGACGAGCAAGAGCGTTCCATGAAACCGATGGAGGGTAGACGTCCTTGGGAACATCCCGCCCGAACCCTTCCAGCTCATGGAAGAATCCCACGTGCTTTGCCAAGGGACATGATATGTGGGTTGCAATTTCACAACCAGGGCCATCACTTGTGACGTCCAAAGAGAAATCCTTGACGTTGGAAAGGACGATAACCCTCTCCGGAGGGACGTCTTCGCGGAATCTGTCCGCCATGATATACATCCGAATCTGTTGTAGTGCGGGAGAAGCTTCGAGGAAACTGAGCAGTTGTGAGACGGGGAACTCCATGGCAAATGCTGAGAAATTGAAGGTGGTGAGGTTGGGGAAGGCGAATTGACGTAAGGAGAGAAGGTTGTTTTCTACGCTCAAGACGAAGTTCTTTACGTTCACAGCGCCTTCGAACAGAGGAAGACCAGAAGTTTCCGGGGGATCAGAGGGGCCACGGTACACGTGGATTTTAAGCGTACGAAGCAGTGGAAGAAGTCCGGGAATGGCCATCGACAGACCTTGAATGGTGTCCGAGAATGTCTGTTCGAGGTCGAGACTCCTGATCTGTTGGGCAAATGGAGAAAATAGAGTCACATTGATTGGAATGGGATTCATGTGATAGTCGACGGTGATGTCTAGGGGGGATCCTTTTGAGCGTTCGAGAAGAGTTTTCGTGAGGAGCCTGTCCGTCCGCCTAGTCAGGTACAACTGGGACCACAGCGCAGCATACTGGAGGAAGGTTCTCCGCCAATGACGGCACACGAAAGTGACCCGGAGACGATCACTCAGAGAAGCGAGATGTGTAGGAATGAGGCAAAGGACATCCAATGGGAGGCGGTTGATGGGAGCGAGCAGGTTCTTCCGTTCGTGGACGATCGTCAAAGCAGTCAAGATATCTTCAGAAAGTTGAGAGAACTGGAATAATATCATATCAGGGCCACCGAAGAACCTTCAAAATTCAACGAGTCGAACCTGGTCCAAGGTTAAACTGCGATGGTAAGTCACGCGTCGTTCATCTCTGGGAGGGTCAACTTACGACGGGGAATAGGCCATAGTCTTCAATTCAGTATTCAGAGCAAAAACGAGCTGAGGAAGGGAGAGACCCTTTCCAGGGTATTTTTGCGTGTCCATGGTTGAGAAAGGGCGAGAAGAAAGGGAGGCACGTCTTGGAAGAAATCAAGGCATGGCGAGGGGAATTTCCCACGATTCGACCACCCCATGCCCGTGGGGACAGGTAACACATGTCACTGGAATCACCGGTCTCACGAACACTGTATGTACGGTACTCCCGGCTCAAAACCATGATCTCCGAGACGGAAAGAAGTGAATCTGAAAATCGCACAGCTAGTCTACTAGCTCCGCCTATTTTGCTTCCACGACAGGGTCAAGTAGTGGTTGAGGTAAAAGTCACAAGAAGTA
>Ga0307514_10004267_pt1 | contig 13209 bp, 11 predicted proteins | sample 16_EM_MG_FD_203088 | JGI IMG/M metagenome (GOLD analysis project Ga0307514, IMG submission 203088) | Populus trichocarpa ectomycorrhiza microbial communities from riparian zone in the Pacific Northwest, United States - 16_EM | ecosystem: Host-associated > Plants > Roots > Unclassified | place... | reverse complement strand
CTGTGGGTGGGTTGGGGGGGGGGGGGGGGGGGGGGGGGGGGGGGGGGGGTGGCTGGCGGCGTATGGTGGCCGAAATCATGACGTTGGTCGATATCATAGTTTGAACCTTATCTTTAGCGTGCCCACCGCGACCAGATCTCACGATGCCTCACGGTCATGGTGTTGACAATTGCGGCTGTAGATTCTGCAGGAAAGGTAGACAATTGGATCTTGGGGAGAGCAGATCTCGGACTCAGATTTTCCAGTGGAATCGGCTGCTTTGTTCCCACCGATTGTGGGCGTATGTGTGCACATTTGGTCCAGGGCTAATGGTGATGATGGCAATGGTGATGGTGTCAGTGATGGTGGTCATAGTACCAGAAGCACTTAGACAAGTAGGTTGGTTACGTCAACGTTAGCACCAAAGCTTCCACAGACTTAGAGTCTTACATCAGCGAAAACTTCCACAAACTCAGATTTTTCCATCAGGGAAAAGCTTCCTGTGAAAAACTCTACACCTTCCAATGCGAGGATCTCTCAAGAAGGCTCTCAAGCAGGCTTCCAAAGAGGCTTTCAAGTAGGCTCTCAAGCAGGCTCTCAAGCAGACTCTCAGCGAGGGTTTATAGTACTGCTATTGCAACAAATACTGCAGGCAGTGAAGACTGCATCCGGAAAATGTAAATCGGTCCGGAAGCAACATGCAATTCTTCCAGACACTCCAGGCGATCTCACCAGTGCTTCTAAGTACTTCTAGATGCTCCAAGACCCCCCTGGAGCTAAGCAATGTTCTCTCAGACTCTGAAAGAGCATTCTCAGGTGCTCCTGAAAGCACCGGTAGGTATGCAGGTGTATTCAGGATGCTACAAAATTTGACTTATAGAATAGTCAAATTTTGGAGCTCCTGAGACCTCTGCACAGATCTGTGGAAGACTTCAAAAGCAGTTGAGACCGCTGCACAGCTCTGCGGGAGACTTCAAGAGCAGCTGTGACCGCTGCACAGCACTGTGGAAGACTTGGTGCTGTATTCTCACAGCAGTGGTTCTCACACAACCACAAGGCATTTCGTCTTATCATATTCGTTTTTGTTACAGTGGCAAGATTCACTGCATCATAATATGGCATGCATTATTTAAGTCTCTCTATATAGATACATACGGTCAATTTGGCTGCAGATGGTAGTCGAGCATAGCCGGAGGAGCACCTGGACATGCCCATTGACAACTTAGAGATGCACCAGTTGGAGCTAGAAGGGAGAGAGCCCACAATCAACACTCCGCCACACCTCTCAGGACATGTAAACGGAATTAATGACAAAGAGTGGTTCTGATTCAAGGAGTGTAGAGATCGGGTGAGAAGATATGATACTACCCAGTGTTGAGGATTCATGCAATAGCGTCGATCCATGACATCTCGGACAGACCGAGTCAGACCAAAAGTTGGGAAACATAGAGTGTGTATTTACATTGTATGATAAGATGAGATGGAAATGAGATGATATCTATCTACTCCGGGGTCTGCCGAATATATACACCCTGTCACTCTATCCACCTCCGTTATCCCTGTAGTTCCATACACCTGCTGCCATTCCTTAAAGATGTACTTGGAGGCTGTGATCAAGCAACTTAGGAGATGCACTTGGAGGCCATGATTGTGCAAACTTGGAGGTCGTAATCATGCAAGTTTAGAGATACACTTGGAGGCTGTGATAAAGCGAGTTTGGAAATGCACTTGGAGGCCGTGATCGTGCCAGATTAGAGGCTATAATCGACCGAGTTTGGAGATGCACTTGGAGGCCGTCATCGAGCGAGATTGGAAGAGTACTAGGAGGCAGTCAATCTGGAGGTGGTAGTTTGGGAGGGAGGCGTGATGGGAGCTGAGATTATATTCATTAGTTAACTCCTAATTGTGGGAATGTAGGGAATCAAGTACAACATGGTGTGCCGAGAGATAAGAGACTGACTGGGAGCAGGAGACAGTCAAACATGGGATGATGCAGTACACAGTGTATGCTGTACTCATTGTTAACTCTTGATCATGACATGGAGAGATTGAGAGCGATGACTTAACTTCGTATTCTTAGGTGATGGTAGAGTTGAGGACGAGAAAGAGAGAAATGAGCGCAGATTGGGGTAATCATCATGAGAAACTGGGACTTCAGAGAATTTCGTGTGCGAGTAAATTTCCCATCCCCGATACGGCACGTATAAGTCACAATCCGGCGTGTAATAACACCTATACAAGGTCTTCTCAACCCAATCGGGTAAGTCGTACCCCTGAATTCCCATATCCGCTCGTATCCTCCACATCGTTCTCATCTTCCTCCCCCAGCTCTCTCTTTCTCGTCCACAACTCTACCATCATTGCAGAACACAATGTTAAGTCATCCCTCGCTATCTCTCCATGTGATGATCATGACTTGACACTGAGTATAGCATACATCAAGTACAGCATATACCAAGTATAGCATACCACGAGTACAGCATACACCGAGTACAGCATACACCAAGTACAGCATACACCAAGTACAGCATACACCAAGTACAGCATACACCAAGTACAGCATACACCAAGTACAGCATACACCAAGTACAGCATACACCAAGTACAGCATACACCGAGTACAGCATACACCGAGTATAGCATACACCAAGTACAGCATACACCAAGTACAAAATACACCGAGTACAAGTATTCACTGTTTACAGCATACACCGAGTACCAGCATACACGGTGTACAGCATACACCGAGTACAGCATCCACCGAAGATTGTTTTTCTTCCCTTCATGCTCATTATTACTAGTTGGCCCCTGAATGGAGCTTCAAGTTCAGGGGTATCTCCCTGCATGATCGACCGCCATCAGCCAGCTCACCATGAGAACTCACAGGTAAAGTCAGCTTGACACATTCTGACTGTTGCGAGTCAACCAACTGATGAATAGAGTCTCAGCACACGGCACACCGTCCAGCGACCGCCTCTAAGTACACTCCAATCTCGCTCGATTATGGCCTCCAAGTTCGCATGATCATGGTGTTGTACGGTGTCCGGTGTTCTGAATCTCTCTATTGACCTAAACTCACTGACTCTTGCTAAGTCTAATTGACACGTACACATGAACTAAAGTGCTTGCGGCTCCGCCGCGCTCAACCCTAAACCAACCCACGTGATGACCGCACTCAAATCCGTCCCCACACTCCTCCAGGGCGGTATCACGACCGTAAGTACTAATCTTTCAAGAAAAACGAAGATAGTGCTTTGCCTGCAGCTCCTCCCAAACTATCAACCGTGCCTAGAGCTCCTCCCAAACAATCAACCATGCCTGGAGCTCCTATCCTCTCGCTCGATATCTCTTTCCTGCAACCTTCACGTCCAGCCGGAATAACCCTCCAATCTGGCGTGCCACGCCCACAAGATTTCCTCGACCTCGACCTTGACCTCGAACTTGACCTCGACCTTGACCTCGACCTCGAGCACTGTCCTCTGCCGGCGATTTGTCGTATATCTTGATTCCGTAGCCATTGACTGGGACAATCTGCAATCCCCGATCCATAAGCCGTGATTGGGACAACGAGTTGTGTGCTCCTTCGACATGCAAGACGTTTCTCACAACAACCTCATGTTTTCGGCCTCCTGGTAACCAAAGTCTCAGTCGTACATCGCCATGCCCGGTGGCCTTGCCCGCTTTCCTGCCAGCAAAGTCACGAATCTCCCGCTCTTCTCTCTTGGTATACTCTGTGTACCGTTCGAACCTTTGTCGATCTCCACAAATGTGAGTAGTGGTGGCACAATCCAAGTACCAGCTCTCCTTCGATGGACTCTTTCCGTTCGTAACTGTCATCCAATAGTTCTCAATTGATGTCGTCGTCGTCGCTGCGGCTGCGGCTGCGGCAGTCTCTGTCTGTGCTGCGCTCTCCACCTGTGCAGTGCTTGGACAATACCGTGCAATGTGCCCCACCTTATGGCATCTGTAGCACTCCTGAGTCTGCCTGCGGCGATGCTTCTCACTCTCTGAACTACTACCATCGCTCTCGCTGCCACTACCACGGGACTTCTGGGAATTCCGAGAGTGCTTTGAATTCCGCTTCTCATTCTTCGTCCGCAACTTTGAGAACATGGCTGCCAACTCCGAATCGTCATCCTTCTGTAATCACGCTTCGTGGGCTTTCATCTTCGTGACAATCTCCTCCGGTTTATCGGCCAGGGTGTCGATTTTGTCGTACATCAACTGGGTGAAAAACCTCCAATCATCATCCTTAGGTATACCCTGCATCAGATAGTAGCTGTGCTCGCTCTTTGGCATCGTACCGCTACCAGTCGAACTGTCGGCGCAGAGGTTGAAGTCATTCACATGCCCCTGGATCTTCGATGCGTACTCCAGCACATTCTCGCAATTGCTCAATCTCACAGCTGACATCTCATCTCGCAAAGCCCACACATTCAGCTTCACCTTCGACTTGTAGTCCTCCTTCAGCTGATCCCACAGCACTTTTGCGTCTTTCTGAACGCCATACTGCTGCTGCAATGACCTCTCCATCGCGAGGAGAATGGTCGACTGCGCGATTCCGTGCTGCTTCTTCCATGATTTGAGCTCTGTCGCGTCTTCTGGTGCTTCCTCTGTGCCATCGACAATGCCGAGAACCTGCTTCTGCTCCAAGAGTATTTCAACTTCCAAACTCCAGCTCTTGTAGTCCATACCATCAAACTTCTTAATCGTGATCGCTGTCGATTCGGCCATCTTGTCGTCCGTACACGCGTCGAGTCTGTACTCCTCCGAGACCGTGTTGATGATGCCGCAATTCGAGTCGAGTTCGTCAAATCAGCGAAGTGCCCGGGCTCATAACCTGTTGTACGGTGTCCGGTGTGCTGAATCTCTCTATTGACCTAAACTCACTGACTCTCGCTAAGTCTAATTGACACGTACACAAGAACTAAAGTGCATGCGGCTCCGCCGCGCTCAACCCTAACCAACCCACGTGATGACCGCACTCAAATCCGTCCCCACACATGGCCTCCAAGTGCTTCTCCAACATTGCTCGATAATGGCCTCGAAGTGTATCTTCAAACTCGCTTGATTCTGGCCTCGAAGCGAATCTCCAAACTCGCTCGATCACAGCCTCCAGGTGTATCTCTAAACTCGGAAGATTACGCCCTCCAAGTTCGCAAGATTACGGCCTTCAAGTTCACAAGATTCCGGCCCCCAAGTGCATCTCCAAACTGGCTCGATTACAGCGTCCAAGTGGGTCTCTAAACCCGCACAAATGCGGTCTCCAAGTTCACACAATCATGGCCTCCCTGTTCATTTCCAAACTCACTTGATCACAGCCTCCAAGTGCATCTCTAAACTCGCATGATTACGGCCTCCAAGTTCGCCCGATCACAGCCTCCAAGTGCATCTCCAAACTCTCTCGATCACGACCTAGGAGTGTATCTCTGAGTTCACTTGATTGTCATTTTGAGGTGTACCTCGAATGGCTCTCAAGAACTGGCTGCAGCCTGTCCAGATATACCGTGTGTAGATGGGTAGCTCTATAGATACATAGATGAGAATACAAACTGAATACATGAGTTTTAAAAATCGTTGAATGATACGTAGTACCTATCATTTCCAGACGCACCAGTAGCATTCCCAAAGAATATGTTGTTTTCTCCCAGATTGCTCTACTCTGATTTGAGGTGCTCCCAGACTTGTCGCCGGCGCTCCTAGGCTTGTTGTTGGCACTCCCAGGTGCTTCCTGGGGCACCCAAAGTTCTCTCCAGCACTCTGCGGTGTTCCCAGCCCTCTCACAATCGCTCCCATGGTACTCCTGTACCAGTCATCAGAGATCCCAGGTACTCTGAAGCCTGGGAGGAATGCCCTCCTAGGGTCTGATACTCTGCTGAAATTGACGCATCTAAGTTTACACTCCAAATTCTCTCAGACACTCCTGGAGGCTTCCAGTGACTAAAATACATTTTGCTGATGTGGGGAAGGTCCATCTCCGGCTGCCAGCCATATATAGTTCCGTAGGTCCATATGCACATCTCTGTCAATCCAATAGAGACAACGATAGACAGCGCTTCATTCCTGGGTCCATGGAAAGAATGCCACAAGCTGCACGTAGCACAGTCTATTGTCCATTAGCACTTTTGTTGATTAAGTTCTTTGGGCAAAGTTCATTATATCAACAGGATCTACCTACTGATTAAGGATTGTTGGCAAGTCAAAAATCCTTCTAGCCAATCTGTTCATGATGATGATTAAGCAAGCACGAAGCCATCCAGTAACATTATATATGATTTGAATTATGATGATCTATCATTATTATCAGCTGTTTAAGGTTCAAAAGCATGTATACATTCACATTGTTATTATATTGTACTATATAATCATACTGAGAGTGTTGATTCCTGTAACTCCAGATTAATAGTATATAGAAGGAGATTGCAGTAATGATATCAGAAGCCAGCTACTCACTACTAACTATTGGCAGAAGGAGATGTACTGAGTGATTGTATCCGAAATGATGAATATAGTCTACTACTTTAACATAATGTTTGTCAGGTAAGTATATTTTACTAATCTATTAGGATGTTGGTGAATACAATGCAGCTTCAAATATCATACTCTAATATGCAACAGCATGATTTCAACCAAATATCCCTGAGCCTCATGCACAACATCTAATCATCACCCTTTTGTTTATCATAAACATTTTCTCAATGAAGTATACTAAACACTATTGGAGTATCTTTAGCACTTCCTGTTAGTAGGTGAAATGCTGTATTCTAAGTCATATTATATAACAAGAAATGACTGGAAATACACTATTCACACCATGATTCAGTATTATAGATAGTAGGTCAATTACCAATTTGGCAATCTTCTACCTGCTGGCTGGAATCTCACTAAACTGCCTGGATTTGACCACAGGTGGTATCCCTGAATGGCTATTAACAATCCAGCATTCTAATAATCTACCAACAGTCTGCATATTTATAAACAGACCAACTGAAAATGATATCTGTGAAAAACCTGTAGGTACTCAGCAAGACTAAACATGTGTATACCTCTAATTCCACAATGAAAGGTGCTTATCAGAAGGTATTTATAGAGAAATATGTAAGTAGGAAAGTGCATGACAATGCAACCTGATTTTAAAAAAGAGTTATAAGTACTTAGTTATCTGGAATGCAAGGTATCATTTTCAAACTGCAAATAACACTCAAATACCTCAATCAGTTGGCCACTACATGCAACGATTGATACTTCAATAATTTCCCAAAGAACTCTACAATACTTACCATGTAGTTCATCCAGTCAGTGAAAAAACTTGGTAAGCTTCTCTCCCGATCCAATTTTAGGCTTCCAAATACTTGGCACATTGACCATCACATTTATATCTTGAGAACTGTGTATTCTAGAGATATTTTCAAATCAATTTTGATGCTTATTTCACATTATCCAATCCAGGCAAATCTTCATTTTTTACAAGTACGCTATATAGTCCCAGAAAAGTATATATAATATCACTTGATGAAGTTGGACAATTTCTGCAAAAGATGGAGAATCAATTTACTTTCAGAGCAACAATTGTGCTAGTTATTTGTGCAACTACAAAAAGTCACTTAAATATTATTTAAGTAATTAATAGATCTGCCGGCTGGATCTTGAAAATCATAATCTTTAAATACATATCTACCATGTAACTGAAAAGAATGACTGGGTTGAAATCAAGCACACCCCATATTGTGCGAAAGGAGTTAAACACACTGATGCAGTCAAATATTTCTGAAGCGAAATTGCACCCACTGTATGACAATGCTTGATGATGACTAGTTACGTCGGGGCATGAGATTTGGCTAACGATTCCTGCAACAATGCTACCCTCCATTGGCAATATAAGTAAGAGTTTGTACAGAACAGGTTGTTAATTCTCAACTGACTGATGGCAGTTATCTAATACTTGAAATTTTGAAAGGTGTGGTGATAATGTCTTCAATTATTCTTTAACTAAATGACTGAACAGAATTGTAGATTCACTTACAGGTGCTGGAGGAAAGTAATGTGGAAGTTTGACTCCTTTTAGATATTCACTCAATCTTCAATATGTTGTTGCAATACTCACTCAGCAATATCTATCAGCTTTCACAGCTTGTTGACTTGTGCCTACTGCTACTGGAATTGGTTAATTACATGCTATACAGGCTGCATTAATACCTGACAGGTAGATATATCAAACGATTAAGTTTACAATGATTCACTTGGGAACAACTATATACAAACCTCCCAATCAGATTCCAAGCATTCAATGGCGTGCACAGTGGTACCTCTCAGGGATATTGAGTGCAAAGAATCATTATAATACTTGTTCTGACTGACTAGCCACTTATTATCTACCCAAACACATCAGCCAAATGTTTGTTACTCACTGGGAGCCTCCAGAAGTATCTGTGGGAATGTAGAGTGTAAGCTTCGATGTGTCAATTTCGGGAGAGTATCAGACTGTAGGAGTGCATTCTGGCAATCCATCAAAGTAACTGGGATTTTGGATGACTGATACAAGAGTTAGTGCAGTCCCGGATGACTGGTAAGGAAGCAACTGGAAACTCTGATTACTGGTACACGAAAACCATGGGAGTAAATGTGATAAGTTTGGAAACATGTTGGAGTGCCAGACAGAACTTTGGGCGCACTTGGGACTGTCGCCAAATCAATGCGGAAATGACAAATGAACTCCTAAAGATGGCTCAGTTCTTATAGATATTAGTTTGTAGAATTACCGGTGTTATTTGAGACTCTCTGGAGGTCCACAAGCAGTCGATTTCCCTCAATTGTGAATATGACGCATGGATTATTGTACATTATTACTTCTGCATCGTACTAGCTTTCATCTTGTTCAACAATGAAAATATTGGCTCACTACATCAAGAAACCACTGAAAAAGGCCTGTAATTTAAAGATGAACTCAGGTATATCGAAACAATAACCCAACTAAGCAGTCAAATGATAACAATCAGACATGGTGCCAATGTTATCCACTACTTCTCCCATCTCATCATGGCCCACAAAGGTGGGGACACACATGTTATCAACGGCACAATAAAGCTGGAGGTGGTCTTTGATTTCATGATTATTCGTACCTGGCAAGTAGCTGAAATTGATTTCCAATGTTGTTTTGCTTGATTTGTGATATCCAACAATAGTGGATCGAGATGGTATCAAGCTGTGAACCTAAATGCGAGCAGGAAAGGCTTTATGACATATCTGGATGAAAAAGGAGAGCAACTGCTAGGAACAGAGATGTGCCTGATAGGGAGTACTGTGTGGAAAGCAGGCATACCAGATGGGAAGTTCTGTATGGAAAAGAGGAGCAACCACTTGGAAAGTACTAAGTGGAAAACAGGAGTACACAGAAGGTACTGGAGAAGTTTGGGATGAAAAAGAAGAGTGACAAATCTAGACTGTGGAGCACGAACAGAAATTGAGGAGCATCCATAGTAGTGCAGGAGTACTAACTGAAGGGGTCAGGAGTGCGGAAGAAAATCGGGGAATGCCAATTGAGGCAGAGGAGCAGCCATGGGGCTTGAGGTGTACTTTCCCAGTACAGAAGGGCCAAAAAGGGGGGGAGGGTAATGAGTATGGAATGCAATAGAGGATCAATAATCCAGACCCAGAAGCGTCAGTGGGAATTGATGAGCTCCCATCTGAGGCTGAGGAATGTGGAAATGGAGGTATATAGCATGGAATGAAATAGATGGCTGCCAATGCAGACTGAGGATATTAATAAGTGCATATCTTGGTGGGGGAGTGCTGAAAGAGGAGGAATTCACTGTGTATTGAAATAGAAGTGAGTGGATTGAGGCTGAGGAGTGCCAACAGGGTTGGAGGAGTGCTGGTCCTAGCAGAGTTGTGCCACAGGGTTTGACGTGGCCCTCTGATGTGGGATTGATAAGTGCAGTGGCTTCTGGTGTATAATATATCACAGGGGATAGGCAAAATATACCTCGATTTTCATCCTCAGAAAACACAACTTTGGACTTCTGTCAACTGGGATATTTATCCAGAACAGAATGAATAGCAGTGGCTGCCAGCGCTTCCGTCTGTAGAATGACAGATTTCGAATACTGCAACATCATAGGCTGGTGCCCCATATTATTGGCAATGAAGAAAAATTGATGGTGAATTAAATTAAGCACTTCCCGTGGCGTTAACCATGATTTCTCATCATTGATGACCTTGGAGAGATATGCATTGTCACATAGAAGTTCCTTAATGTAGATGCAAAGCACAGTTTCAATGTACAAATCCAACTGGTAATGACAGCCAACAACTCAACCTACCTTATATGCTAACTGTTCTCAAATGACATTTCTCATCAGTCACAACTATGTATATATTGTGACATTGTCAACATTATAAATCTGATCTAGGAGAATTCAACAGAATTCAAGACTTATAGCATCTTGTGTTTCCAAATCAGTTTGGAGAGAGGGATCAACAGGCAATTGACACACCGATGGTGTAACATCAGGAGCATCTCCTAATGCCCGCTGACGATCCTGGGCATCAATGGAAAGTTTCAAAGCTTTGTCAACTAACAAGTTCTTATAATTGGATAATATTGGCCAAAGAGTCATTGTGAATTCAATTGCTTCCATGATCATTTTCACTACCACAAAAGTAGCCCTTCGGTGTTGGGGAATGTTCTCATCTGCACTGGTCTTGGATTGTGGAGCATTCTGGTCTCAACTGGACTTGGGAGGCGGCAGAACCAGGACAGATATTGCAATGTCAGCCTTGGATAATTTGATGTGGAGGCCAGACTTTTGGCATTTCAGTAGTTGAGGAGCCCTTCACCAAGGTGGTTTTCAGGAAGCTGTAAGTGGAAGACATGCAATCACAGTATTGGCAAGGCTCCATTTGTTTTGCAGGGGAGCCTATTCATTTTGAGATAGCTTATCCCAGTATGTCTGGCCAGGAAGTTGAACCTCCTGCTGGTGATCCAAATTGTTTTCTTCAATGGCGTATAGTGCAGTGCATACTCGGGCATCCTTACTTTGTTCATCACCGATCTCCGGATTGGTATCTTCATTCTGCTTCTGCAATGATATTGAAGAATTTAGTAGTACAATGCACAAAGCAGATAATTGAGAGGTAAACATTTTGCCATACGATGCCCAAAGGGAGATAATTGGATGGCAAACATTTGATTGACAATGAAGGTTGGCTGCTGTCTTGAATATGAGTGCGCTCTAAAGGTATGCTTCTTAAGTCTTCTGTGAATAGTGATTCATCACCTGCCTAGGCATAGATTCCATTTGCTGTAATGCAGATAGACAGTTCGGCAATTTGGGAGAGAGTGCATTAGTAGTATATATAAGACTACGGGCAATAGAATAGCTGGGGAAATGGAGATAGAAGTTGTACATGGTCGAGGAGGATGCAATTCAATGTGGACCTGGACGGTTTCGAGAGAGATGATGGCAACTGTTCATATATTTGTTTGTGATTGCAGTCGGCTGTTGCAATTAACAATGTTGACAGGTATACCAGAATAAATGGATACCTTGTTTGGTGCCCCAGAACAGATGGATTCCTGATGCCAAATTGTAGCCACTCCAATTAACCGTATGCTGTATGGATGCAATGATTGTAGGTTTTCAAAAGCAAAAGCATATAGAAAACAACCAGATACACCAGAACCAGACGAACCGGAAGAAAACTTGCGTTTATATATAACCATTGGTGTTGAACAAATTGACTGCTGAGAACCTGAATGACAGTTTTCACCCCTGTATGGTACTGCTCACAAAGTAGCAATTAGTCATGAAAGCTTGTACAATTGAGGTGACTACATGGCATCAAATTGGTGTAGCTTTGAGAATGGGCAAAACTTGATGAGTTGCGGCTGAGTTGCAAGGGGTCATCCGGAGCTGGGTATTGATTAAGGGGAAACATAAATCTGCATATGGTGTTTACCTGCCGAAAGGACACACGTATTTTCACAATAGTCTGTTTTATCCAGATGTTGTTGCTAAGTTGGCAGTTGACCATGCAATATCTTACACATAACTTGCTTTTTATGTATTCATCTGGGCACTGACTGTAGCATATCCTCAACACCAATATTGCAGTCAATGGAGAAAGGAGAGATTTTGAAGTACCAAGGAGAGGTACAGGCATGGAGACAGAATCGTGAGGTATGATTGCTAAATCAGGGGTGATCCTATTGATTGAATCACTCATTGATGCCAAGATTGCCAACAAATGAGTCATAGATACTCACTGACTGTCTGATTTTGCACCTAATATCTAGTCAGTTGCAAACTGTAAAGTCACATATTCATTATAAATCTTCATCAACGAAAAATATTTCCGTCCGGACGGAATGGCTGTGTCAGAGTGGACGCGCTCCGTCAGAGCCGTGAGAGACACCCCGGTGGCGGATTACTCCGCGCCCGGCCTCAATACCACACGTCACGTTGCATATTGCTCTCCGATCGCTGTTTAACCGTTTCTTCTTGCTCTGTCGGTCTCCAATTTTAAACGAACGCTCTGGCATTGTGGCCAACCGTGACCATACGTCAGAATGGGTTTATTGGGTACGCGCTTGCATCGGGATTGCAATGCGATGGGTGATGCTGCGAAAATCTCTCCTCGCGTTCCTTCTACCTGCGCGCAAAATGCAATTCTCACTTTACTAATTATACGGGATTGCAAGACGATGGGTGACGCTGCGAAAACCTCTCCTCGCGTTCCTTCTACCTGCGCGCAAAATGCACTTCTCTCATTACTAATTATACACATCATTCCAAGTTGCCAGATCTATGTGGCTATTGACAATCCATCGCTCGTTCCGTCCGTCTCCTGTCTTAGTACTAGTAGCTATCTCTGGAATTACGTGTGCGCAGCCGACGATGTTTCCCTCGCTGAAAACTTGCAAAGCAACGGCTGCCGGTGCTTTTCTCACTTGTACAAATTTCGAGACCGGATCCAAGGTACCCGAGTTTTCCGGTATTGTGGTGAGCGCCATGGCTAACCAGTACTCAACGAAAGCTCCATCCTCGTTTTGGAGTTTGATTTTGAATAGTCGTTGCAGTTGCCATGGGAGACGCCCATTCAAGGCGCCATAACACCTCCCCGGGCGTTGCTTTACCCACACCCAGTCGTTCCATCGATCCCCTCCGCGCCAGCTCTGGCTTCCTGTGCATCGACACATCTGAGATATGCGTTCACCTTCTAAACCCTCAA
>Ga0307514_10004266_pt1 | contig 13212 bp, 13 predicted proteins | sample 16_EM_MG_FD_203088 | JGI IMG/M metagenome (GOLD analysis project Ga0307514, IMG submission 203088) | Populus trichocarpa ectomycorrhiza microbial communities from riparian zone in the Pacific Northwest, United States - 16_EM | ecosystem: Host-associated > Plants > Roots > Unclassified | place... | reverse complement strand
ATGGACCTAATAATCTAAATGACGGAACTGGGCCCAGTTCCGGATATCGATAATACTTCCTAATTAGGAAGTATTATTGGTTTTTCTCTGCCTTTTTCATCAAATTTCAGATTTCTGGTACAGGTATTATCGGTTTTTGACCCAAATCTGAGATTTTCAACAGGTATTATCGGTTTTATGATGACAGGGTCTTCTGCCCCGTATTTCACAGAACAGGTATTATCCGTTTTACATGAGAAATCAAGGAAAAAAATCAGGTATTATCATTTTTCAAGTCGCCATTTCAGTCGTTTCAAGAATTACGACACATATTATCTGTTTTACATGTAAATTCATGGTGTACAAGGTATTATTGATTTCACATGGCACTTTACCATGTCAAAAAGGTATTATCACTTTCTACAATGTCACTTTACCATGTCAAAAAGGTATTATCAGGTATTATCAGTTTCAGTGTCGCAATTTCATTGCATTGGTAAATTACGACACAGTTGTCCATGTGAACAGCTATCTGACGTGTCAAACAGGTATTCTCAGTTTCATAGTCACAATTTCATTGCATTAGTAAATTACGACACAGTGAACCCACATCTGCTGCGTCAAAAAGGTATTATCAGTTTCATAGTCGCAATTTTATTGCATTGGTAAATTACGACAGTTGTACATATGAAGCCCTAACTGCCGCATTCAACAGGTATTATCAGTTTCACAGTCGCAATTTGTTAGATTAATAAATTACAACACAGTTGTACACGTTAACCCACATCTGATGGGTCCAATAGGTATTATCAGGTATTATCAGTTTTACAAGCAAATTCATCAAGTTCAACAGATATTATCAGTTTCACAGTCGCAATTTGTTAATCTAACAAATTGCAACACAGTTGTACAGCTATCTGACATGTCAAACAGGTATTCTCAGTTTCATAGTCGCAATTTCATCGCATTAGTAAATTACGACACAATCATCCATGTGAACCCATATTCGCTGCGTCAAACAGGTATGATCAGTTTTACATGTGAATCCACCGTGTTCACCAGGTATGATCAGTTTCATAGTCGCAATTTCCTTGCATTGGTAAATTATGACACAGGTGTACATGTGAATCAATCATGGAATAGTGAAAATCAGATATTTTCATTTTCACTGTCGCCATTTCATTGCATTGTAAATTGCGACAGGTAATATCAGTTTTACACTCTTACTTCTCAGAGTTCAAAAGAGACACAAAACAAGTCATTTGTCCATTCAAAGCAAATACAGTGAGACTTTACGAACTACTGAATTCTACATCAGAATTAGAGCCAGCAGGTGATATTACCTTCTCTGAAATGAAGTCTTCATCCATATAATTAGGTTCATTATTTTTCTCCTCATCCATATCACAATCTCCGTCACTCGCATTTGATGTAAAAGCCTTGTTCAAGGCAGACGCAGTTTGATGACTGCTACTGGTTCCAGGGTCGTCAACACGTATCTTCTTTCCGACTCTGAGTGAGGATTGACTTGTAAGGCCTGAAGGACGGCGGCGACGCTTGGAAAGCTGAGCTGAAGGTGGAGGAACTAGTGGCAATGCTAATGATATGAAAAAATTAGACATTTAGAAACTTTCAAATTGTTGGAACTTACAACTAGGCTTCATAGACTCTGGATCTATCTCCATCATAATCTCCAAGTCTTGTCGAGCCAGAACATCATCGATAAGTTTATTCTTGCCTTTCTTGCTAGATCGAGGCTGTAAAGCCTTTTGTGCCTTGTTTCTTTGCTCCATGAGCAGCTTGTAGTCGATTGTGGAGGGACGATTGTCCGAGATATGATCATTCATTTCTGCCACATTGACAATGGGCAGAGCTGAAGCAAAAAAGTATGTGTCCCCAGTGTGTTCGTCCTCAGGCAAGCTCAATCCATTATCGGCCAAAAAGTCTTTAAGAACTTTTCGATTGATAGGACCTCGTTTTGCTGGATGTGAGCCACCATACTGTCCTTGCTTCCAGAGACCCACTTCGGTAAAACCCTGTATATTCATAAATTATAAGTCGCAAAAATTGAAAGCAACAAAATTACGACTTGCCAGAGCTAGGTTTCTAAAACCATCAGCAACATGTGGATTCCACCGACCATTAACTTTGCCATAGTCCCCTGCCAATTTTGAAAGCTTGAACAAGGTAGATCTGAGCTCTGATTCAATCTTGTCCTTTTCTGAAAGGACAGCCACTTGATGTGGCATCGGTACATCGGCTGCCTTGCTCAAGGCGTCAAGGCCAATATCTTCCATCCCATCCGAGTCATCCAGCTCCTCAAGCCAAGTACCTCGTATCATGGATTGGCTTTTGAACTTTCTCAGCCAGAATTCCATCTGATGTATTATTGGTCGATATTTCGTAGAATTCATAATTGCGACAATTTGATCCTTTGCTTCCAAAATGGCCATTACATAGCGAGCGGAAGCAACTCCTTTTGAAGCCTGACGTCCATTGATCCAATTCGCCCAGTTGTATGCCGTAGTAGAAAGGACCTCGATGATTTTGGTGGTCATTTCGTCAGATGACTCGTCGTATTTGGCAGGAATGCATGAAGGAGATGGACAATTCAATGGTCCTGATTTGGAGCGACCTACGCGGTTCTTATGGTGTTCAACAAGATCAGGATCGGTGGAAAGGCATTCTTCTTTCTGAGCAGATGTGCGCCACTCGTGAATAATCTGTGCCGCCAAAACACCATCTTCCAATCCATTTCTAAAGGTCTTGAATTCATTCTTCGCCATCTCCTTTGCAACCTTCTCTTTATAGCTTTTCACATTTGCATATTTAGGAATGTCTTTCCAAGAAATGTAGGCAGCAGACAGAATTGAGGTGTGGACCCCTAGCTCCAACAGCAGAGATTCGCGAAGGTTGATAATAAGAGCATGAATCTATGGAAACACTGCATCAAAACCAGTAATTCACAATCTAAAAAAAGAAAATACATTGCGAATGACAAGGGAACTTGTGTCGTTGTACCAATCCTCATCAAAATCCTCATCGTAGTATATGGCATTGATCCAGTCTTCAAAAAGAGAAGGTGCCTTTGAGATGTTGTAGGACATGTCCTTGTTGTCCTGCGTAATGTTGGTGTTGTTCATGACATAAAAGAGGCAAGGGTCGTAGCATGTGAACAACTATGAGATTCGCAATATGAGCATGTCACAAAATTACGACAAATAAGTTGTTCACCAATTCAATCCCTGGGCCTGCTTTTGCAACAGAGGTGGTTAAATCCCCATACCAAAATCTTGTAAAGAAGGGAGGAGGACTGCTGATTGCTGGTATCAAAACAGAAGAGAGATAGGGTTTGTGTGCGATGATGGCTTTGATTTTTGGAACAATCTGGCCAATTATGTCTGCAACACGTTTGGGATTTTCAGCATCATTTGACTGAGAAAGGCTTTCTAAACGTTTCGTGGCCCAATTATCCAGCATGAGGCAGAGATTGTCCACGTATTGTATGAAGGAGGTGTTCCAGTTGAGAGACATCTTTACAACGGGCCGTTGATCAATCTCCATCAGCTCATCGGTATTAAAAACCTCTGAATCGGGAAGGTCTTCAGCAACCTTTGTTCCTCCTTTCACATTGGTGGTGTCCTGTTGAATTCCAAAAGTGGAGATGGCAGGCTTGAGATATTGCATGTACGCATCATCGAGGCACTGAAAAAAGGAAGAGTCAAGGACGTTGGCAGAGTAGTCGGATTTCAGCTTCGTGTTCAAAATTCGTTTTGTAATGAAGTGCTTGTCTTCTGGTTTGAAGCGGAGGTCGTAATTTGCCAGGTAGTTCAAAATGCGAATCATGTAGTGCAAATAAGGAAGTGTGATCTAGAAAGAACAAGTGAATTAGAACAAGAGAAGTAGTGAAAGTGGGTTATCGTACGGAGGAGGCACTTGGCTGCCAATTTAACAACTGCATAGGCTTCCAGAGATGCTCAGGGCAAAGAGCTTCAAAGACATAAGGCGAGGCATAGGCAATCAATGCAGCCTTGTCTTTGAAAATGGAATCGACTGGCGCTGGCTTTGCAACACGGCCCTGTCTGTGAGCCTTCAACATGTCATCGACCACCATGTCTGATTTTCCAGCCATCGATGTAAGAAGGTGATGCAAAGAATCTTGATTCGTATCGGGCTGGTTGAAAAAGATATCGTTTTCAGAAAGCGACAGCAGTAAAGTATCTCTCTTTTCGTGGTCTTCAATTTTGTCTGTCAATAGTCGCAATTTAGTGAGTGTTCAAAATTACGACAGTCAGAAAATGATTTTACCCAGATCGTACACAACACAATTCCAAGTCCCAATGTCCTCGATATCTTTCTCGAGCTTCGTGATGGTCTCGCGATTGACTTTTGAGTAGTCGGTCCCTGTTTGGAATGTTTTGTAATTCTCAACCTCCTTTCTGACCATGACCAGCTTTTCAAGTGAACCTTGAGTGAGCAACTCAGTCACAGTGCAACGATGATTCCCATTGGCAACTGCTGCAACGAGGTTGGGGTTGGTTTTAACCAACTCTTTTGCATCTCTGACCCAGTTGATCTTGGGGAAAAGCCCTTGTGCAGGAGATTGAAGGAGGGTGCCAGCGGTGATGAGCTCAGAGCTGACAACCAGGATAATCATTTTCTGATCATCACTTGAATCGCGCTGAAGAGTTCCAGTGCTATGCATACGCAGAAGAGATTTGATTCCGGCCTTATTGATCGGACGTGCATTGTAACGTTGGCGGACAAGTTTCGGACCTGATCCAAAGCTGTCATTGGTCATGAGATTGAAAGACCCATATCCAAGAAGGCAGGATTTGAGAATTTGCTTCAGCTCCTCATGGCTGGCCTTGAGTATGATATCAGGAGTAATGCGATCAGCGGCGTCATGAACATTTTCATACACAGTCAAGGCCTGTTGTTGCCGTCAAATATATGTTCATTCTGGAACATGAGCCACTTGCCTTTCTGATTCTAACCCTGTCCCTACCAGAGACCGGAGTCAACAACTTTCCTGAGGCGATGTCACTAGCTCGCTACTTTGTTGTAAGTTATGAGTACAACAGAATGAAGAATATGTTTACTTGAATAATAACATCAGATCCTGAGGCATTTGATGTGTTATGCTCTGTAGTCTTCTTATTTGGATAGATCAATATTAGTTTGCCCAAAATGAGTGACCATTACCTGTCTTTCCATTCCCGCCTGGAAAGAAACCATTTCACACGGTTTGAAAAAATTTTACTTGGAATTATATGATTACTCACAGCATTTTCGCCTGAAGATGCAATGACCTGCAGTAATCCCATGAGCAAGAACTGAACTTGAGTAGTGCCACTACTGGACAGACCTTGGAAGCAGCACCATCATTTGTGGCAGATGTCTTGAATTAATTGTTCGCAATTTTCGCACATGGTAAAAATGCGACACTTACAATGGCAGATGGAGTGATCGGGTCAGAAATGGCCTGCAGTAACCCAATGAGCAAGGAGTGAACAGGAGTAGTCCCACTACTTGACAAACCTTGGAAGCAGCACCATCATTCATAGCAGATGTCTTGAATTTATTGTTCGCAATTTTCGCACATGGTAAAAATGCGACACTTACAATAGTAGACGGAGTGATCAGGTTAGAAAGCTGATGCAAGAATTAGTATAGACCACATAGCCGTAACAAACATGAAGAATTTACTCCAATTTCATTGGCAACAATCTGTGGGTGTGTCAGAAAATATCGATTTGATACAAGTTGAAAAACACTAACATTGTCGGAGCTGGTCAAAGCAGAAGAGTTTTGCTTAACAAAAAAAAAAAGACAATTCGCAATTGTGAAAAGTAGAAAAATGCGACAACTGACTGCTGCTGTAGACATTATGTAATCTGTTTGAACTTGTTTGATTTGAAAGCTAGGCTAAATGGGGAAGGTAGCGGTTGAAGGTTGAGAAGCAAAAGCTATAAATAGAATGAGTGGCAGTGTTTATATATCACATAAATATAAACAAAGCCAAATAATGTCAACACAAACCAAAAGGACCCTGCATTTGTAAAGCTGGTATATATATATCTCACTGGATGCTTTTCCTCCTTTCTATCTTTGCCCCTTTACCATTACCTTCCAAATTTGGTCACTCCTCGCTTAGTCAGCAATGGTGTTTAGTTGCAAAACCTGTGATATCACTTTTTCCGACAAAGCAGCATTGATAACCCACCAGCACCGTTGTGTCGCTAGGATCAAGGTCAAGTATCCCAATGGTACTTTTGAAGTAGTGCGGAATGATGATGGAAAGTTTATATGCTGGTGTGAGCATTCCAAATGCCCCAAAGCCTTTGAAACGAGTAAAGGATTAGTCGATCATGTCAAAAGATTTGGCAAAAACTGTCGTATTAATGTATGTTTTGTAAATTACGACAATTAAAAAAAAAAAAAAACAAACAAAGAAAACTTGTCACTCTATAGGTTCAACATGACTCTGGTCTTCCATCCATCCAGCAAGATGTGGTCCCAACCCCAGATACTGCTCATGATCCAAACCTAGTTGACATAAACTATTCTTGTCGCAATAATGTATGTTTTGTAAATTACGACATTTTTTATAAAATTACAAGCAAAACTTCTTCCTATATAGGTTCAACATGACTCGGGTCTTCCATCCAATCAGCATACAGTGGACCCAACAACAGATGCATCTCATGGTTTGCAAGTATGTTTATGTTGCATTTTGTGAATTTCAACATCACTAAAATCACAACAGCTTATTCATCCACCCATTCTTTATGAACATGGACTCTGTATCAACAAAACCTACATGCTCATCATATGCACAGGCTGTGGAGTTGCAGTGGAGCCTCACAGTATTTTATATCATCTTCGTAACCTCCACAATGTCAAGAAACCAAAACTCCTCCAATCCCATCTGGACGATCTGTGCAATGAATATTGTATTCCTGCCAAATTCCTACCGATCCAAGGTCCTATCCCTCAAATACAGGGCTTAGCTTTATATCGCAATGGGCTTCAGTGCGAGCACTGTGGATTTTTGTCTGCCCAAAGGGACGTTATCACAAAGCATCATCATAAGATGCACGTCAAAGAAGGTCCAAAGGCTCAAGCCAAGGAAATTGCTCTACAAAGGTTATCCTCGCTTCCTGATAGCAAGAGATATTTCACAGTTCTTCTGGCACAAGCACCTGCTGGTCTAAATGTGGAAGTGCAGAATTTACGACACAAATGCGATGCTGCGTACACATCTTTTGGCCCGAGCAATAACGAAGACCGAACTGTCAGTCCATGGCTACTCACCACTCGCTGGCATGAACATGTCGCAAAATATGATTCACAGAAATTACGACAGCTAGTTGAGTTTCCGAATCAGAATGAGGCTAGTTTGGCCCGTCTTGAAAAGGGAGTTTTGGCAGTGATGATGGGAGGAATGAATCTTATAGTCAAAACCCCTGTGCTGGTCTTGCAGGAGCTCAATTCTCCAGATCCAGTGAAACAGTGAGTTCTTGTAAATCATGGCTTGTGAAATAATTACTGATACATTATTTAAACAAGTGGAATCAATAACACCCCTTTTCACAAGCTTCAAAGTGGAGTGGACACTTTAAAGCAGTACAGTGGAAAAGTGGTCAGACTTGCAGCCATGCTGCTTAGACAATCAGACCACTATTCTCTGTCTCTTCCACAAGATATTGTTGGTCTTTTGAGAAAACTTCAGGAAATACTGTTGACTAGCAATACTACCAATACACTTGGACATGCGATTCACAAGGTTCTCATCGCCATCTGGACAAGAGAGTGGCTGCCAACTGAAAAGGACCCCATCAGCGATCCCACGATTCGATTTCTTGCACTCTCCTCGATCGATGCCCATGGTGGCTTTCAAGAAGCAAAAGAAATTACAAATCCTATCGCTGCTCTGGAATACTGCATGCGACTCACATTTCTGGTGGAAATCCATTCACAATCGAAAAAGCACAAGAAGAATTCGCAAGCAACAGTCGCAAAGGAGCTGTCCCGTTGGTACATCGAAAAATTCGAATCAACCTTTAATTCTCTTCGTACATTGCAGCATCGTGCCACAGCCATTGCTTATGCCACTCCATCCTTGCCTAGACTATGGTGGGTGGATCCAGATACTTTCCACACAATGATGTATGAAGGCAACAAAATCATTTTTGATGACGTTTCCAAAGTTTTCAACAAGATGGAGGATGATTTGATCAGCACCTGGGAACAGCACATCCTTCTGGGCCTCAAGCTTCGTGTCGACTACGACGAGCTTTATGATGATATCAGCAACACTACCGTTGGATACTCGTTCCTCAATCATTCGCAAAATCAGTGTTTCACAAATCGCGACAGGCTAGTGACTGCCATCATCAATGATCCAGAGCTGTCCAAGCAGTTTCTGTGTGATCAGATTGGTCCAGACGGAGCTGTGCTCTGGAATGTCCTCCGTCTCCGATCCTGGCTAGCATCATATGCTGAGTTTGCTGGAATATTGATGGCACGCGTGGAAATGACTGCTGGCTCACCTGCACGTGGAACAGAAGTCGCCTGTCTAGAGTATCGCAATACACCTGCACGACAAGGTCGAGGACTCTATGTCATGGGCAAGTATCTTGCCACCCTGTGCCGATATCACAAGTCACAAAACAATACAATGCAAGATAAACTTATTCCTCACGCACTGGATGGCCTGTGCTCTGATTTGATTGTGCAGGATTTAGCCATTGCTCGGCCCTTTGCAGAGCTTGCATCCTACATTTGCTTTCCCAACAAACCAGAAGTCCAGGCTTGTTATCGCACTTTTCTTTTTGTTAGAAAGGGCGAACTCTTTGATACAATCAAGCTGTCTTCCTATTTGAAGCACTACACAGAACATGGACTGGGATATGGAGCTGGTGTAAACAGCTGGCGTCACATCAGCATTGCATTTCGGCGGCAGCTCTGTCCTCGTATTTTCAACATGATGGAGAAAAACGAAAATGAAGTGGTCGCTGCACTTCAGGCAGGTCATTCTCTGCAGACGGAAAGACGAGTGTATGGCCTCAGTGACGAATCCATGCTGGTTGAAAGTCACATTCATCTTCAGCACTTTCTTGAAGCAAGCACAGACTGGCAGAAGCTATGTCGCATCGTACCAGGAGGTCAAATGTTGCCATATAATCAAGCACGAGGTGTCGATTATCGCGATCCACCGAAAAAATCCAACGCGGATCAAACTCATGCAGGGTTAACAAATGCCGATCTCGATCATATCGCAGACAATTTGAAACCTGCCATTGCCTCCATGGTCTTATCTCTCAATGCGGACAAGTTTATAGCACAGATTGGACCACTGTTGGATGACATGATTTCTACTTCAATATCCAAGGCTTTAAGTGAGTGCTCCTGCTGACATTTACCCCCCCCTAGCTTATTAATATTATTCAGACAATCTATCCTGTGATCCAAGACAGCAACAGAAATGTGCAACAGAGACAACAGAAAAAGCTCTAACTGAGCGGCAGAAAGGTGAGTTGCAATTGTCAGATGTGATAATAAATGTGCCAACATGAATCGTAATTTCAGAAAAACAAAAAATGCGACAAGAAGAAGACCTGAATTATATTGATTTAAATCAAGACACTGTGGCAATCAATGAATCAAGTGAGGTGGAAGGTGAATGATTTGACATCAATATCTTGTGACACAACATGACTCTGTGAATAGAAGTTGAAAGTGATCATTTGCAAGATGTGGTTTTTCCAACTGCACAGAATCGCAATTATGAGAAATCAGTTTTTGCGACACCATTCTTACAAGGTGAGATATGCATGGCAAAATCTCTGTTCTAATGCTTAAACACTGTAAAGAACAAGATGCTCTGGGTATTCTGAGGAGACTTGTTGGGGATGAAGCTGCAAACTGGTCATCAGAACAACAAAGACAGGGTGTTCAGGCTGTGCTTGAACTGAAAACCGATGTTCTTGCTATAATGAATACTGGGTCGGGAAAAACTATGCTTGCATTAGTTCCGGCTCTTCTTGAGCCCGGGCAAGCAACTGTTGTTGTTCTACCCTTGAAATCGCTTATGACCGACTATAAAAGAAGACTGGATAATCTCAAAATTCCATACGAGCATTTCCAGGGTGCCAAGACCAAACAGCTCAGTGGCTCGAAAAATCTGATTCTAGTATCTGCCGATATTGCTAGGCAACCCCACTGGAAGCACGCATTGGCCACATTTGATCATCAATACATGCCTGTCGTGCGACTGTTCTTTGATGAGGGTCACTTTGCAATTACATGCAGTGATTTTCGTACCTCTCTTCGAAATCTCTTTGATCTTAGGTCTCTGCCAATGCAGCTCGTTATACTTTCAGGCTCCATTCCACCATCTTCAGAACCAGCGATCCGAGCTGCATTTGGTCTTACTTCAAATGCCATTGTTCTTCGCTCACCAACACATCGACCAGAGCTCCAGTTGATTATTCGACCTCGTCTCACGAATTTAAGCGACATGCTTTTAGATGTCCAGAAGATTATCAAAAGTCATTCTCATCGCCTCCAACCCACGGATCGAATTCTAATATTTGTACCATTCATTGCGGATGGAGAGAAGCTGGCAGAGGTTTTGGAATGTGAAATGTACAAGGGGGAAATGAATGACGAAGCAAAGAACAGGGTCTACTTCCGGTGGATCGAAGGCGTCCATCAAATCATGATCTGTACCAATGCCTTTGGTGTAGGAAATGACTACCGCTCTGTTCGCATAATTATACATGCAGGCACCCCTTTGGAAATGATCGGATACATTCAAGAAATATCTCGAGCAGGCAGAGACAAGTGCCCTGCCACGTGTTATCTCATTCCGTGCAACAAGAAGGTCCCTCAGGTGCCACTCAACGAAATCGATCACAAAGGTCAGCAGGCCATCTGGGATATGGCATTTGCAAGTTCAGGGTGCTTACGCTCTGCAATAACTCGATTCAACGATGGCGGCAATGGCGTCACATGCAGGAGTGATATTTCAAACCAGCTCTGCAGCCGCTGTGCCATACAACTTGATTTGGAAAATGGAATGTCCCTGGTGGCGAATAAATTTGTCGCAATTTCGGGACCAAGCAAAATTGCGAATACTCCATCCAATAAAACCGTAGTGGCTGCAAAACCAAACACCAAGCCTCTATCAGCCATGTTCAACTCTATGCACAACTCCTTGCTTCAGGACCCTAATCTCAATCTCATGAAACGCAAAACATCTTCTCCTACTGCTGCTTTCGAATCCCAATATCTCGTCAACAAGCACAGAAAAATCGAACTTGGTCAAGAAGGTGATGCATACATCAAAAAATTCGAACGAGCACTTGCACTATTTCAGGGTGTTTGTTCTATTTGCCAGCTTCATAGCAGGGATCTCTGTGATTATCATCCTATAATGAAGTGTCCCACACTGCAGGCTTATGGCAAAACAGCAGTGGATGATTTCATGGCATGGCGAAAAAGGCTTCAATATAGCAGCAAGTGGCACGAAAAAATATGCTATCTCTGTCATGTGCCACAATGTCATGATCTTCTGCATCGCACATTTGGAGGGGTTGGATCTTGTGATTATCCTGATGTTATTGCTGGATTTGTTTATGCGACATTTCTCAATCCATCAATAAAGGCAGAGGCTGAAGAGTATTGGATGGTAAAATGGGGCAGCACATCTGATTTCATTACATGGTTGAATGGAAAGCCAGTGCGTGGGCATCAATCAAATTTGACAGCAATCTTTCTCAGATTGGTAGAAAAAATCTATCGATAAGCATGTTTATATATAGTGATGCGCTTTTGTAATAAAGAAATGTACTGATCAAATCATACTTGGAAGCTAAGGTTTACTAAAGTTTCATAGTCGCAATTTCTTTGCATGGGTAAATTACGACACATGCTAACCCATGTCTGAGGTATCCCTAGCTTCATAGTCGCAATTTCTTTGCATTGGTAAATTACGACACAGTTGTTTATGTGAACTGCTATAGTTGCATAGTTGCAAATTCTTTGCGTTAACAAATTATGACACTGTTTCACATTTTAACCCAAAGCGGACATATCAAAAACGCGAATCCATATCATTCTATCATACATGAGACACAATATTTCCATCAATCAAGAACTTGTAGCAAACTAGAGTCGAGGTAAAGAAAAAGTGTTGGCTGTTACAAGAGGTACATTCATTTCATCAAGATATCTATCAAGCAGAGCCAAATCATAGGAAAAACGTGCTTCGAGCTTCTCTGCCAAAACCCTAGAAGAAGCTCCTGTGAATCCATTGGTTGCAGCCCAATCAGCTAGAACCTGCATATTCTCTATGCTTTGCAAACGTGGACTGTCAACAAATCCAAGACGTTGATTGAACCGTAACTTGAGTAATATGTCTCCAATTTGGGCAGGATACTGGAGGTTTCTCAGCAACTGAGCTTGAATAAGCTGATGAGGAGTTGGCTTGTTGGAATTCCGTATAATGCAGAGATGTTTGGCAAGAATTGTTCGACCATATTCGCAGATGGAACAGTAAACAGATTCACCAGTTTGAGTGGATGAGTCACTAGTTTCCTTGTAAGCAACATCGGGCTTGATGGTGGATGCAACATCAATTTTCTATTGAACACAAAAATAAGTGTTGCAATTTTGCACAATTGGAAAAAACGACCAACAGAAATACTTGACATTACGTAATCAATTTGAATTAGGAATGTAGTGGTTGCTGAACAAGAAGTATATGGTGATGTTTGTTAAAGGTTGCTTTTATATACTATAGACACAAATAGATACAAATGACACCAAATAATTACTAATGAAATATGAGATGTCATGAATTAGCAAGTGATAAGGATGAAATGATCATCTAGTTGGACTGAGCTGAGCTAGGAAATAGAATTCGCAATTTCTGCATAAACAAAATTACGACACAACATACAGGTAACAAAAGAAGTCTCTTGACATATATTGAATAATGAGTATATCCAAGTCAGAATATGGAACACATGCAATACATCGTATGTATTGACAGTACAAAACACAAATGTTGTAATTTAAGCAAAAGTAAAATTACGACAACATATCAGTGTGTGACTGAGTTGGAAATTAGAAAGGGTGTAATATTCCGAGTGTAATTCCGAGTGTGACAAGGTATAACCGAGTCAGAAATTAGAAAGGGTGTAATATTCCGAGTGTATGATT
>Ga0307514_10004265_pt1 | contig 13214 bp, 15 predicted proteins | sample 16_EM_MG_FD_203088 | JGI IMG/M metagenome (GOLD analysis project Ga0307514, IMG submission 203088) | Populus trichocarpa ectomycorrhiza microbial communities from riparian zone in the Pacific Northwest, United States - 16_EM | ecosystem: Host-associated > Plants > Roots > Unclassified | place... | reverse complement strand
ACTGCCTCCCGGGTTCAAATCACTCACTCGTCTATTGGAATGCAGATTCCATACGGGAGTCATCTCCCCTCCGAGCCTTTGCAATATACTCGGCACCACCCCCATCCACGACCGAAGACGGAGATGGCCCAGAGGACGAGGAGGTCGAAGCAATAATCAATGGCATCCCGATGCGGAGGAAGAAGTTGGGGATTAAACTTGTTCACATGTGGGAGAATCTATCGAGCACTATAACTTCCGCCCCTGCACGATGCGTCGCGTGGGATGAATGCATCGGAAGGATGTGCGTTGCTCTTGAGAACGATTCAAGGATCTTTGTGGTCGACTTTGCCCAGTCGCCGAAAGAAGGTGCGCCATTTGTCTGTCTGATGGCCCAAACGTTGACCCCCCTGCAGGCGACGATGGGGAGCGTTTGCCCATTCCCGTAAGACCGTATCAGAACCCAGCTCAGTCAGGCTTCTTCGGCAAACTATTGAAGACCTTAAGGCTGTGATGGTAGCCAATACTTTATCCCCCTCGGAGGTCGCCGCTGTATTGTTTTCGGTCTCTGGATACCCCGATGTATTGATATTAGGAAATAAACTTGTATGAGACACATTCACTCCAATCGTCACACTCCATCTCACCCAGCCGCGTTCACCGTATCTTCGGCTGAACGCAATCAAGGGTTGGTCCCATACACTCGGATTACAGTTTTACATTCGAAAACACTGAGAAACGAAGCTTTCACTACACTTCGTGCACACCGACCGACTGAATGCAGGAGCCCTATTGAGGAGGTGGTTGGAAGCTAAAAACATCAAGTGAGACAGGGGTTGAAGGCGGCCTCGTACGGAGTTCACATACCCGGGCGGAGGTCCGCCGAAACCAGGCGGGGGGCCAGGTGGGAATCCGGGACCAGGCATACCAGGAGGGAAGCCTGGAGGTCGGAAGCCTGGTGGGGGTCCTTGCATACCCGGGGGCCCTAAGCCGAAGCCGCCAGGGGGACCTGACAGCCGATTGAGTGAAACATATCCGATAGGATCGCTATTCAACAAACCTGGAGGCATCATTCCCATGCCACGACCAGCAGGCATACCGCGGCCAGGTCCAACCGGTAACTACAATGCGTCACAAATTGGTGGGTGGATCAGCGACACCCTGAGCAAAAACCGCTCTGCGGGGTAAAAGTCACGTACAGCAGATTTCTTATCCTCATCGACAACAGGTGGAGGCCCTTCCACACTGAGGCTGACCACCGTCTCTCCCCGTAAAATCACAAGACCCAACGTCCGCTTCATATCCTGCATAGCGGGGGTCTCAGTCTCGCCTGGCTTCTTTTTTGGCCTAACTCGTCTGAACTCTTCACAGTCGGCCAGAACGAGGTTCATGTGTCGGTCAAACGCGAGCATCTGTCCGACGAAAGAGCGTCCATCGTTGATCGTGATCTTCATCCGCCAGTTGATCAAACTGAGCATTTTTCCGCCCTTGGATTTTGGAGGAGGCTAAAAAAACGCGTTTAACACACAAGTTTCGGCCGTCGAGAAGGCACATTGTTAACTGAAAACGACATACCATGGTTGCTGAAGGCCTCTCTTTCTGGTCGGGTGGTGAAAGGGTTTGACAAACAACGCCAAACAGCGATCAGATATCCTCGGCATCTCGGCAGTACCAAGAAGATATCGAATGTTTCTGTGGTTTCAACCATAGCGCTTATAATCCACCAGTTTCTGCCTCATATACATTATGCGGCCACGCGTTCTCGTCTCACATCATTATAGGAGGTCGCGACTGGTCCTCGGCTCTCTCCTACTGGGACAGCGCCTGTTTAATCTCCGTTTATCTTAATGGTGGTCTGTGAACCCCTTGGCAATTATATCGCCGTCTTACCTGGGTTGGCGAGACGTTTCTACCCATCACTGTGGATCGTCCAGGAGAAGGATCGCTCGGGAAAGCGGAGCCACTGTGCTGGTAAGCTTTTGTCCATTGTCACGAAGGCAGGCGGTGATCCCACAAATCTGGTTCAGGGACTGTATTGCTCCCTCCCCATGCTTCACGCTCGCCAGAGTAGTGCATTTTTTCCCAAGCGACGACCACGATTCCGTGTCTCCGGAGGGAAGTCCAAACCTACACCGCAGTGCAAGGAGTGCGGGGGTACTCGCGTTGAAACCTTAGATTGCCTATTGTCGATCTCCGAATTCCATGTCCATGGGACGGGAGAAGTTGGATAAGTCAGTCTCGACGGAACTCTCTAAAATATCCCAGGTTACTGAAAACTCCTTAGTCTTACTTTGTCAAGTCACCATCTTTGCTATTGAGGTCATCATGTTCCCGCTCCGATAAAGTTCAAGACGGATAGCAAAGATACCGTATCTGTGTCCAATCAACCTTCCTACGAGCTACGCCATTTATCGATCAGTTAGGGCGTCTATGGAAGCTCATGGGAACGGTCCCACATAACCTACAACTGCCTGGGCCGTTGGAAGCCAGCACGTCACCTCTCGTCATGAAGCCAGAGATAAGGTCAATTGATTCCCTGGCGGAATACCCCTGTTAGAATGACCCGCTGACTCTACGAATATGCCCAAAAAGTCCACGATGCGACTGGCGGGGGTATTGCAGTTTCAAATCAAGACTCCTGGTTGTCTGGCTGTAGTGTGGATGTCCTCCCCGCTGGCCTTATTCTTCAGGGTGATATCTACTTTGCAAACCATGCTATGACGAAACTACAAAGCGGAGATAACGACGATTCAGTCCAACACTCCGCGGTTTCGTCATTCCCTGGAATGAATGGTGAAATTTTTTGATCGTGATTTCACCCAGAAGCCACCTGGAAGTTTTTATTTTGTGAAATGGTCCGCACCAGCGTGCATTGATCCTTGCACGGTCGAGATTCTTGTCGGACGCATTCCTCGCACCCATTGCATGCGACATGCCCGAACACTTCCAGGAAATCACCAATGCTCAACCCTGACGGCCACGATACAACGACGAACTTAAGCGACGGTAGCATCAGTTGAAACACCACCCCGTTTTCTTCTCTTCGTGGTCTCTGCAACCATTGGAAATCTCAAACCTGTTACGTCTCTCGGCCTCGGGCTAAGCCACTTGCAGCCAACACGGTTCAGCGGCGCTTCACTAAAATCATTGTACACTTCCATTCTATCACCCCTACGCCCTGCAGACCAGAACTCAGTTTCATTGCGTCAATAAACTGCAAGTCAAAGATAACGTCTCAGATCCAGATTCGCAACCACTCGGATAAGCGTCTGCACTCAAATGCATAGAAAATTCTAGGACATCGTGTTTCGCGTGAACCTGTCGAGATTCATTTGGCCGATCCTCTATCTTTCGGCATCTCGAACCAGTCACCCTCCCCCAAGTCCTCAAAACTATGCTCAATCTGTCCTAGGCATGAGATTCATCAACTGCGATAGGGATGAATGACCTTACCCAAAATGATAGAACACCCGCGATCAAATCTGCGAAGGGTTTTACAACTTCTCGAGGGCGGTCAGTGATCCCACCAACAACCGGGAGCTCTAATGCCACGGACCGCTTAAAGGTCCCGCCAACACCACCAGGATTGAGGTGGAGTATCGTGGTTCCCATTTGTCAAAGCGCCACGTAAACATTCCTTTCTAGGGGAAATAAGTGGCGAGTACAACTTTCATACATTTCAGCAATTGCTTGTGATATATGGCCCCTGGGATCACCAGGCTCGGCTTCAGCCACAAATAACCCAGTTGGCAAGGCTCCATGGATGGTAGACATCAAGGGATCGGCGAAAATGCCAACTGTGACTCAGAGCGATGAGTTCCTTGGCTCAAGATAGTCAACCAGCCCTCCGCTTACTTGCGTCCATTTCGTCAGCTACGACGGCGGAATAGTCTATCTGTCCCGCCAATGTTGTGGTGGTTGTTCGGTGAACTACCGTTGCTGGGATGTTGTGCTCCATGTTCAACACCATGCGCATACCTTCCGGCACCATGGCTGATGCGCGGAAGAAAAAAAGCATCCGTCCATGAATGGACATTCGCCTTGGACTAGAGGAGGGTCAGTGAGATTGTCACTACGTAGGTAGCTTCATACACACCGTCTGCGGGACCAACATTTCCAACCAAGCTAAATGCCGTTGAAAATTGTCGGATGACCAGATGTGATCCCGTCCACTTGAAGGCGACTGGTCGTCTCTATGCGCTCCGTAAGGTCTACCTTGAGGTGAATAACTCCAGCCTGTTCAACATGCAAGGTATCCAACGTCACGTTCGAAAAGCTGAATGCCTGTGCAAGCCAAAAGGTAAAATAAGAGACAGTTCTGCTCTAGAGGGTTACGCACCTTCGGGCCTTCCAGCCTGGCTTCCATCAAAGAGAGCAGGCCGCCCAACTGCTCCTCCAATCGATCTACTTTCTCAAACTCCGCGCCCTCATCCCGTTTATCCATAAACTTGTACTGGAAGGATGCGCGCGGAGTTTAGTAAGAGGGTCGCATGCGAGTGAGAGTTCGGGACTGCTGAATCCAGAGACTTTGCGCTTTGGTAGACTGCTTCCTAGCATAATGGCGCAATGTTACAGGCGGCAGGGGAACAGTCAAGTGTGTCAACATGCAAGTGCCCCCAAGAAAGTTGATTAAACCGTTCGAAAAATAACTGAGCCCTCCTCGCAAGTTACAGCTATGAGGCCGTTTGGACCGCGCAACGTATTTTCGTCGCCAACCCCGCAGACCGACTAGTAGTAAAGCCGAGTTCCCAGTTGAACCTGCTGGTCCTGCTCCGAAACGTGTACAGAGTCATGTGATGACTGGGAGTAGCGTGGATCTTGACTATTGGTGCTCGTTTCTACGATTTATCTGCATATCTCTGGCCCGGACGTACAGATTATTGTTCAGTCTCTACTATGTGCGACAGACGTTCAAGGTAGTAGCCCAACAGCACCGAACTTCTCGGTCCACTCAATTGGTGTAACTTCGAGACACATGAACAAGGGCGATTTTCATCAGCACCCTCCCTTCCCGGTGGTCCTTTCGTGACGAAGGAAGTAGGCAATCATTTGCAACAAAAACCGCATCCGATTTAACAGAGGTGACGAGGTGTCGATGAACGAAGCGCAAGGGGAGGACGGCAACCCGGTGGTTTCTGCCTCTATCTTCTAACCAAACCTACGCCTAATTTCAATCACGCTTTTCCTTTCCTGAAGTGGATCCTTCGGAGCTGGAGCCGGTCTCGGAACGTTGCTACCGGATCGGTTCTCGGTTGAAATCTTCACAAATGCCTGTGATTGGGTACTGAAATCTAGGCCATGTGCAGCAGGAACCTCGACTGCTGACACCCTCCGATAGCGAGCAGCCCCTAGTCTTGCGGGTGGTCACCGGGCCACTCATTATGCTAGTATTTGCGGCAGGCGTTCAAGGTAGTCGGGAGTTATTGGCCCCACGACACCGTTCACCTCGTTCCACTCCTTGAATTCTTCCACAGCCCATCTCCACCGCTAAAACACGCATGAGAGTCAATTGTTGACTACCCAGGATAATTCACTCACGAGATACCTGCGCAATTCCTTGTCATCTGAACGGACCTTTTTCCATTCTCCTTTACCCATGCAAAAGATCCTGTACGAGTCCAACGCGTATTTGCCGCTCCCAGGGTAATGAGAAATATGGGTGGGTGGGTATTCAATCGCTGTCTTATCTTTGACGACCTTTGACTTGTAAAACAGTCGCGGGTTCGGCGGGTATTCCATGTACATCTTGGAAAGGGCTATCAACCTGCGTGCCCGCACGTTGGATAGCCCTAAATGGTAAAGAAGCGCTCCAAGTGTTTCGAGTTCGGCTGGTGGGACGGTGAGTTCAATGAGAGCGGAGGGTAAAAACCAAAACGCACCATTCACGAGGTCTGCCGGTGTCGGCCAACGGCCAACTATATACCAGAAAACCGGAAGGGCAACTTTCCCTGACGTCTTGTTAAGGAGCATTACAGCTATTAGCAGTTTCCATGGGTCATCTTGGACCACTTCTAGATACTCGCCACTTTTCGGTCAGTTGTTGGATACTTGAGGAGGGGAAGGGATACCTTGAACTAGCTTCGGTTTCGCAAGATATACCATAGCGTACAAGTTGGAAAATGTCCGAAACCCGCCTTCGTCGTTATAGGATAAAAACGACCTCTCCGCCTCCTCCTCCAAAGCTGGATCCGACGGAGGCGGGCCGCGTTTAATATCTTCACTAGGGATGGTATCGACTGGAAAATATTTCGAGAGTGTGCCTACTGGGTTAGGAACGCCATTATTGTGTTTGGATCTCGGTGCTTTGGGCATCGGTTGAGGGCCTTCGTGAGTGAACGGTGAAGAGGCACATGAAAGCGCGATCGCGGGATTCACGTCTTATGCCATCAGTCATGCCGATCACCAGCTTCTCAGGCTCATCCAAGGGCGGTCAGAATCACATACGCGAGAAGACGTGCCCTAAGAGTGACAAACGGTGCTAGATTGGGTATCAATGTGTAGTATACAACATCGCCGACGAAATCATGCAAATATGATCAACAAGGTACGCTCTACCGAGGGGTCATCATCGGCGAGGCGGTTGGGGATGGGCTAAACCGTGGGCTGTTGGGGGGCCGGGGGGAGACAGGAAGACCGGGTCGTAATAGCTTAGACTCGTCCTTCGCGCCACTGACGCTAACATTCAGTCCACGAGACGCCGCGATGTTCGATGCTCGGGAATTCTTCGAGTTTGGAGTATCAGACGTTTCGGCATCATGACTATCGTCCACAGGATCAACTCCGTTGTCTTCGTGCACCGGTGGATCATCTTCCCCATCGGAATCTTCTGGGGGCGCTACGCCGAGAGTAAGAGGTAGCCGGGATGGGGGAGTTTACAACATGCGGTTCTCACCTTTGAGGGATCGGCCAGCCAGACCGAGCAACCTGTCAGCTGCAGCGTCCGAATAATGTCTACTGTTCCTCCTTGCTGAAGAATCGTCGGGCTCCTCCCCGTGCGCTTCGGGTTCATCTACGTCATCTACGTTGAAAACTCGGTTGAACTCTCCGAGCATTAGACTAAACACCCCTGCGGGGATTCCCAGTGTTGGACTGAACACGATTCCGACATTTCGCATCGTCATCTTGTTCACATTCGAGTTCTGAACGATGAGAATCAGATGAGCAGTGAGAGCTCGGAGGAGTGAGTAGTTCGCCAGAGGGAGTTGTGATATTAGGGAGGATAGCTCTTTTATTCTCTCCTGGGCATCCACGAAGTCTGAAGATCACCGATAAGTCGTACCACCTTCCTTCAGAAATCCGCACTCACCAATCACGGAGAGGAACCTTGTATGGAGCTCACGAGTCAAGATACTCGCAGGGAGCTCACGCATGAATGTCTTGAGCAATCCCGCAATGGCATGCGGATCCCAGTGTTCATCCGGAGCGAGTAAATCGAAGTCTCCCTCTATAAATTGGTTTACATTGAGTCTTTGGATGGCAAGCGTGGGGGGTACGAATGCACCTGAGTTAAAGCGGTCCTTTAGGCTCTTGATGACCGCCGAGCTGCCACTGAGCCTGTAAATACCCTCCTCTTGATCCGCCTTCTTCAACTCCAAATATTGGATGCACCTGAAAACGATTGCGGGTAGATTGGCAATCTCGGCGACCTCAAGCGACTCTTCTAACGTGGTTCCAAATACAGCGCGCGAAGGTTGAGGTTGAGTGGGTACAGGGTTTTTCTCTAAGGGCATGAAACCACCAATTTAGGATGTCGTGGAACCAATAGCAAAGGCAAAGAATGGCACACCGTTAGGTCGTCCAAATCCCCAGAACATTTTCGACTTTGCTTTCTCCCTCCGATCACTACCTGGAGTCGATTGTTCCACAGCGTCTTTGTCTTTGTCCTTTCCGTTGGCCCCGAATTTATATCCTGCTGGTATTGGCGCCCCGCCAATCGGGCCGGAGATCTTAACTTTGCCGTTTTGGTCAACTTTGGGTGTGTGAATATCCGGGGAGGCCGACCTGCCGTCGAGGGAAACCTTCGGCATACTGGAAGTCACCTTGATAGGTTGTACAGAGCGTCTCTTATCTCTATCCTTCGATCGATAATATTCCGGGGATGAAGTTAGGTTATTCGTTAGATGACGGTGAGGCCGGGACGGCGTGCCTTTGACGTCGGAGCTACTGTCGTCAAGGGATGACTGGGACCGAGGAACAGAGAAGGCGTGACTATCGCCGTCCAACGGGGAAGAGGAGGGTAATGATGAAGAAGTGGGAACCTCCAAGGGGCTATTGCCATCCTCCTGAAGAGGTCCATGTGTTGGACGTCCAGTATCATCCCGCGAATACCCCCATTGTTTTGCCGGTATCAGCGTTTGTTCGGAATATCCCACTGAGCTTGTGCTAGAACGAGGTTGCGCAGAATCATGGCCACCGGCCAAAGTTACAGACGTCACGATCGGCGAAAGACCATTGGAGTAGGTGGAGGACGACGATGAAGGCAAGGTTTGGAGATCATCATAGTGACTGCCGTTGACATATCGAACCAGAGCATCAACCCAGCTATCACGATCCGCGTCACTCTCCGCACAAAGGACGTGTCGAGGGTTTGAAGAGTTTGACGGTCCCCTTTTCGCTTCTATGATCAAGAATGCGTGTCTGTATTCGTTGTCCTCGTCAATGCCCTGGGAGGTGCCTGCCCGCTGTTGCCGCCCGATCTGTGCTCCGGTTATCGTAATCGAACCCAGATGTGCACCACCTCTCTGGGTGAACCATTAGAGATGTGAGAGCCACTCAAAATGATCATGCCATACCGATTCATAGTACTCCAGTACGGAACCCTGGAGAACAAAATACCTTCGCTTCCAGCCTCCGAAGTTTTTGCCCCGTTTGGTCAAATAACCCTCTTTGTACCCAACCGATGCAACGGGTTGACGAGCGCGGACTATGTCGGATGTGAAGAATGCGGCAATTTCATTCCGGTCTTTTACCGGAAGCAAAAGAATGGTCTGAAGGTAGTTCTCCAGTGCGGTCTTCAGAAAGTCAATTCGAATTGAATACAATTTATCATACACTCCGACTTGCCTTGCGTTGGTCCACCTTGGCAGGGGCGTGATCTCGCCATAACCTATTGTCCGGCAAAGAGGGCATTTTCTTGGTAAGATTTCGGTTCGCGGTTTTAATCTTCTGGTCCAACGAGATAAAATCAGAGTATAACTTTTCGATTTTCCAGGTTTCCTTCCCAGATCCGGGGTCTACGATTATAACAAACGACAGAACCTCCTTGCCTCGATCATTGGGGCGGATCGATGAATGTGAGACCTGTACCCTCGTCATAGGAAAGTCCGAAACCAGAAGAGGAAGTTGTCGGAAATGGGGCTGGACAGAGACCGGAGATTCGAGGGATGGCCGTTGTCTGGGTCGTGGCCTGGGCTGGGGATTGTTACTAGGGGGATCGGATGACTGGAAAGACGCTGTACTCGCGGAGGGGTCCACCCTCGTACTTGCACCACTCGCTGTGTGTTCCGAATTAATGCTAGCTTGATCTGGCGTGGATGGCGAATAAACGCTGGGTGCGACTGGAGGGCGCGAAGTCGGAGGCATCGGGAAATCCTCTGCGCTCCGAGAAGGTTTGTCTTCTTCGAACTCTTCGTCTGACAGTGAGTTTTCACTACCAGTTTCATTATCGTCATTTGGGCTGTCATCCATGTCCAAAAACTCCCCTTCAACGCTATCGGTTTGGGTTTGATCGTCCCTCGTCTCCGATATGGAGGCCTGTGATGGTGATTCGGACCCGTCATCGGGAGATTTAGACCTGGAACAAATGAGAGGGTTTTGAGCCTGAGGCTCTCCAATTGTAGCAATGTAACGTTTCGCTTCCTCTGGCAGAGAGATCCTAGATTCTCGAGAAAGTGCGGGGGGCCGTAAAGGGTCTCCACTCTGCGACGGTAGGTTCGAGGAATGATTGGGTTGTAAAAGGTCACTAGATAATGTGGGGGGTATATTGAGAGATGAGTTGGGAGGTGTAAAGGGTGATGAGATGACGGTCGTGAACGATTGGGCTGACGTGAGTGCGGGAGAGACGACAGGCGGTACAGGAGGGAAAGCAGGAGCAGAAGTGGAAGATTGGGGCCCATTGTTGGGTTGCGTGTTAAGATGCAGAGTTGGCGGGGTCGGAGAAGGGCCGAGAGAATCAGCACGAAAGATGGCGGTTGGGCGAGAGGAATCGTGAGGGAAAGAGGTCAGGCGTGTCCGTGGCACTGCAAAAAGAAATCCTGAGGGATGTTCGTGAAAGGAGTCAATGGAAAAGGCATACTGGAGTCCTCGGATTGATGTCTGGCCATCGCCTGCCTTGGATCTTCTGGAGTCGCCTTGGGTTGGCCGTCCGACCTCAAGCCAGAATGCGACGAAGAGGACTTGAGAGCGTTTCCGGAATGGCTCGTCTTGCTCGTTTTCTGTTTCTTGAGAATTTGGTCTGGGTTTTCGCCAAGAGAAGTTAATCTTGCTTTGAAGGTATCTCTCTCCGACCGAACTCGCTCCAGCTCCTTCAGCATTTGGCTGTAACCTGACCGTTGCTTCTCGACGAGTTTCCAGAGCTGGGAGTTTTGGGACGACAACACGTTTCTCTCCGAGACCACCTGCTCGAGAGCGGCCATTGGGGGGTTCGGCGTTGAGGTGTACGAGGAGAGAACGCCAGCAAGAGTGAGGGCAGTGCCGCCGTCGCCTCCACCCGCGGACACTGGACCCACACCCGTAGATTTTTGGACGTCTGGACCGTTAGACATGACGAGGAAAGGAGCGGCGGGGACGACCCCAGGCCAAATGAAGGGGGAGAGGGCGAGAGATGATTTGATGAAACACGGAATCGTCCAGGGGTCTCACACCACACCTGTACTTGTCTACGCTCTCGTTCTCTCGTTTATTCTACTTTTATCTTTACATTAACATCTGGTCTGCGAGGATTACGGCAAAGGCGACCCTGGCTTCCCTTTGCTGTTGATCGTCTAGAATTCCACAAGACAAACAGAACACCCTCCGCGATGGCAACGAGCAAGGCGAAGAAGAGGGAAAACAATGCACGCTGTGAACTCGACGGTGGAATCAGCTGTGAGAAGACGTTTAGTGTAGCGAATGTATGCGCACCCATTCATTTCGCCAGCCAACCACGCCAGTGGCGTACCAGGTCGCAGCCCCGGAGCCACCGACACTGAGGAGTGCATTGATTAACGTAACCACTGCTTTCCGGTCGTTGATTTCCCGTCGTGCGTTTGCTAGTGGGTCCTCGGTTTCCACTTCGTGAGGTGGAAATTTGCGCTCGGGCGACGTGGTCAATCCTGCGAGCAACGAAACCATCCCATATGAACAGGGGTTAAGCGAATTTGCCGTCAAGGCAACCGTTCCCTCCTCCGTCCTAGTCCATTTCGAGATTGAGTAGAGCAGGGAGTAAGGGACGGTTGGGGTGGGTGTCGTCGCGGGGTCTGAAGGTGTTGTAGTCGTTGAAGGTGATTCGGCTGGTGGCAACGAAGGGATGAGAGTGGCAAGGTGGGGAGGGAGAATTCGCTTAAGCGGCTGGAGCCTATCAGCCAAATCGTGAGTGAACGAGAGGTTCGCATCGAAGTCGTTGCTGTTCTTGTTGTCGACGACCATGACTTCGACTTCCGCCGCAGCCACTCCCGAGTCCAAAATGAACAACCTGTTCTGCTCCATAACGCCCGATACAGCAAGACAGATCCTTGACGAGATCGCTGAAGACCTCGGGAAAGATATTCACGCTAGACAGCAGATGGGACAAGCGAGTCCTTCTGTCTGGCCGGGTCTCAATAATCTCTGGAAGGCGGTTGGCACAGAAAACCCTTCAAGTCGAGACCTGATCGCAAGCCTCGCAAAGTTCACCCGCAACCTCGTCGCTGCCGTGCCAGAAAATCAGACAAAGGCTTTGTACGTCTCTCAATCTGCAGGATCCGGATTTCCGGCTAACTGGTTTGAATAGTGAGAACGAGCCGTTGATCAGGGATGTGCTGTTCGCATACACCTCTTTCTACAACACTCAAGATGAATCGAGTGGGTCCCACCACCGCTTCCCCTCAGTTCGCTGAAAAGTCCGTAGATTACAGGGCAACCATACTTCTCATACAATCTATATCGAATATGGTCACAGGCAATGAAGCCCTTCTCATCCGCTTCTGGGACATCTGGATGAAAGTCCCTGAGAATTTGTCTATAATCCTGTGCGCAAGAGCCGCATCTGCGACCGAGGCTCAGTTTAACATTTGACCAGGCGCCTGTTGGGTTCTCCGGACACACGTACAATTCTATCTGCCCTTGTGCTGATCCTGAATTGTGTCCACGGAAGCGTCGAAAGATCGTACGTCCCAAAGTTGTGTGAAAATAGTGGCAGCGATAATCTCTCCTCCCCAGAACACTTTTTACCACAACTCCGTTGGGTCTGCGGATCATCGTGGGTATCTTGGATCGTATGGTATCGTTACATGACGTGGAGGAACTCAGTGATGGGGGACAAGCCTTCGAGATAGGGTAACGACATCGCTGGAAGTGTACCTAAACGCTCACCCCTCTCCAGATACAGCATCTTTTCGAGACTAATTGACTTTGGTCTCTTGCCTGATTTATATAACCATATATCCGTGTAGGGCACATCCGCACTCTCGTTCACACGATCAACCTGACGCTCGTCTGTCCAGGGAGGATGAGATCATTACCCCTCACCAAACCGTCCTCCTGAAACTATTGGATTCCTACCTCCAAACCGCGCCCCTCACGGTTGAGATGTGCCAGCAACTTTGCCCGATGATCGCCTCCACATTTTTCGATTTGGGAGAATACAGTATCAGCACTGTCGACAGGGCTGTACCAAATATTTCGTCACCTGCGTCCGCCCCACCTTCGCTCTCCTCCTCTTCCTCGGGTACGGGTTCATCTGCGTCACCAATCCTACCACCCCCAGGGTTATCCTTCGGCCGCGTTTATCCAACTACAGCGCAAACGCTTGAAGCTCCACTCACTCCCGGAGAACTGAATATGCTCTTACCCAGCGTTTGTGAAGCTCTGGTTCTTATGACGCAATGCCTCATCACTTTTGCTCTGACATCCGGGGATGAAGAGTTTGATTTCCCGCCCGGTGATAACCCTAAAGATTTTCTGAATGCTGCCATGGTTGGTGAAGGCGTGGGCATGTCGGAAATAATAATCAGTATGTTCCAATGCCGCGCTCGGTGCCAAGTGAGGGGCTAACGACT
>Ga0307514_10004264_pt1 | contig 13216 bp, 15 predicted proteins | sample 16_EM_MG_FD_203088 | JGI IMG/M metagenome (GOLD analysis project Ga0307514, IMG submission 203088) | Populus trichocarpa ectomycorrhiza microbial communities from riparian zone in the Pacific Northwest, United States - 16_EM | ecosystem: Host-associated > Plants > Roots > Unclassified | place... | reverse complement strand
CAGTTGTCTGCGGTACCGACATTAAATTTACATGGAGTCTTGTATCTAAGTGAGCGTGTTGCCATCCACCTGTTTTAGTGCGACCTGACTACACCTGTTTTGTATGCACGTAACTTCTCTGCGTTAGTGCTTCAAAAGCGACATGGAGTCTTGTTAACCAGTGGATGCGGTATATATATACCTACATACATATTTACAAATGTACGGTAGGAAGTGTGAGAGTACGGCAGGTAGGTACTGGAGCATCTCAGTTCTTCAATATTCAGCGTTTTGTCAAGTGCTTCGAATTCATCATGCTTTTTGTACATAGGCCAGGCAAGACGTCAAAAAATACGATTCTACCCCCACGCTCCACAGGAGTGCGAAAGCTCCAGTCTGGTCCAACTCAGAGAGTGAGACGCTCCTATACACGCGAAACTTAGATGTTGCTGTCAATAAAATATTCAATGCAATAACTATGGGAAGTAGTTGAAGAGATGGATCGAGAGCCAGAGAAGTGGTTGAACAATCAGTTCTCAGTTGGAGATAGACGCATTTGTGTGTTGCAGAAGCATAGCCCGATTATTCAATCTAGCTTCCGCAGAGTAGGCTTTTTTTTACCTATCGATGGAAGTTGCGATCACGAGCTGTCAGTCAAAAATATGCCTTCCCACGTTTTACAAATTAAATTGGAGTTTGGACACAGGACTTACATACTACGGACTCTTAGAAGATAGCTTTAGCTGGGGGCGAGATCACAGTAACCCCGTCAGGCCGCTCATTACGGCCTTCCCTATTAAATTAAATAGAAGAATCTCTTCCTAAATTAGTTATCCCTATTCACCGTGCGACGCCTATTATAAATCTCTCAATCTCGCTGCAACTTCCATTCCAATCTCTCTTTCCAATACTTTTCCGCACTAATCACCTTGATCATATCTTCCCCCGTAAAATCGCTCTCAAAAATGGGTTCCCCATCCCCTCGCATGTTTGCCAAAACTAATTGGCGAAATTGCCATCTCAGAAGTTCATCCGAAACTCTGTATGGGTCTGCATCATCTCGACAAACTGGATCAAGGATCCGACCATCCAAACGACGAGTATCCCTGCGAAATACTACAATTTTGTAGCCGTCCTATTTATAGGTTAGCCAGTACTAACATACTAGCCGCTGCATAAAAGCACTCACATCCGGATTTACTGGGGCAATGTACTGGTCAAACAGTCGATGAATGCCCGCGTCCAGTAAAAACCCATTTTGTGGCGAGTTGATTTTCGACGAGCAAGTCGTATCTGTAATCCACCTTCCAAAATCCCACTCAATCCATAGATCCTCCGCCTCTAATGGAAAAATATGCGCAGCTTCATAACCAACCCAATTGTCATACTCAGCTTCTTCGTTTATCAGACCAGAAATAACGCATCTCCCATCTCGCAAACGGACCCCCCGCTTAAACCCATTTTCCCGACCCGAGACACTGAATGACTGGATTCGGTGGACCCACGGCTTGTTGGAGAGTATGACCGCTAGGACAACACGTGATCACTGGGTGCCAGGTTTGCCTAGACACCGATGGTATACTGTGCACCAACACGGCTCACCATTGACCATAATTCTGCCTGTTCATGAGACTCATTAGCATCAGTCGAGAATCATAGATGCCACGAGAACATGTACTATCGCAATAGACATCATACTCTCCTGGCTCTAGCCTGTTGATTGTCCTCAAGACGACGTGACCGGAACCTCGCTCTTTGACCGGAACCTCGCTCTTTGACCGGAACCTCGCTCTTTGACCGGAACCTCGCTCTTTGACCGGAACCTCGCTCTTTGACCGGAACCTCGCTCTTGTACTCGGATAAGTGAATCCGGAATAAGCAGGATCCCCAGCATGTCCAAAAAATTTGCTTCCGTTACTGAGCCATTCTGAATCATTCCACCCAGAACGACTTCCGGCGATGTAGCATCGTAAAAGTGAACATTGCGGCCGAGCGAGCGATCGATAGGCATTGTGTTGATGTGGGGACCCGCCATTTATCCTATGTGCGATGAGGCTCTGTGGGCAAGAGGTTCTGATATTGAAATTACTCCTCCAGAAATAGACCCTAATGATAGCTTGTACTCCCGCTATCCCTAATCCAGAACTACCACTTACTCAAAAAGGGACCACTCGCTGTTTTAAAAGGGAAAACGGACTAGGTAACAGTGCATTTCCCCCTGTTGGTAAATCTTGGCTATCCCAAGCCAACGATGAAGTACACTTGTTCTCTTTTAATTGTCTTGGCAGCGCAGAGGAGAGGGTACGAGAACAACTCCCACCTCATATGGGTGGAGGTAACCTCTCGGTTATACTACGGACTGCTGGACAGTCAGTAGAGGGGTTGTTTTTTGGTTGAGTTTAGGCGATTGGGAAGAAGTTTTTTATTTTGTCGAATACCCAATAAGTTTTTTGTGCTGGGGGATATATAGAGGATATGATATGTGGCTACCGTAGTAACTGTGGCAGCGGTACAGACTGGTGGCCAATGAAGGAACACTTCACTCTTGTAAAAATATGTAATGTGTGACGCTGTAGATGTGTATGAGAGCATGTACGATATGATGTGAACTGTATGATTTGTATGACATGTATTTCTATGTGAGACCTATATATACACGAGGAATAGGTAACACATGCTTCTCATATATGTGGCGTGAATACATGATTATGTAAGGCTTCACATAGTTCAGTAAGTATGTGGTGGAGTATAAAGTGCGCTAGCACATGTTTCAACAAGACTCACCGACAAGCTTAGAGATACAGTGAAGGTGACTTGGGGCTATCACGTGACCCGTGCACACGTACTAGTACACCCACTTACACGAGGCACAACTGGTATCCAAACAAGAAACTACGCTGTCTCGAATTTTTTGTTTGTGCTACACCCATTTAGCCTTTGGAGACGGCAGCTGGCACATCATGGCCACCATCAGGCCCATTGAAGGACGTTCAGTGAGTTCATAATGCCCTGCACATTCCTGTGCATTTTTCTGACCAACATTTTATATGCTCTAGGTTCACCAAATACAGTCCGGCCAGGTCATTGGCGACGGGTTAAGCTCAGCCGTCAAGGAGTTGGTTGAGAACAGTCTCGACGCACACGCAACGTCCATTGGTATTGTGTGATGCATTTAATAACAGAAATTGCCAAACAAAGAGCTAATCTCAGCGACCAGAGGTGCGGTTCAAGAACTACGGGCTGGATGCAATTGAGGTGGTGGATAATGGGGTTGGGATAAGCCGTGATAACTATGAGAGCATTGGTACCTCCTCTAGTGTTCATCTGCATGCTCACATGCTGATGTTGATTGGTCCCATCAGCCCTGAAACACTATACATCAAAGCTCACCACCTACGACGATCTTGAGAATGTGCAGACCTTTGGCTTCCGAGGAGAAGCCCTTAGCTCGTTGTGTGCACTCTCAACCCTCACTGTTATAACAGCTACTAAAGACGATGCTCCAAAGGGCTCAAAGCTCGAATTTGAGGTCTCAGGGAAGCTCAAGGGCATATCGGTAGTGGCTGCACAGAAAGGCACGACTGTCATCTCAGAAAACCTTTTCAGGGCCCTACCAGTCCGGCGTAAGGAGCTAGAGAGAAACATCAAAAGAGAATACACGAAGGTTCTGGGGCTACTACAGGCTTATGCCTCAATAAAAACAGGAGTCAAAGTTTCTGTTTACAACCAACCTCCGAAAGGGTGAATACATCCAATCTGTTTGCATATTTGGAGACTGAATTGGAGAAATTAAAGGAAGAAAACCCTGGTTTTTGCAACCAAAGCCAATATCACAACCAGGGAGAATATCTCCAATGTTTTTGGGGCAAAATCTCTTGCTGCTCTCGTCACTCTTGATTTAGAATTCGAGATGCAATCGAAACCACGTCCACTTGCCAGTGTCTGGACTAGTAGAGGAGAGGAGTAGGTTCCACCCCAATTGCCTTGATAAGCCTTTGCTCATGAACTACGTAGATCCAAGAAAGTCAAGATCTCAGGACACATTTCGAAGCCCATCGTGGGCGAAGGCCGGCTGGCACCCGATAGACAAATGTTTTTCGTCAACCAGAGGCCTTGCAATTTACCACAGGTATATTGTCCGTGTAGCTAGACAAATAATTAGATGATGGAACATTTACCGAGAAGTAGTAGGTCTCACGCGCATTCAACGAAGTGTACAAGCAGTTCAATGTGACCCAGTCACCTTTCATATTTGCGGATTTACAGATGGACACAAGTATGCAAGCATTTCCCAGACAAGTAATATTACTGACAGCCCACAGATGCCTACGATGTTAATGTATCACCTGATAAGAGGACTATCTTGTTGCATGATCAGAATGAGCTGCTCGAATCACTCAAGGTAACCTTGGCAAACATTCGTCCAGACCTCAGGGTAACAATATTGTAGTTATCTCTCACGGAACTATTCAACAATCACGAACAATATGTTCCTCACACCCAATTAGGCACACAACAGAAGCTCCCTGCCTTCAAACCACATATACTACAAAATGCGCAAACTGGGTCCTCCCCCTCCCCCTCCTCCCCTTTTCTCTCAGAAGGAAATTCTGCCGATGTAAATGATGAAGAGGAGGTAGCACAATACAAGCTTCCACCAGCCGCCAAGTCTCTCACTGATAGATTCGCAGAACGAAATGCAAATAATGGAACTTCTCTAAAGTCCGTAATTGCAAAAGCGAATTCTATACCCCCTAAGCTTCAGGTGAGAGTAAAATCACCTGCCAGCCTTGAGGGTAGTCCCATGCGTACCCCACCTTCTCCTTATTCTGATTCAGAGGCGGGGGGTGAGGATGATATTGCGCCATCATCGCCTCCAGACGAGAGAATGCCGTCATATCGGCGCTCTCAGCGGTCGCCGTCCGAGCCAGCGACAATAACCATTGGAAGTAAAACGATTACTTCAACAGGTGAATCACCAGCCCGGAAGAAGCAAAGGCTCGACCCTTTATCACGCGCGAGTAATACTGCGAAAGGTCTTGCGACCCCTAGGCTTCTCAATATGGTACGAAATCTAGCTGCGCCTGGTACTCAGGTCAGTCCTCCAGCCGCTGAGGAAGCGGAGGGTGAAGGCGACTTGAGTGAGGGTGAGGAAGCTAGTGATTACGAGGACAGAATATCGGATGAAGATGATGAATCAATTCTACCAAATGTCCCTAAACGAAAGGGCGTAAGTGTAGATCTTGTGGACCATGAGGAAAGCGATGGAAAAAATGCGCTTTTCTTGCCAGGCACAGATGAGCTGGGCAATGTGATAGATGAGGACAACGAACTAGATCAGGGAGATCTGGTACGAGCGCAGAGTGACGGAGAGGGCGAGAGCGACGATGAGGAATATATCGGCGAGGAAGAGCCCCATGCGGGGAAGAAGCGGAATGTTGAGCGATTAACCGAAGGATCTGAATCTCATACAGAAACACCGTCTGTCGAGAGTAAGGCGCGAGCAGAAAGGATATTAAAGGGACGGCCTCAAAATTCCACCAAAGGAAGCACACAGGTTGTCTCTACAAGCCTTGATAGTATCAACCAATATTCGGCGAGTATAAGGAGGTCCGCTTCTGGGTATAGTTCTATTCATAATAAATCGCAAGACGCCACGAAGGAGCTTCAGGATAAATCTCCTGAAGAGCGCCTGACCTTGACAATTTCGAAATCCGACTTTGCAAGAATGCGGATCATTGGTCAATTCAATCGCGGCTTTATAATTGCTACTCGACCCACTCCAACCTCTACTGCCTCATCGAATAACTCGAGCCCGGATGATCTATTCATCATTGACCAGCATGCCTCAGATGAGAAGTACAACTTTGAACAACTTCAAGCTACTACGATTATGCACTCACAGCCTCTTGTGCGACCAAAGCAATTAGATCTAATGGCAATGGATGAGGAGGTTGTCAAAGATAATCTGGATATCTTGAAAGCTAATGGCTTTTCAGTAAAGGTTGACGAGGATGCTCCATCTGGACAGAAGTGCAAGCTACTTACACTGCCAATGAGCGAGAATACAGTCTTTGACCTGAGAGACCTAGAGGAGCTGATCCATCTGATAAACCTTGATGGGTCGGGGGGTAGTAACCCCAGCGCCGGCTTTGCAAAAGGGAATGGTAAGGCTAAGGCTACCATCCCACGCCCTTCAAAAGTACGCAAGACGTTTGCAATACGGGCATGTCGAAGTAGTGTTATGGTTGGCAAGGCGCTGACAGTGGAGCAAATGAAGAAGGTTGTAAGGCATATGGGGGAGTTGGATAAGCCTTGGAACTGTCCGCATGGAAGACCCACCATGAGACATTTGTGTGATTTAGGGCAGATGCAAAGCTGGAATGAGGATCTCCAAGGATGCCAGTGGAGTGGAGAGAGGTGGGGTGAGTATATTACAGAGTTTCGAATGGGGGCTGGTGTTGGTGAAGTGGGAATGGAGGTTGAAGAGTTGGTACGAGGGGGAGACTAATCTTAAGTAGTTATTTGCCAGTATTGGTATCCAAGCCTAACCACCTTCGAGGAGAAACTGTATTTAATAAGTGTCCTGATTAATATAACTCTGTGTCATATCGAAATTCGTACTTTTCAATACACTTTTCAATATACTGAGAGCAAACGCCAAGAAATATGTCATTTGAGGGTAATCAATCCCCACCCACTTCCCTATGTCCTACAAAACATTCCAAAAATAGTTTGCATAAAAAAACCTGCTAAATCTCGACTCAATCTTCACCACATGCACATCCCCCTTCGCCGGATTCCTAACAATTGCCTTTGTAAATACACCCGGCACCTCTTTGTCCTGCTCGACCTCAATCCCAAGACTTCGATACACCTTCAACTTGAGCAGCACATCATCTTCAGCTACTATCTTTGGATCGGAAAGAACATCGTCCGCCTCCACCAGCTCAAGCTCTTCTTTGGCTTGCTTCACTTTGCCTTCGAGGGCGTGGTTCGAGGATTCAAGTTCATTTATGCTCTTTGCAAGTTGGAATTTCTCACGGTCGAGAGCGAGCATGGTTGAGCTGTGGTCTTTGGCAGTGTGGATGTTGATGAGGGAGTTGGTGTTGGTTTTGGCGAGTTCGAGTTTGCGGGAGAGGGCTGGCGGTGGGCGAAAGGGTTAGTTTTAGTTTACAGATGGTGGGGTAGGAGGTACCGAGGAGGCTGCTCCGCGACTCATCGGCAGCGGAGGTGCGCGCTTTTTGGATGGCTTGGAGGTGCTCGGTGATGCGCTCGAAGGAGTGGATGTCGGATTTAATGTTGAAGTTTGTCACGGTGGACTTGATTAGGTACCCAAGATCTTCGTCAAGGAGAACCATTGCGATGTACTTCCCTCAGGATCATACGCAGTCTCGTTTGGATTATAGGTGCAGCGTTGCTTCCCTCAACGATTTACAGAGGTTGTAATTGAATCTTAGTTGTTTTTCCTTTATACATGCAAGTTGCCCCAGCAACATCCATGGTGCACAGGGGCACCGCCACACGATGACTATTCTCACGTGTGGCTCTATCATGACGCCGCCCACTGAGCGCCACCGACGCGGGGGAACCAGTGATTTCTTTCCATGCTTGCTGCCTAACTGTTTTCCCAACCAACGAAACGAGCAGGTAAAGCTCACCAGTGTCACAGCAAAAGCTACATACAGCCCTGTCTGTTGCATATCGTATTTGCGCCAGTGAGAATAAAGACATCCACTCGGGCAGAGGAAGAGAAAATGGCGTCATCTGCTGATAGGTTACCATGTACGTGTGCACCAGCTTTTTTTCGCCCCAAGAATGGATGATAAGCTGAGATGGGAATTTTAGCTAATATGTGGGGGAGTAGATGCTGCTGATGCTGAGAGGTTGGGAATACCTTTCACCCGAGACACATTCGGCTTGATTCGACATGATTGGAATATTTGGCTGACTTGGTGCCACACAGCCCTTTAAAAGAAGCAGAGCTCGCTGTCCTCCGAAAACAATATGAAGGCGAGGGACAATTCGTTGGAGTACAGACAAAGTTCAACTATGCGTGGGGATTAATCAAGAGTGATAAACGGGTGGAACAGCAGTTGGGGGTGAGATTATTGACCGGTATAGGATCTCAACCTCTCTAGAAATACGGGTTGCTAATGGCTTTTGATAGATATATTCAAAGATTACCCAGAGCGGCGCCGAGAATGCGTTTATTACCTTGCCTTGGGGCATTACCGGCTAGGGAACTATGCAGAGGCAAGGCAGTATAATGAGATTTTGCTGGGGAAGGAGCCGGGGAATTTGCAGGCGCAGAGTTTGAGAGGCTTGATTGATGATAAGGTTGCTAGAGGTATGTGAAGCGAGTTGTCTCTGAATAATATAGTGGGGATGCACGTTACCAGATGCTAGTGCTTGTGGATATGGGCATTAGCATGTTCGCCTCTGCTAACGCGCCCTTGGTTTTCTAGAAGGATTACTAGGAGTTGCGATCATCGGAGGAGTAGCAATGGTGGCCACGATTGTGGGGAGTGCGATATGGAAAGGTGTGGCCAAGAAACGATAATTTCTCTCCTCTCTAGCCGCTGCCGTACTAGTACTACCTTCCTCATTGCACCACATACTGGTGGTGGCAAGGGAGTTGGATGATATCTGCTGTTTTGGGCTTTGAATTGCGCGATAGAGGGATCCAGGAATGGGGGCATCTCGTTGCATTTGTTTGTTGTTTAGCCATGGACTGATGAGGGAGCTTGGGTGGTAGTTTGAGGGCTTTAATTCGATACCTTGACTTCATTTCTAGATTCTATTCCGCTCGTTGCCAGCGCTTACACTACTTCATCGGTTGAGCATAATATCTACAAACAGGTGATGGAAGGAAGCGAGTATTATGAGGGCGCCTGTTGGGAATACGGAGTACAAGTGTAAGGTTGGGGAGGAGTTTTCATGAATACTAGTAGTAAGCATACCCGACCCTGGCATCCCTGCTTTTTATACTTTTTTTTATTTTTATTCTGTGTTATCCTTACTGTTGAATGGTAGTGTGTATATTTATTTTTATTTCCCAGGGACATTCAAGATTGTCAGGGGGTTCCTGCAGTCCGAAATCTGAGTGTTTGCATATTTGTTAATCATGATGGTGGTGATACCGTATTCAATGTGAGGTAGGAGAACGGTAGAATCAGAACGATACATCACATCGATATATCGGTCAACCTATTTTGGAGATGGGGTTGTCTTAACTTTATGGATACTGAGCTCATTCCACATATCATATGCACAATGCCTTGCACGTTCAGCTGGCAAATGATCCTCGATAAGAAGCAGGCCCGCCGTTTAAGGCCTGCTGCTTATCTACTGTAGGTACCTACAATCCTGTACCGGTATGTAAGCAGCACTTTTCGTCATCGAGCTTGGCTCGACCTCCTGGTGCCCCCCCAAGTTCCATGGCCCGTGATCTGCCAGTGCTGCCAGTGCCACCCGAAACACAGAAACCCATCGAAAGTGCGACGCTCTTCCAACTCATTCATCGTACCTAGTAACACGCCCCTGTGACCCGAATCTGAGGGGAAGGGGTCCCTTTATTTTTCTATTCTACTTCCTGATCTGAATCGACAGCAACAAGAAGCAGTCGGCATCACAGAACCGCAGCCAGTACCGCCAGTCCGTTCCGCTACGTGCAAAGTAGCAGCTATTTAGTTAGGGCGAATAAGGGCGATATTATTCCCACTGCTCGCCTGTTTTCGTGCTTTTATATCAATTTCGTCAATTCGTTACTCATCTTTAAGCCGTTCGAAATAGTGCCCAGTTGCAGCCCTTGTTCAGGTGTTTCACCCGCACGCCAATACTAGCAATCACCCCGGCCATCAGCATTATCCTCGAAACAGACACACAATCACATACTCTCAGGCCCATCTGCACCACCTATCGGTGATTATTCACAACACGAGGGTTTACCCGTCCAGCTGCACAACTCACATCTTTCATTAGTTTCTTCCTTCCAAGTCGTCGGCACGCTAAGGTGCGCACGGTCTGTGGCCCCACCTCCGCAATTGCCCTGCCCCGCAGTCTTATTGGCAGCCGAACTGCATACTTCTATCCCGCCCGTCGACCTCAAATTCTTAGTCGAGAGATCGTAACGGACGAGAGGGCGCGAGGCAGTTCATTAGACTGCCTTGGACCAGTCTTCGATACTGGAAGAATCCTTAAGAATTTTTGATTGCCCTAGGTATTGGGATCACTCTACAATCTTCCTGTAGTGTGGCTGGTTTCAGGCATTTTATACAGTTATCTCAACCAGAGTTAATCCTACATACCCATCCACAAATATCACATCGCCACCCATCCCAAATGTCAACATCAACAGCACATGGAGGAGGAGGAGGGGGCAATGAGCTTGTATTTTGTCATCAATGCCAGGACGAGTGGTTCCGTGACGAGAATGGGCTAGTTTGCCCTGCATGCGGGAGTGACTTTGTCGAGATTGTTTGTTCCCCCTCTCTTACCCTTCCTCCTTCCCTCTCCCAAGATCAATCACAACATCACGTCATCTTCGACCACAGCTTCATGGAGCGGTCGGCCTGTTCTCGAGAGCGATTATATCTGATCCTCTTCCTGGATTCGCTACTGCCATCTCCCTTGATTTTGCTCTCTCTCTCGTCTCTGTTGCACTCTTATCCGCGATTGGAGCATATTGTGTCCTTGCTAATCATGCTCCTCCCAACGGCGGCTTCATGCCATTTCGGGGTTTGTACAACATTCAGATGGAAAACAATTCAGCAGATCCATCAAGAAGACAACCAAGGATACCAGGGGGGTATGATGAATACGAATCATCTGACGGGGAAGACGGTGAACGAAACTCCGCAACATATTCAACGTCAACTTTCTTGTTTGAGGCACCAGGGATTAGGATTTCAAGGACCTCTGGGAATCCAATGGCAACCATAACTCGCCCTGGTGGGACACAGGGAGAAGAAGCAGGTCAGCCCGGAGGAATCGCAGGGCCTAATATGGTAGAGATGCTTCAGACGATTTTTGCATCGATAATGGGGGAGCAAGGGATAGAGAGAGCTAGACAGCAAGCACAAGGAGAACCTGGAGCTGCTGGAGGGGACCACACACCGCAAGATCCAGGGACACGAGGGAATGTACCGCCTATGCCGCCTGGCCTAGCAGGGCTGTTTGGTGGTGGTCCACCCCCAGCGGGATCAAGGTTCGTTTATGAGCGGCATACTATCCCCCCCCGTGGCCCTGTTCCGGTTGATGATTTGTCTTCGTGCGTAGCCCTTTTTCTTTGTAATATTGTGATTCCGTCCGGCTGTAACGCAAACACTGACATGAATGGTGACAAACAGTTTCTTGCAGCAGCTCTTTGGAGGTGTTGCTCCCCTAGATAATCCTGGAGCTGGCATGATTCACCACATTTTGGGCATGCCGGGTGTTGGCCCTGGTGGAGACTACGTGTGGACTGAAGGGCAACTGGATAGAGTCATTTCAGAGCTTATGGAGCAGCACCAGGGAAATGCACCTCCACCAGCGCCACCAGAGGTTCTGAATAACCTACCAAAAATAAAGGTCAATGCAAAGCGGGTGAATGAAGGCGAAGACTGCGCTGTGTGTAAAGAGGACTTGGTATTAGATGAAGAAGTTGCTCAGTTGCCGTGTAGGCATGTGTAAGTGCTTCAGGGGCCTTACAGTGAGGCGATTGCTAATCAGAGTAATAGGTACCATGAAGATTGTATCAAGAGATGGTTAGAATCTCGGGATACATGTCCAATATGTCGAGCATCCACGACAACTGCTATGAGAACGCAGGGTCAATCACAACAAGCGTCACAACAAGCGTCACAACAAGCGTCACAACAACACCAGCAACAACACCAGCAACAACACCAACAACAACACCAACAACAACACCAGCAACAACAACACCAACACCAACAACAACAACAACAACAGCAGCAGCAAACATCTTCATCACACACACGTCGAACTTGGGCGGGCATCTTTGGTGGGCCGAGTAGGCACACAACCACAACAAACACAAACACAAATGTCAACAATAGCGGTGGTAACCCGAGTAGCACTAATCCATCTGGCTCCGGAGTTCACTGGGGTTGGAGTAGCAGTAGTGGGGGGAATAATACGGGGAATCCACGATAGGGCCGTGCAGTTGAGTAGTAGAGTGAAAGCAACTACTGTGAACCGATGGGCAGAAACTGTGGGTTGGTGAAGCTGGGAGGAGTGTGGAGGCCCTCGTACTTGGTTCATATTGTTGTTTGCTTGCCTGCCGTTTGCGTTTTTCATCTTGTGTTTTTCCTGTTTTGGTTCTTTGCTTGATTGAGCTATCGTCATCTCACTTTGCCTATTTACTGTAGGGTGCTCGTTCTTGTTCTTTAGTCTTCGTTTTTTGTTTCTCGTTAGGGTAGGGTTAGTATCGATTGGGCTTGGGCTCTTTAACTTTACTTTTACTATCTAATTTTTTGAACTTGGATTTTTGTGAGATCTTGTTAATTTTTTCGCTTGCCTTGATGAAGATACGTATTGCGTGGTTTCTTTGATATGGTGGGAAGTTTGTGGGAAGTTTATAAGCGTGGTTTCTGTAGATAAATGGATATTTGGTACTGATATATCGATATCACGGGACCGTGGTAAATTTGCATGGCGTTCTGGAGAATGGGATGGGGTTTGACATGTGATAGTTAGTGCACATAATGTTATGTAATTTTTTAAATACTCAGTTCCTTTTTTTTTTTAGTTTTTTTTAAGCTTTCCCCCGAAGGGAGCCATAGGCTATGGGCCCCATTCCCGCCCCTTTGAATACCCATAGATGGACTTCAACAGTGAGGATATAATGCAATTGTAGTATTATACAGTACTTGTGAATTGGCCTACCCTGCTGTACTCTACTCTGAGGTCTACCTAGGTACGTCTCCACAGTTTATCCAGGCAGACTACAGTGAAGTCACGGTATGGTTGGGGAACTCTAGTCCCGGAGGGTTATGACGTGCCACTTTGACCCTCTTCTCAATCCAGCAAAAAAATCCGAAAAATTTTTTTATTCTATATTTCGACAGATCTTAACAAGGAGATTCACAAAATAGAAAAAAAAAATTTTTAGCTATTTAATTCAAGAAGCTTTAGTCATTTGAAATTGAACTATTTTGGTGGAAGCCCGCTTCAAATGTCCCACTATATTTATATACAAAATTACCCAAAAAGGCAAAAAGCGGCCTAAAAA
>Ga0307514_10004263_pt1 | contig 13219 bp, 12 predicted proteins | sample 16_EM_MG_FD_203088 | JGI IMG/M metagenome (GOLD analysis project Ga0307514, IMG submission 203088) | Populus trichocarpa ectomycorrhiza microbial communities from riparian zone in the Pacific Northwest, United States - 16_EM | ecosystem: Host-associated > Plants > Roots > Unclassified | place... | reverse complement strand
GATTCGGCGGAAGAGGTCCAAACCCGGACATATGAAGCAGCTATCAGCAGCGAACCTTGATATTGATTCTGGAACAGCCACACCCTCAGATGTGTCCATAAATGGTGATGGTGATGACCTTGGGAGGAGAGGGCTCTTGGACAAGAGCGGCGAATTGCCCAAGCCTGGGGTCTCGGGATCAAAGATTATGGGTCCTTCAAGAGAGCACCCTCAGATTATTATGCGTACTAGCAGTAGCCCTACCGAATCAGGGTCGCACGAGAAAACGAGACCCAGTGGCGTCAGACTCCGTAGGGAGAAGTCAAGGTTGGGAGAAGAAATCAAAGGGGACAGCGACTCCCCAACAATTGAGAAAAGGTCAGTCCTCGCACCCCTTGAGAGGGTAACCCTTCCCCCTATCGCCGCCATACCACGCCGAGGGCCAGCCCACGGGGCTCCAGCAAAGAGGGGATATATGGGTAAAAAGGACATTGCCCGGGCTCGAGCTCTGATGCTATCGACGGGTATGCTGGCAAGAGGCATGGCCTCACGGACGCAAACCCTCGAACAACAGAAAGCCACTCCGGAGTTTATTGGCACGCTTCAACTAATGGCATATCACCATACCATTTCCGCTAAACATCTTTCCTCGCAAATTCATTCCTCAGCCCAGAATCTCGACTCTAAGGTTTTGGCATTCCGAACCGCAACCTTATCTCAACTCCATAACCAGATTTTTGATATTCAGGACGAAGTGTCGGCAAAGCTGACCCCTCTGGTACAGGCGACAGCAGACGATGCTGACGTGTTAAGTGGGGAGCTCAGTACAAAATATGTACTTGAAGTCAAGCGACTGAATGACGAAGTGAGTACACTCGCAAGAAAAAGGCGGAGAACTACACTCAAGTGGATGAGAAGGGGAGGATATGTGCTTCTTGAGTGGGTGGTGCTTGGGGTAATGTGGTGGGTGTGGTTGATTGTTGTAATGGTGAGGATGGTGAGGGTGGTTGCTAGAGGCATTGGTAGAGGACTCAAGTGGATGATGTTATGGAAGTGAAACATCTTATTTATTATAAAGCTCCTGGGATTTTGCTACTTGAGAGGTTATATTTTCTTGCTTTGGCGTCAGGGTGGGCTTGAGATTGTTAAAATATTAACTCCTACATCTTTGTTATTTATTTACGTACCAAGCATCACTAAGTAGTACTTATTACTAGCCTCTTGAGTTGTGTTATTTCTTTTTGTTGATTCCTAAAGTATTTTAGATAGATTTCACTTTCTCTGCGTGTGGCCGGAAATATACAATCTAATTCATAATCTCGGTTATTTGAGATGATCTATTGTTACCCTCAAGCGAGAATAATTATGAATCCGAAATTGGAAGCAACACTGTGCCAAGAGCTTGAGAAAGAATGTACTTGCCGCTTAGTAACCTTGATGCTCGCCGCGTAGACTGTTGCCAACTCTAACCCCCTCTATACTACTTATCCTCTACGAGACTACATTACCTTCACTCTCACACCCCACTTAATCCCGCCATCACAGCCAAGCGCTGCGTAGTACTTGGTTCCCCAGTCCTCCGGCCCTGTCACTTTGTTCCATCCCCTTGCCCCTCCATCTCGGCCCCCACCAGATTGATTCAACTCCTATGGTTGGCCTAGTTTCCGCTGCTGGTCTCATAGGCCTTCTTGACGAGCCTAACGATGAGATTAAATGCTACGCCCTCAAGCAGCTGGACGCTTCGGTCCACCAGTTCTGGGCGGAGCTTGCGGATCATGTTTCCAAAATGTGGGTTACGGTCTGCTCTCGTGATGTTGGAATTGCGGTATCTGGATGGAGTTGCTTATTACTTAAGTACAAACTAATATCTACTATTGCGGTATAGAGAAGAGCTCTATGAAAGCGCAGACTTTCCGGAGAAAGAGCTTGCGGCTCTGGTTACATCTAAGATATATTATCATTTACAGGAATATGATGAGTCGATGACATTTGCTTTGGGCGCAGGCAACCTCTTCCACATAACTGCAAAGGGCGAATATGAGGAAACCATGATAGGTTTGTCATCCTACTCTATAAATGCAATCCCCAAACTAACGATTAATAGCGAAATGCATCGAGAAATACATTGCTATATCGACACAGAACGCAAACATACTAGAAGCTGGCTCCAACCCGCCCACATTCTCAACAGAGGATATTCCAGCATCGTTCCGTTCATCCAGCAACCGAAAAAGAAGTCTTCTTGATTTGGAGGATTTGGAGGTGGAGAAGATTGATCCCCGGCTTGAAGACGTAGTAGAGAGACTATTTAGGAGCTGCTTCGAAACCAAGGACTACAGGCCGGCTATTGGGATAGCGATTGAGGCGCGGAGGTTAGATGTAGTTGAGGAAGGAATCAGGCTTGCAGGCGAGCGGAGCAAGAAGGCAGGGAAGGGAAAGCAGACGAACGATGGGGCGGAGAAGGACCAAGGTGTTGAACTCATGGAATACGTTCTAGAAATTGCAATGAGTGTAGTTCAGGAAATCACTCTCAGGAACAAGGTATGCCTCATGCCCATAGTAACAGACTGTTATGCTTACTTCACTTTCCAGCTTTTGCGACTTCTGGTGAATCTATTCCTCGCACAACCATCACCCGATTATTTCTCTATCTCCAAGTGTGTAATTCACCTGGATGACCACTCTCTCGCAGCAAAAATCCTACAGGACCTGGCCTCCAAGGGGGATTCAAAGTCACTGTTGATGGCCTATCAGATTGCCTTTGACCTTGACTCATCGGCTACTCAGGAGTTTCTCCAGAAGGTTGCATCTGAACTACCAGGTTTCGGTGATGACTCCCAAGAGACAGATAACGGCAGTAGTGTTGCGGCCGCTGCAAGCGACAGTATGGATGATGACGATGATGCGAATGAGCGAACAAAGCTTTTGGGCTCCAGCTCTGCAAAGCCGTTCACACCTGCTACACAACCAAAGAACTACGGAGCCATCCGACAGATACTCAGGGGCACAAAAAGCATTGAGCTCAATCTCGAATTTCTGTACAGGAATAACCACACCGACATGACCATACTCAACAAGGTCAAGGAGTCGTTAGAGGCCAGAAACTCAATCTTCCATAATGCTGTAACATTTTCCAATGCTTTCATGAACGCTGGAACGACCTCGGATGGATTCTTCCGGCAAAACTTGGAGTGGTTAGGAAAAGCAGTGAATTGGTCAAAATTCTCTGCTACAGCCGCGCTTGGTGTAATTCATAAGGGAAACCTATCACAGGGCATGAAACTTCTCGAACCATACCTCCCCAGACAAGGGGTTGCATCGGGCAGTGCTTATTCTCAAGGTGGGAGTTTGTATGCGTTGGGCTTGATCTATGCAAATCACGGCACGGATGTTCTAGACTTCCTTAAGACACAGTTTAAGAGTACATCGGACGAGACCGTGCAACACGGGGGTGCCTTAGGCCTAGGCGTTGCGGGAATGGCTACAGGAAACCTAAGCGTTTATAAAGACCTCAAGGTTGTCTTGTGGGCAGACAGTGCCATCGCTGGTGAGGCTGTCGGTTTGGCGATGGGGCTGGTGATGCTAGGCACCGGAAATATCAAGGCTCTTGAGGACATGATTCAATATGCCCACGAAACGCAGCATGAGAAGATTATCCGCGGGCTAGCTGTTGGTATGGCACTGATCATGTTCGGGAGGCAAGAGGCTGCAGATGATTTGATCAATGGACTACTGGAAGACCCTGACCCAATCCTGAGATATGGAGGTATCTTAGCCATAGCGATGGCATACTGTGGCAGTGGTACTAATAAGGCTATTCGCCAGCTCCTTCATGTTGCGGTCAGTGACGTTAATGATGACGTGCGAAGGGTTGCAGTCCTGAGTTTGGGATTCATCCTATTCAGAAAGCCAAATGCCGTACCTCGGATGGTCGAACTGCTAAGTGAGAGTTACAACCCGCATGTGCGATATGGAGCTAGTATGGCACTGGGTATTGCCTGCGCTGGAACAGGCCTGGACGAAGCCATTGATCTTCTCGAGCCAATGCTCAAGGACCCAACAGACTTCGTTCGCCAAGGTGCCCTGATCTCAATGGCCATGATATTGGTTCAACATAATGAGCAGATGAACCCGAAGGTGGCGACCATAAGAAAGATGTTTGAGAAGGTAGTTGGTGAGAAGCATGAGGATGCTATGGCTAAGTTTGGTGCTGCTACTGCTTTGGGGATAATAGATGCAGGTGGACGAAATGTAACTATTGGTCTACAGACGCCTACAGGCAGTCTGAACGTGTCTGGGATTGTGGGAATGGTTGTATTCACACAATACTGGTACTGGTTCCCATTAACACACTTCTTAAGCTTATCATTTGTTCCAACTAGTATCATTGGGTTGGATGAGAATCTAAATGTATGCCTCTGTCCAATTTTTATCCTATGTGTATGTGGACTGACTTCTTCTAGGTTCCTGATTTCAAATTCTACTGCAATACTAAGCCTTCCTTATTTGATTACCCTCCAAAGGTAGAAGAGGCTACTGAGAAGGCGGTGGAAAAGGTTGCCACCGCCGTTCTGTCTACAACAAACAAAGCCCGTCAGCGAGCGAAGAGGTCTGAGAAGGAAAAGGCAGCTAAGGAAGCGGCAAATAAGGGTGACTCCATGCAGATAGATGAGGCGCCCAGTGTGCCAGTCACTCCAGCCCCCTCTGGTGCAGCCGTGGGTGATAAGATGGACATTGAGGAAGAAGGGGCTTCAGAGAAAAAGGATGAGGCCACAGAGCAGGAGAAGACGACTGTAAAGAAAACCAAGGCAGAAAAGGAGACACCCGGATACTGGGTGGACAACTTAAGCAGGATACTTCCCCAGCAGCTAAAGTATATATCATTCCCTGAGGACGGGCGATATGTTCCAGTCAAGAAGGTAGGAACCCCTTCCCACTGAGAATGTTATCAATGTATTGATCCTTCTTCAGCCTACTGGAGGTATCCTTCTGTTACATGACCGTCACCCTGACCAACCAGCTCAATTGATGGAGCTGAAATCACGAAAGCCGGCTCCTTCGGCAGGTTCCGGTAATACGGCGGGCGCAAATACCACTCCTGTCGGAGTTTCACCGATGTTAGCGGCATCCCAGGGTGAAGTTGGGTCAGGAGGTGCGGAGGCGGCAATCCATATATTGAATGCTGAAGATGAGGATGGAGATGAGGATGCGCCTTTACCACACGAGTTTGATTACGAAAGTGGAGGCGAGGGTGATGAATGACTAGGTGGCATTTTTGATTCATGAATACAACAAAAGAGCGGACATGAGGTTGGAAGAGGGCGGTAAGGCTCAAGAGTGGTAAATTGTAATCGGCATCATCCTTTTCTCTGTCCAATTAGATGCAGCTGAACATAAATTTGCGGATTGTTAATAGGAGGCCCACTCTCACCCTGTGGTAGCTGCTTAGAACTTGCAGAGGCATCATGGGTAATACTTGTAATTACAAAATGAATAAAGCATAAAGCACTATTTGCGTGGTGCTTCTGTCCTTTGGAGTCTGGTGATGAAATGGACAAAGCTTGAAGTACCTGCGATAGTACATGGAGGACACCTGAGGCTTGGCCACGATATGTAAAGTACACATATTTGTGTACTAATTTGCTGTTTTGTTTGATATGTTGATTTAGACGCTAGATAGTTACAGGCCGTCAAGGGCCGTAGTCTTTAGCCAACAGTTCACCCAACAGTTCACCCGGTGCTGAAAGCAGCGTTGGAGTCTGAGCCATAAGTGAAGCAAAGTGGAATGACATGAGGGATGATACCACCTGTCATCCCTTTTCTCTTGGCCCTCTTTTGCTCCTGCCAGTTCCTTCGCCCAGTCTATCCTCTAGGAGCGTATTGCAGCAGATTGGGGTAAGTATAGGGTGGTTTGGGATAGCAGAAACCAAAGAATTCTCAAAAATCCTCATTTTGCAGCGGCGAGTGACTTGTTTTGATAGGCTACATGCTACTCTACCATAGTGTTGGCGAAGCTGTTGTAACATGAATATAGATGCTAGGCAAAGGCCTCCTAGTGCTCATGGAACTCACCCGCTGCTTATTGGGAGGGGGTAAAGTAGATGAGGCCATATTGCAATATTAGGTACTAGCTTGGTTTTGGCAGGACGTGAGGTAACCATCGTGGTGTGGATGCCCGCCATCCTACAGGACCTTTTCAATCTTTGGAGACACAGAGATGTATCTCTGGAGGTATTTATTTCCTTTTTCCCTATCCTTTTATTCTCTTTTATTCTCTTTTTCCTTCTTTGCCAAAATGACTAGTATTAAGATGAAGGTTGACAGAGAATGTATATAGACATATATATAGTTAGTTGGTTGGAATGGCTATCAGCTGAATGGTTATGATATGGTCATGGCTCTTGATTAAACCTTACGCTGCTGCCCATCATCTCCATTATTGTGTATGCATATCTCATGATTGTCGAAAAGCTGTATTATAACTACTGGCTCCTACTTAACGTTTGAGTGGCAGAGTGTGGGGTATGCTCTCTAAGTCCTATGGTGGTGATATATATGCTCTTAACCTCCTAGCTCCCTGATCTAACCCAATCGAGTACCCGTTCTCACACTTCCCCCTGCTCGACGGGTTCGATCATTTCCTCACCTCCACTCCAGCGCACCAGATGCCACCCGCCAAAGATTAAGAAGCAAATAACTAGCTGTTCCCAGTTTTGAACCGTTCCCTTTGATTCCCACTCCAGCTTCCCCCAACACCAGAGTTCACCTCTGCCCCTCCTCCCATTGATTTCCACTCCAGCTTCCCAAAACCAGACCTCACCTTGCTCCTCCTTTCTCATCTCTGAACCCTCATGTTTACCTCTACTATTCAGATGCCATGTCCCTCCTTTTTCAGATGCTTGTGGAGTTTATTTTTTGACTGGAATTGTTGATGACATTTCCGGCACGCAGTGTCTGTGGCAACATTCGCTGTTTCAGTTGTGGACTCGTTTCTTCCGCAGGTGTCATAAATCTCTCGTAGTCTTCTCATGGTAATGGTTTGGTTAGGGTGCAAATTCTTTCGTTAGCCTGGCAGCCTTCAAGTCACTCTTCTTGGAGTATTGGTCTTTGAGGATTTTCCAGCTCATATCTGTTGTAGCATCATGTATCAAGGCTTGCTGGTCAGGCGAGTGCCATAAATGGATCTCAGCTTGTAGCCCATAATGGAGCTCCTAGGTCCTATTGTGGACCCACCCATGGCAGTTGAGGATGCTCCGGATAGGGGATTGCAGGAGGTTGAGACGGGGGAGAAGGGGGGGTTGATGGGGGCATTCATGAGGTAGATTTGGGAAAGTTCATGATAATATTGTGCATTTTGTAGCAGTCAGTGTATCAAGTTAGACCCTTCCTTTTCTGCCTTATTACTGACTCGTCCTTCAGCACGGATTCTATATAGATATAGATGCTAGGTAAAGGCCTCCTAGTGATCCTAAGCAAAGTGGCAGGATATTCAGTGTATGGGAGAGGTAGAGGGGGGGAGAGGGGTGATCAGGCAGGCCATACTGGGAGGGGGGGGTATTGGGTGTTGGGCTCAGTTTGATGGGGTATGAGGTTGACTGTATTATAGAGTGTAGTTGATTCCGTAGTTGAGTATTTAGTGCATTTGGTTCATCGTTGCATATCTCACCGGTTTCTAGTTTTGGGGGGGTTGCAGGGCTGCCCGCTAGCCGTCTTGGCCCGCTAGTATGTCAGCAAGGGTACTAACAGCCAATGCGAAAAACCTAACGGCTCATTCCTCCATCCTCATCGATTCACATCCTCATTACAACTTCGAAGACGCAAATAGTCAAGTCAGCCATCAAGTAACGGTTCATTTCTCCATCCTCATTACAACTTCGAATAGTCTTATTCCAAGTCCCTGTACTCCGAACGCGGTGAGGCTTCGAAATCCCAAATAGTCAAGTCAGCCATCAAGTAACGGTTCATTCCTCCATCCTCATTACAACTTCGAATACGCAAATAGTCAAGTCAGCCACCAAGGCGACGACCAAGTTATTACACAGGAAAATTACTGTAGTAACACATCGGAGAGTATTACCGCTAGGACAAAACGTGATCACTGGGTGCCAGGTTTGCCTAGACACCAGTGGTATACTGTACACCAACAATAAAGGTCAGTAGTAATTTAGCTAAATTGGATGGATGCCCAAGCTCATTGTTTTAGATGGCACAACAATTACCGGCACAACAATTACCCGACTTCGACGTCTTGTCTACTTCCTTCACCCACATAGCAATAGAAGTCCGGAAAATGCAAAATCTATCAGCAGTAGATATCACTCGCCAACTTGATGAAATCAAGGAGCAAATCCGCCAAATGGGAAGGAACATAGAACAGGGCTTCCAACGACAATTTTCACGTTAGTATGTAAACGTTTGTTATGCTTAAGACTTTGGTCCGTGTACTAACACAAAATAGTGAAAAGAACAACATTGCTCGCATCCACAATTCACGGCTATCTGATGAAACGCACCGCCTAGAGCCATTCTACAACATAGAAGATGAAGAAATTGAGGGTTTTCCAGAGACGAGTGGGGACATTACCAGATTGAATGGTAAGTAAAGTTTGGTTACCCAAGGCAAATGTAGTAGCTAAAAGGTGTATGCTAGCTGCTGGTGTGAATGCGCTACTGCGACAACTTGGATTGTCGGAGAATGGCGGGCTGGAGAATAAAAAGAAGAGATTACGCCGCCATATAGGCCTGATGGTGTTGTGAGTGTCAAGAAGATTACTGTCGTTCTGTTGTTATGGATAGGGCATTATACGGTTGGGTTTGATATATCTACAGGTGTTGCGCAAAGGAATGATGTTTCAAGGCGGAATTCTTGATTTGTTAATGGAGGAGTTATTGTTGAGCTAGAGGTTATATCTGTTAGTCCCCAGGACTACGGTAGGAGGTTACAGGTTGGGCCTTGGCAGTAAGGTAGTAGAGTCCGTGTCGATGGGATTAGATTTAGTCCGTCAAGGCTCATGGCCGGAAGAGTGTATATATTTTTATTTTTATGGAGAAGGTATTTATTTATTGATGGCGGGGAGCCCTAGATAGAGAAAAATTGGGAGAAAGGTTTAAAATAGGCATCACTAGTACAGGCAACCTAGGTGCCTAAAGTATGTTAGCCTGGCATGAGACTATAGCAATCATCCCCCACTGGTGCTTACTCATCAGCCGATAAGGACGCAAAGAGTGACTCGATTCATAAACCACCATCTAATTGCACCTCCCAGTCGTAATCATGTCGTCCAACGAGTTATGTATCGGTGGCCCTGGCCCGGCAGAATCGAAAACAGAGGATGTTATCCTAGGGTATGTCTAGTTCCACTGTGTTGACTTCATGCCCCGCCAAAACCCCACTATATTTATCAAGCAACCTTTTCTGCATCCTTTCTGCACCCATAACATTTGATGACATTGCTAATACCTCAATTAGGGAAGATGGCAAGCCTCTATCCAAATCTGCTCTCAAAAAACTTGCCAAAGAAAAAGAGAAGGCCGAGCGAGCAGCCAAACGACTGGCGGAGGAAGCCGTTGCCAGAGCTGAGCGCGAGGCCGCTAATGTTGATCACGCCACCGCGAACTATGGCACCCTTCCTATGGTTCAGTCTACCCAACGTACCGGAGAGAAGCGAGTCAAGCTCAGCGAACTGTCCGTCAAGAACACAGGAAACGAGGTGCTATTCCGTGCGAGGATGCAGAATGCCAGAGCACAAGGTGCAAAGATGTGCTTCATGGAATTGCGACAGCAGATGCACTCGATCCAGGCACTTGTGGTGGCTAATGCAGCAGGAACCATCAGTAAGCAGATGGTGAAGTGGGCGGCTGGAATTAGCGTTGAGAGTATTATTCTAGTCAGGGGTGTGGTTGCAAAGGTGTCTGAGCCAGTCAAGTCCGCTTCAATTACCGATATCGAGGTCCATGTGAAGCAGGTTCACATTATTGGGGAAGCAGAGCCGCAGTTGCCAATTCAGTTTAGCGATGCTTCTCGCCCTGACTTGAAGGAGGGGGAAGAGGAGAATGCTGCTGCTCCAACAGTGAAACTAGCAACAAAGCTGGACAACCGTTTTATCGATCTCCGAACAGCTGCGAACCAGTCAATTTTTCGAATTTCATCAGGAGTGTGTACACTTTTTAAGGAGTTCTTGCTCTCCAAAGGCTTCATTGAGACACATACTCCAAAGTTGATTGCAGCTGCTAGTGAGGGTGGTGCCAACGTTTTCAAAGTTACATACTTTAGGCAAGATGCCTATTTGGCCCAGAGCCCTCAACTGTATAAGCAGATGCTCATTGCCGGCGATATGGAGCGTGTATTTGAGATTGCACCAGTGTTTAGAGCAGAAAATTCTCAGACTCACAGGCACATGACTGAGGTATATCTCACCAATGCCCCGCCCCCCATAGCAATGGCATTCATTACCGTGAGCTGACCTCATATTCAACAGTTTACCGGTCTTGATTTGGAAATGGCTTTTGAAGAGCACTACCATGAAGTCCTTGACGTTCTCGAGGAACTCTTCCTCTACATCTTTAATGGCCTCCACACTAGATTCGCCCATGAAATCGCCACCGTCAGGAAACAATACCCTGTCGAGGAGTTCGTCTTCCCCGAACCCGGCAAAGTTCCCCGTCTCACCTTCGCCGAAGGTATTGCTCTCCTCCGCAACATCCCTGGAAAGGAAGACCTCCCTGATGACGAGGATTTGTCTACCGAGAACGAACGGATCCTCGGCGGATTAGTGAAGGAGAAATACGGATACGATTTCTACATTCTTGACAAATTCCCCTTGAGCGTGAGGCCGTTTTACACTATGCCCGACCCAGAGAACCCTAAGTTCTCAAACTCCTATGACTTCTTTATGAGGGGTGAGGAGATTCTGAGTGGTGCGCAGAGAGTCCACGATCCGAAGTTCTTGGCGCAGAGAATGAAGGAGATGGGTGTTGACCCTGATGGGCCGGGGTTGAAGGATTATGTTGATGCGTTTAGATTCGGCGCGCCCCCGCATGCCGGAGGTGGTATTGGTTTGGAGAGAGTGGTGTTTCTATGGTTAGGGCTGGGAAATATTAGGAAGGCAAGCGCGTTCCCAAGAGACCCGGTTAGGCTGAGACCCTAGATGGTTCAGAGTTACCCTCACATTAGACGGCCAAGCCTTTTCATTGTATTGGCGGCAAGGGACGGGGGGCTTTTTCTTATTCCCAAAATAATTAGAATGATGCCCGAAGTGTGTGTTTTTATATCTGAAAAGTAATAGTGAAACACAACTAAACAAGAAATGTTTACAAAAGTGAGAATATCGGCACTAGAAGAGTAAGGTGACACAATCCTTAACTGGACTCACGGAATTACCAGTAGCCCCTATATTATTTCCCACATGCGCATGTCCTGGGGACCCACCGAATGTCTTCCTATTTAAGGCCCTGAATGAGCTTGCTAGGCCTGGGTACAGTGCCTGAGGGAGAGAGAGGGGGGGTATGAACAAGATTCCAAATTTCAGTTGTAATCACACAGTCAAGCTGATGCAATCATTAATCACACCAAACCCCCAGCGATCAGTAGAGTTAAGTTAGAAACTGATATACGGAGTAGGTATAGGAAAGTAGGGTACATTCTCTACAGTCCTGGAGATTTGCGCTTGATGTGGTGACAGTCATTGTTACCCTGAACTTGGATATCCTCTCATTTTCTACATGCAAGAACATTGTAGGTGGGGTGAAATCTGTTTGCTGGGTTCATTGGGCTCATACTTCATTGCCTAGTTAGGTTCATGAGTTTCGAGTCTTTAAGTTACAATGCTCATCACTGGCCTTGCTCTGGATTCACGATGCAGCCCAAGTAAATAAAGCTGTCCCCAGTACTTCCAAACTTTGATTCTCTGGTGGTGTCCGATCAAGAAATAACTATAGTCACCTGGGTTTTCGCCCTCTGACGACATTTCTATATTAAAAATACTCATTTTTCCCACGAGACCGGTTTTAACCCATTGCCCATTGCCACATATGTACAGTATTTTAATACATCCGAAGGAGGTTTCTTTTTCTTTTTTCTTTTGGAGTCTATTCGCCTAAAGCTATGAGACGGTCAGCAGGAACTAAGATTCATATTGACAAAATGGTATTCAGTCACGTGCAGGTACAAAGTCGATATCACATGACATAAAGACCTGTCGGCGATATATGCCATACGGTACCTCAAAGCTTTTTTTGCAGACGGATATATCTCTTTGTCCAACTGGGAAAGAGGATCATAAACTGCGTGTTCGAGGGCTTCCTGACCTTGTTGTGGGCCATGGGAACTAGAGCTCGAGTCGGATGAGGTATTTCGGTCAAGCTGAAGACTTCCAACCTGGCCTACAACCAAGCCTTATCAGTGCACCTGAGCTGCCGGTTGTGATGCCTTTATGAGGTTACGAATTCTGAGTTTCTCTGTAGCCTTCTTAGACATATCTGAATATGACGTGGTCCATTTCGCCTTTCTCCTCTTCGTTGGTTTCTCCGTGATTTTGTCAGTCATCGAGAATTCCTGCCGGCCGGTCAATAAGTATTTTACTTGGGCCTCATAATCAAAATAACCTAGGTACCGTTGTATGTCAAGAATATTCCTCGTATCCTGTGTTGGGACAAAGAAAACCGAACTGGATTAAGTTATTCGCTAGCGTGGGTGGTGCCTGCAATGCAGCGATCATCTAGGAAAGTACTCTATGGTAATTCTGCATGTCTTATAGTAAGGCAACGTGGTAAAAGTGTATATATACACGATATACAGAGAGAGCACTTGTAGGTAGAAGAATATTGCTTGGAACAGCGAGCACATGAAAATATGGAGCAAGTACGTCGAAATGGTATCAAAGGTATTATTGATTCCGCAGATATTATTATAGGTGATGTACAGAACTTGATAACTTCTATCGATCTATTCCCATCCCATCAATGGGGACGATACAGATGCATTAGAGTACACATGGGCACTGGAGGACTATGTACTGTACTGTACACACCGAATATTTACCATAGAATCAACTACTTACTCTGTGACAAGTATGCACGGTTGCTGCATGGCGTGCACATCCGTTGGGCCACGCCCTGTTGAAAGTATGCTAGCGTTGCTACGGAGAATGCAACTCTGAGAATGCTATGCCCCGGAATGCTATGCCAGGGGAGAATGATATGCTCCGGAATGCTATGCCATGGAGAATGCAATATATACTAG
>Ga0307514_10004261_pt1 | contig 13220 bp, 17 predicted proteins | sample 16_EM_MG_FD_203088 | JGI IMG/M metagenome (GOLD analysis project Ga0307514, IMG submission 203088) | Populus trichocarpa ectomycorrhiza microbial communities from riparian zone in the Pacific Northwest, United States - 16_EM | ecosystem: Host-associated > Plants > Roots > Unclassified | place... | reverse complement strand
GACCGGGTCCGCGGCCCTCCCCCCATGGCCGCTCAGCCACGCCTTGAGTGCCCCTGGCGTCTCCGTTCAAACAGGTGCTCGCAGCTGAACTGAGCGTCTGCGGGCGGCTCCGGAGAGCGGTGACGCTGCGTCGCATACCTGGGCGGCGACGATGGGCCCGGCGCTCCCTTTCACTTCCCGAGCTTCTGCTTCAGTTCCGCCTTCTTCATGGAGGAGCGGCCCTTGATGCTGCAGCTCTTGGCCTGTGCGTACAACTGGTCGTACGTGGGCCTGCCGCTCCGCTGTGCGAACGCCGGCCACCGCGCTGCGACGACGACATGTCCTGCGTCGATGTCTCGCTCGCCGGTTTCCATCCTTCATCGGGGAAGGAGTGTGACGTCGACGCCGAGGGAAACCCGTGTCTGCATGCTCATGCAAAGTCGATCTTCAACAGTGCCCGTGTCCCCTCGCGAACGGAGGTAGGCATGCTCTTCCTTGCCCTGGCCTTCCTCATCCTGGCCGTCGTCATCGGGTCGGCCGCCTACCTCCCCTGGCCCCTGACCCTGGTGTCGGGCGTGGTCATCGCCCTGTGGCTAGCGGTGTTCGCCGTGCGCGAGCGCCGTCGGCGCGACCGGACCGGAAAGGCGTGACGTCATGCGGCTGACAGCACCTCCGCGGCGGGAGACCGGCAGGCGGGACACCGAAGGCATGGCTGTCGCCTCCTTCGTCCTCGGACTCGTCGGACTGCTCGTCCTCAATTTCGTCCTCGGCCCGATCGCCATCGCCCTGGCCACCCTCGCCCTGCGCCGGGACACACCCCGCCGCTTCCGGGCCCTGCTCGGACTGTGGCTCGGCATCGCGGACATCGCGATCCTCGCTGTCCTCATGGCGGCGAACGGCGCCACGTCGTGGAGCATCGTCGGCTGACGGCTGGCCACGGCATCAACATCAATGCACGGGCCGGGCAATGACCCGAGGCGGATCCCGGAGGGACATCACTCAACCGCGGGTCCGAGGGACGAGGATGACAGCCGGTTCCATCGTGCTGCTCACCAGCGCCTGCACCGTGTCGCCGAGTCGGACCTGGTTCCAGGTCGCGTAGTCGGTCAGCAGGTGAGTCGCCTCCTGATGGCCGCGCCCGCGTACACGGCGACCATGCCCTTGGCGATGTCAAAGGTGGCCTTGGCCGTGATGGCGCTCTGCACGCGAGTGACGACGTCGTGGCTGTGGGCCGGTTCCACGGACCGGTGCATGAAAGCCGGCGCGGCAGAGCCCGCCAGCGCCTGCGCGAGGTGCAGGTCGTCGTCGGAGAGGTGTCCCGTGCGGGTGCGCAGCAGAGTGAGGGATCCGAACGGGCGCTGGCGGAGGCGCACCGGTACGGTCTGCAGTGCCTGGTACCCGGCATCGGACATGGCGGTGACCAGACTTGGCCACCGCTCTCGCTCGGCAGTGATGTCCGGGATGCTCGTCGGCTCGAACCGGCCGATCTTGATCAGGGTCCTTCCGTACCGTTGCTACGGCGATGAGGTCGCGGGCGATCCGGGCCCTGCGGACGTCACTCTCCTGCTCGGCGTCTCCGCTACCGAGCATCTCGTCACCGGTCACCACCCTCACCTCCCCACGGCCACATCGCAGCGCATGAGCCGATCCAGACCATGGGCCCCGCGAGCCACGCGTTTGGAGCCGTTGACGTTAGCCCGCGGGCCAACGAGAGCGCGAAGGGCCGGCCAGGTTTTCGCCCCGAGTGCTGCAGCCGGGTCCCCCTTCAAAAGCCGGAAGAGCCCTTCAGGAACCCCAAGCAGCATGCGGTTCAGGCGCCCGCCCTGTGTCTGCAGGGGCAAAACGACTTAATTCACGAGTCCACAAGGGTGAATAGATTTTCCTGAATAACTTGACGTATCGAGCCCTCCGGCTGACTCTGAAGAGGAGGACACACCTACGCCGCGGGAGTGACTCTCATGTCAGGACAAACACTTCCACCGCAGCTCACAGCAGAAGACGAGACCGCCTCTCCCGAAAGAACCAATACAGTGCGCGGCAGGCGGCCACGCCCCTCGCTGAGGATCGACACGCATGCCGCGACGGGCGCCCGGACAACCCTGGTTGTGTCCGGCGACATCGACGCCGTCACCTCGCAAGAGCTGGCAGGCGCCCTCCGTAATGCCCTTGACCGCTCGAGCCACGGCATCGAGGTCGATCTGAACGGCGCGGAGTTTCGTGATGGTTCCGGCATCGATGCTCTTGCGAGCGTTCGCCGACACGCCCGCCAGAGCGCCAAAGACCTCGCCGTCCAAACCGCGAGTACCAACGGGCGCCCCCGGGCGGGAACCGGCAGCCGGACCCCTCTCGACGCACCGGGCTGGGTCGACAAAACTGCTGATGCCAACGGTGCATTCCCCGGTGCTACGTCCCGCCCCGAGGCGCGGGCTGCGAGCGACCCTCAAGGCGAAGAGGACCTCCGGACAGAAAACACGCATCTGAAGCGGGCTCTCCAAACCCGGCCCGTCATCGACCTGGCCCGCGGTGTCCTGATGGCCTCCTTCGGGCTCAGCGCGGAAGGAGCATGGACAGTCCTGGTCGAGGCGTCGCAGCACACCAACACCAAACTGCGCTACGTCGCTGAAGAGCTGGTCAACGCTGTCAACGGTGACGAAATGCCCGAGCCGTTCCAGCAACAAATAGCCGCTGCCGTCACCAGGCTCCAAACCCCGCAAACCGCCTACTCGAACAGAGAAGGATGAGCGGAGCGCAGACCGCACAGCTCATGCGCGAGAACGACATCGGCAACGTACTGGCCCGCGACGGCGACCAACTGCTCGGCCCGGTCACCGACTGGACCTCGCCGTGCGCGTCGTCGCCGACGGCACCGACCCTCGGATCGACGATGTGGGCGCGCTGTGCACGCCTGATCCCGTATGCCTCGGTCCGGAGGAGGAGACGGAGCGCGCCGTGACCCGATGCGCCAGCATCCGGTGCGTTGGCACCCGGTGCGTTGGCACCCGGTGCGTTGGCACGCGGTGCGTTGGCGACGGCCGAGCGATCGGGATGGTCAGCATCGGCGACCTCGCCAAACACCACAACCCTGACACGGCTCTCACTGACATCAGCAGGGCGAAACCGAGTCCGAGCCAGGGCACAGTGTCTCGCAGACCGAACAGCAGCCGAACTGCCGGGGCGGGCGGCCCGGCAGTTCTACGGCGGTCGTGTTCGACTGCTTCGCCGCGCCACTCCTCGCGTTTACCGTTCTGATAGGCGGTGGGCAATTGACGATGGACGACACCCGCCTTTCTACCGAGGGCGCCAGTTGCTGCGCGAGATGGAGCACTCGCTGCGCCAAGATCGGACGTTGCACCGGCGCTGTGCCGTCCGCGTCGGCGGACATTGCACCGGCACGGCGGACCGTGGTGCCCCGGTATGTGCGACTGCCGCATGCGGTGGTGGGGGCAGCTAGCGGTTACGCGTCGACGCCCCGGAGGACAAGCTCGCGGACCGGCGCGCAGCTGCGGGTGACCAGAGGCGGGAGACGTACATCTGGGAGGGGTCTGACCGGCATCGCCGTGCTCGGACTCGCCGACTGGCCGACCACCGAACGGTATTGACCCGGCGTTAGAACGACAGGATGAGAACGACCCCGCGGCGGCTCACCTGCCGAGTGATCGACCTCCTCTGCCGGGTCAATCCGGCGATCTGAGGGTCGTACACCGCTGGCCTCGCTCGGACGACGGCGAGAACCACCTCCTCCGCAACGCGCACACCACAACGCTGAAGAAGTCGGCGGAACCTGTGCTGCCCTGCCTCATGGGACGAGGTCAGGAACTGGTGCGGGGCCCGGGCTCCTGCTGGTTGGCATCGCGTACGGCCCGGTCATTCCGTGCACTGCCCCAGGCCCGGATCTTTCGTGCGATCCGATGGCGCGGCAGCCCGGCCTCATGGCCCTGGCGCAATGGCCCTTGGCCTGGCGCTGACGGCAGGAGCCTCGCGGCGAGGCCGGTCAGGCGGGTCGTCAGGCCGGGAGCCACGCCATGTGCGAGCTGCGCCGCCTTGGCCGGCGCGGTGAGCACCAGCCGGGTGCGTCGTTGGATCACCGCGTCCACGATCCGGCGGGCCGCCCGGTCGGCGTCCATGGACAGCAGCGGAGCGCCTGCGGCAGCGCTGAACCAGCCGAACTCGGCACTCGTGTCGCCACCGAACTCCGCCTGCCGGTGCGAGCCGGTCCGCATGAGTCCGGGATGTACCGCGGTGACGCTCACACCCGCGGATGCCGTCTCCGCGTGCAGCCCCTCGGCGAGAGCACCGACCGCGGCCTTGGCGCACGAATACGGCAGCAGGTGAGGCACGCCGAGCAGACCACCGACAGAACCGATCAGAGCCAGGCGCCCACGGCTCTCGCGAAGATAGGGCAGCGCTTCCAACGACGCGTACAGCGTGCCGTAGAACATCGTCTCCATGGCGTCGGTGAACTCCTCGGGACCGACTGCCTCAACGGGGGCTACCTGAATGACCCCGGCGTTGGCGACCACGACGTCCAGGCCGTCGCGTTCATGGACCACCCGCATCATCTCGCCCACGGCGGCCCGGTCGCGCACGTCGCACACCGCCACGTGCACGGTCGCGCCGGTCTCCTCACGCAACTGGCCTGCCGCACGATCCAGCTCGGCCGCGTCCCGGGCGGCGATGGTCACGGTGCATCCACGCTCGGCCAGGTGCCGGGCGATGAACAACCCCAGCCCCCGGGACCCGCCGGTGACGAGGGCCCCCGGCCCCTTGAGCCGAGGAGGAAAGCGGGTGCGGTCGGCCATGTCGTTGCCCTTCTCAAGCTGAGGCGGTTACCACTGCCGGACGTCTCGTCGCCGGATGGCGTGCACTCACGGCTTCAGCAGTGTCTTCACCATGCCGTCCTCCTTGGCCTGAAACGTCGCGTACGCCGCCGGGCCCTCGCGCAGGGGCAGGTGATGTGTGGCGAACCCGTCGACATCCAGGGGATCGTCGTCGGTCAGGTGCGGGCGGATGTCGTCGATCCAACGCCACACGTTCGCTTGGCCCATGCGCACCTGCAGTTGCTTGTCGAACATCGTGAGCAGGGGCAGCGGGCTGGCGGCCCCGCCGTAGACGCCGCTGATGGACAGCGTGCCGCCACGGCGCACTGCGTCGATCCCTGTCAGCAGGGCACCCAGACGGTCGACGCCGGCGTACTCCATCAGGGGCCGGGCAAGCTTGTCGGGCAGGAGTCCGGTGGCCCACTGCGCGGCCTGGGCCACCGGGGCGCCGTGAGCCTCCAGGCCGACCGCGTCGATGACGGCGTCCGAACCGCGACCCTGAGTGAGATCGCGGACGGCGTCTCCCGGGCCCTTGTCGTGTTCGCCCAGATCCAGGGCGGTGACGCCGTGCCGCCGGGCACGTTCGAGCCTGGCGTCGACCAGGTCGACCCCGATGACCTGTTCCGCGCCGCGCAGCCGCGCGATCCGGGTCGCCATGTCCCCGATGGGGCCGAGGCCCAGGACGGTGACACTGCCGCCAGGGGGGATGTCGGCGTACTCCACGGCCTGCCAGGCGGTCGGCAGGACATCGGACAGGTAGACGAAACGGTCGTCCGGGGGGCCGTCCGGCACCTTGATGGGCAGGGTGTTGCCGAAGGGGACCCGCAGGTATTCGGCCTGGCCGCCGGGTACCTGGCCGTACAGCTTCGTGTAGCCGAACAGGGCGGCTCCGCTGCCCATGGACGTCACCTGCGTCGTCTCGCACTGGGACTGCAGTCCTCGACGGCACATCCAGCAGGTGTTGCAGGAGATGTTGAACGGGATGACCACGCGGTCCCCCACGGCGACACCGGTGACCTCAGGCCCGGTTTCCACCACCATGCCCATCGTTTCGTGTCCGAGGATGTCCCCCGGGTCGAGGTAGGGGCCGAAGACTTCGTAGAGATGCAAGTCCGATCCACAGATACCTGTCGACGTCACACGGACGATGATGTCGTCGGGCTTCTCGATGCGAGGGTCGGGGACCTCCTCGATTCGTACGTCGCGCTTTCCTTGCCATGTCAGAGCGCGCATGCTGACACGCCTCCCGAAATACGTTGCGTGCAGGTGGGGCTCAGCGGTCCACTGCCTTGGCCAGTTCCGCCTTGTTCATCGAGGAGCGGCCCTTGACGTTCTTACGCTGCGCTTCGGCGTAGAGCTGGTCCTTGGTGCGGCCCTGCGCTCCCTTGTGGGAACGTTCGCCTCCTCGCTGGGAAGCCGACTTGGGGTCCTTGGTGGAGGTGCGGCTGGCCGTACGGGACTCACCGCTGCGGGCCCGCTCCTTGTTCACGGTGCGAGCGGCGATCTCCTCGGCTCGCTTCGTGGACTCCCCGCGCTGCTTCGCGCTCTCCTTGACGTGTTCGTACTGTCGTTCCCTCTTGCGGCTCGCTCCTGCGGGCATGACCGTTCCTCTCGTCGGGCAAAGGCCCCCTTCCAGGGGCTCACATCGTGCGGCATCTCGCCACGTGACTGCCTATACCAGGGAACGCCCCGAGTACCCACGGTCGGCTACGTAATCCGATCCGGCGTCGTTGCCCGACACAAGATCCCCCACTCTTCCGCCATATCACCGAGCCAACCGGCTTCACCAACCCATGTGAACAGCGCCATGCCATCCGTGAAGGCCATCTGCGCTTTGGCGCACCGTCCGTCGTTTTCCCGGATACGCCGACGCAGAACGGACCAGCGAGACACCTCATGGCCAGTGAATTCGTTCAGTGCTCCTCGGGCCGGCGCATCCAGCATCGCGGCGGCGTCGACAACGTCGAACTGCGCGTAGAGAAACCGAGAGCCGACATGCGAAGCCAGATCCAGGAATCCCTCGCCCGAGACCTCCCCGGCCTCGACACTGCGCTGCGGCATCGTGTGCCGTTCGGGCAGCGAAAGCATGTGCGGGACGAGACGGATTCGCCCACTCTCAGCGAGCGCTGACGCCTGTTCCGTCAGATCATCGAGATCGGCGGAGGAGCTGACAGGTGCGACGGACGACATTTCCCTTTGCCTCTCTTCAGACAGGACCGCAATAGCCCGGAATCTTCCGTGTGCCCCCGGTCCATGAAGGTAAAGCTCCCGTCTGCGGCTTCTCGCCGAGGCCGCCGTCCTGCCCACCGCTGCCCGTGTCGGACACGTCCCGAGGGGTACCGCCACGGTGACACCTATTTGCGGCTCAGCCTCGCATTCAAGCCCTCCGGAGGAGGTCCCCATGTCTCTGCGCACGCTCTCCCGCTCGTGGCGTCACTGGCGCCGCGGCGCTGATCTGAGCGTCCCGATGCACGCCACCGACGCCGAGGACACCAACCGCCGGTTTCTGCTCTACGGAGTCCTGCCCCTGTGGGTCGTGCCTGCCGTGGCCGACTGGATCATGCACCGCAGGACGCACATCGAGACGACGAGCGGGACCAAGGAGTCCGCCGTGCACGCGCTCATGATGACGGAGGCTGGCGTCCCGGTCGCCATGGGCCTGCTCGCCCGGATCAACCCGCTCGTCCTCACCGTCATGGGCAGCGCGGCCCTCGCGCATTCGGCCACGGCCCTGTGGGACGTCACCCTCGCTACGGGCGAGCGCGAGGTACGCCCCGTCGAACAGCACATTCACAGCTTTCTCGAGGTGCTGCCCCTGACGGCGATGGCGTTCACCGCATGCCTGCACTCCGAGGAGGTGCGCGCCACTTTGCGCGGCGGCCGCCGGGCCGACGACTGGCGCCTGCTCCCCAAGAGGCATCCGCTGTCCGCTGGATACCTCGCCGCGCTGGCGGCGGTCATCGGCGCCGGCGTGGCCCTGCCCTATGCGGAGGAAATGCTTCGCTGCCTGCGTGCTCGGCCAACTGCCGCGTGACACGGCCCCGGACCGCCCGGGTCGAACCGCTCCCACTGGTCGTACGACACCGGATCCTCGTCGGCCGAGGGCCGGAGCACGTCGCGCCGGACGGCCACGGCCGGCTCCTGACCGGGGTCGAGGACGGCCGCGTTCTGCGCGTTGATCCGGCCCCACCACACGCTGTCGAGCAGGAACGCACTCCGGGGGCCGTCCGCTCGGATCGACCGCGCAGACCGACGGCCGCGTCCTCGTCTGTGACGCGGAGCGGGGTCTGTTGCGGCTGTCTCCCCACGACGGGCTCCTCGAGGTGTTGGCCGACCGGATCGGCGAAGAGCCGCTACAGATGTGCAGCAACGTGGCGGTGGGCGCGGACGACACCGGGTACTTCACCTCCTCAAACAGCCGCTACCCGCTGTTCCGGTGGCACAGCGACCTGCTGAAGCACACCACATCCGGACGCGTCCTTCGCCTGACGCCCGGTGGCAGGCCCGCTCTTGCGGCGCCGCCCAATCCAGGCGTGGCGGCTCTGCGCAGCGCATCGGCCGTGCTGCGGCGGACGATGGCGACCGCGGCGCACATGGTGCGTCCGCGCCCGCCGCGGGTGGCCTGCGTCCTGAGCCTGACTCTCGAGGGGCATGTTCGCCACGACCTGCGCCGCAGAGGGAAGGGCTGCCGCATGATGACCAGCGTTACGGAGACGCGGGGAGAGCTGGTCCTCGGCAGTCTCATGAAACGCCACCTCACAGTGTGCGAACCTCCGCCGCAGTCCGTGGGGCCGTGCCTCACCGAATCTGGGTGACTGCCGACTTTCCGCTCCCGTGACGACGACGCGTACTCCGTGGCCCGGCCCATGGGCGACCCCTTCGGCCGCGAGCCGCCCTGTGCGACGCGGCATGCGCCCACGCCTGCAGTAAGTACGACCCCATCTCCACAGACTCGGTTGGGCCGGCGGCGAGGCACTCCCCACCACAGTCTTCACAGTCTTCGTTCTCAGCATCGGCGCACGCACCGCACCCGGTCATGAACGAGGTACCAGCCCATCAAGGTCTTCCGTCTCGGTCACCGTGCAGCGGCCCCTGGCCCAAAGAGGCAACAGGAACCAACACAGTACGTACCAGAAGAGGATGATCTCGACGAGGCCCGGTCGCCTGCGGTTTGATCATCACTTCCAGATACGGAGCCGGACGAGGGCCGCCGTGTATTGGGTGTATCCGCCAGGGTTGGTGGATCGAGTGGTGGCCGCTTGCGGGTGCGCGGAACAGCGCAAGCGACTGCTTCCCGCCCGGCTGGTGGTGTATTTCGTACTGGGGCCGCACGCGCCGACGCGCGGCCCGGATCGCCGCCTGCGAGCCGCGCTCCTCGACTCCGGCAGCGCGCTCGGCACGGGCGTGGAGAAGCTCCTCAAGCAGCTGGAGCAACTCCCGCCGAGGCGACAGCTCTACCGCCCTCACCCAGGACGAGCAAGCGATGTTGCCTCACAGTGCCACAGCCCGCGAAGCTGAACCCCTAATAACCCCACACTTGGTGACATAATCAACCTCTTCACCCAGGACGAGCAGACCTCATGAGCCACAGGCCGAGGCCGCCAGGATGGCGGCCACTATTTGCTCCGGTGCCTCACCCGTTTCGTGATTGCCGTTCGTGGAACGGCCATGGTGACCGTTCCACGAACTCATTCGCATTCTTCGCTGCTTGGGCGACAGCAGCCTGAGCTGCTGTTTCGGGGTTCAGAAACAGTCCACGTATCAACCCCGGTGACGCCTTGCAGGCGTGAAGAGTGGGTTGGCGGCTGCCGGTCGACGTCGCAACCGATGAGGAAGGGGCAAGAGCGCGCTGGTGTTCGAGGCCGGGCCACGGGGCCCGAGTGTCAGGAGCGCCGGTCGGCTCCGCCGGGCGTGAGGGCCGGTTGGGGGTCTGCCTGCTGGAGTTCGGCGAGCAACTCGCTCTGGCCAGTGATCAATTCGGTCAGGATCCGGCGGGCCGCGCGCAAGAGTTCGGCAACGTCACCGCCGGCCAGGGCGTAGCTGACGGTAGAGCCCTCCCGGATGGACACCACGATCCCAGAGCGGCGCAGTACGGCCAGCTGCTGGGAGAGACTGGAGGGCTCGATCTCGATCTCGCTCAGCAGGTCGCGTACGGGGACGGGGCCGTTTTGCAGCAGTTCCAGGACCCGGATGCGTACCGGGTGTCCGAGCATCCGGAAGAACTCGGCCTTGGCCTGGTATAGGGGGACCTGCATGATCAATCGCTCCCTGCCGCATTTCGACGGGCTGCATCCGGGTGCGGCGGCACCGTACGTGCCACCGCAGGCGGTCTTGCTGACCGATCCTGGTGCATCCGGCCCCGCACACCCATGGGATTGATCTGATCTCAATGTGCCCAGTTGAAGAAATCTTCAAGTCGTGGACGTGCGGGGCCATGGAACACGCGGTTTTCTACACGTCCAGTTGGGCCTCGACGCTCTTGAGCTGGTGGCGGGCCATTGCGAGGTTCGATTTCTTCTTGTCGAGCACGAGGTAGAGGAACAACCCGTTGCCGCCACGACCCTTGAGCGGCCGGAGGATGTGGTATTGGCTGCCGAGTGTGATCAGGATGTCCTCGATCTCTCCCTTGATTCCGAGGTGTTCCATGGTGCGAGTCTTGGCTCGGATCACGTCCGTGTTGCCCGCCGCCGCAACAGTCAGGTCGAGGTCCTTGTTACCCCCCAGAGTGCCCAGCGCCATACCGCTGGTGTAGTCGACCAGAGCAGTTCCTAACGCGCCCTCGATCGAAGCCATGATCTCCTTCAGGCAAATCTCCACATTGCTCATACCGACATCTCCTCCTTGTCACTGCGAGGCTCGGGCGTCGCCCTCCTCGCCGATGCCCCGGACCCTACGTAGCGCCTGCGGCCCGCAGCCCTGTTGTTCCGGTACTGGCCGAGGGAGCCCCGAAAAGTCGGATGATGCGATATTTGCGACCGCTCATGCGAACTGACCACCCGGCTCGTGCGCGAAAACCAAACGCTCGTGATCGAGGACCTGACCGTGCGCACCATGGTCAAGAGCCGGACCCTGGCCCGTGCGATCAGCGATGCCGCATGGTCGGAGTTCCGGAGGATGCTGGAGTACAAAGCCGCCTGGTACGGGCGCGAAGTGATCGCCGTGGACCGGTGGTTCCCCTCGTCCAAGCTGTGCTCCGCCTGCGGCACCGTGCAGGACAAGATGCCGCTCCATGTCCGCACCTGGACGTGCGACTGCGGCACGACCCACGACCGGGACGTGAACGCAGCGAAGAACCTTCTGGCCGCCGGACGGGCGGTCGCAGCCTGCGGAGCTGGTGCAAGACCTCAACGGAGCACTCCTGGCAGGCAGTCCGCAATGAACCAGGAAGTCTCACGGCACGAGCCGTGGTGAATCTCCCCCCTTTCAGGGGGGAGAGCGTCAACGTCTCTCCCGCAAGGCGGCCCAGGGAACTTCCCTGGCGGCCGACTCAACTTGGCACGGGACCCCAGGGGACGGGTCCCGAACTGCCGTCACGCAGGCGTAGGCCCGTCCTGCCGTGGCGCCCTGATCGCGGGCGCGGGCCTGACGGGCGGAGGGGGCGGCAGCGCGTAGCGCCACCGTTCCGAGGCGGCCGATGAACCGTGTCCAGGTCCCGTTCCCGGCCGGCTTCGGGCCGTTCTCTCCAGGTTTTCCACGCGTTCCGGGAGGGACACCCGGTCGAAACACGGCACCTCTATCTTGAGATGAACCGATCGGTTCAATGTTGAGGAGTCAAGGATGGACGTCAGCTCCGCAAGCTTCGTTCCACGCCGGGTGTCCAGTGCCGAAGAGGCCCGTGAAGTGCTCGCCACCGAGGGCGCGGTCATCGTGACCGGTCTCACCGACGAGCGGTCCGCCGTCGCGTACGGCCGTGAGGTCATGGGCGACAAGGCGATCCGTATCGGTACACAGTTCGAGGCCACCAAGGCGCACGGTGAGCGCGAGGCGGCACAAGTGGCCGCGCAGCCGGCCGACTCCCGTGGCCGCAAGCGCAGTTTCGCTCCGACCGAGGAGCGCATGGTCGCCCACAACGACGGCTTCGCGTTCGGCGACTACGCCCCTGACCACCTGTTCCTGTGGTGCGAGCGGCCTGCGGCCCTGGGCGGTGACTCCTTCCTGGTGGACACCTCCCGGCTGCTCGACCTTCTCGCCGCCGACCCGGTGTGGGCCTCCGTGGCGGAGTTCTGTCGCACCACCGACATCGACCACTCCGAGCCCAACTACCCGCAGGACACGTACGCGCCGATCGCCCGAACCGTGTCCTCCGGGCGCTTCCAGGGCCGCTACCACCCGTATCTCGCGCCGGTCGAGGGCCCTTCGGAGGACGAGCACATGGCCTTCCTGCGCAAGTGGGAGGAGGCCGTGGTCGCGGCCCGGGACACCGGACCGATGTTCCGGGTCGAGGCCGGCGAGATGATCTGCCTCGACAACTACCGTGTCCTGCACGGCCGGGACGGGCACAGCGATCCCGGGCGCCGCGTCTGCTCGATCTGGGGCTGGTCCGCGGACGCGGTCGCGATCCCGGACGGCCCGCTCGACATCGTGGTACCGAAGATACCCAAAACGCCGAAGCTGCGTCTGAGCGCGTAACGCCCGCCGAACGAGGGCCCGTCGAACGAGGGGTGGCCGACCGCCGCGCCGCTCGGCGTCAGCCGAGCGTACGGCTGCTCGCGGCAGCCCCGGCTCTGGCGGCGAAGGAGGCGGCCGCCGCCGCGTTCACGCGCAGGGTCGCCGTGCGGTCCCCGGCGGTGAGCAGGTCCAGCTGGAGTCCACGCCAGAGCGAGACCAGCTCGCGCGCCAGGTCGTCGGCCTCGTCGGCCGGTACGCCCTCGGCGCGCAGCGCGGTCGCGACGCGGCCCCGCCAGGTGGTGGCGACGGCTCCGAGGAAGGCGTCGAAGCGTCCGCGCTGATAGCCGGCGAGGCCCAGCACTTCGAAGAAGACGCGGTGGAAGGGGAGGTTCTCGTCCGCGGAGAGCAGCTCCCAGGCCGCCTCCAGACGGGTGCGCAGCGGCTGGTCGCGGTCGTCGAGCAGTTCAAAGATCCGTTCCAGGAGCGGGAAGCGGCCGCCCGCCTCGGTGAGAGCCGCCGCGATCAACTCCTCCTTCGACCCGAAGTAGTACAGCAGCATGCGGTTGTTGCTGCCGACGGCCTTGCCGATGCCGCGCAGCGACAGACCGGCGACACCGTGCGCCAGGATGTGGTCGGCGCTCAGGCGCAGCAGCCTCGTGCGCTCGGTCTCCTCCGGGGGCTGGGACATGGTTCGCACTTTATCCAGGCGCGATCGATTGACGCTCTCCTCCCTGAAGGGAGGAGATTCTTACGGCTCGCGCCGTGAGACTTCCTGTTTCATCGCCGACTGCCCGCCCGGAGTGCTCCGTTGAGGTC
>Ga0307514_10004260_pt1 | contig 13221 bp, 20 predicted proteins | sample 16_EM_MG_FD_203088 | JGI IMG/M metagenome (GOLD analysis project Ga0307514, IMG submission 203088) | Populus trichocarpa ectomycorrhiza microbial communities from riparian zone in the Pacific Northwest, United States - 16_EM | ecosystem: Host-associated > Plants > Roots > Unclassified | place... | reverse complement strand
GAGCACCGATCACCTATTGAAGTGGACGGTGTTGGGGGTGAGTTTTCGCCGTTCTCCTATTGCCTAAAGAACTCACGTCAATTCTGGTAGTTGGAAGGTTGGTGCACCGCAGCCATCAGCGGCTTGCAATCGCCCTCCCCACAATAACTAATCCCTCCTACGTTGTCGCCACGCGCCATCTACTCTCTGGTCGATCATCGAGTTTCCTGATTCACCTGACTGAGGAGGATGCATGGATCCTTAGCAGGGGGTTACTTTTGGTGCGATTCGTTCACCAGACCCATGCCTCTTTGTACTGACCGACACCGGATAGCTCTTGGCGACCTATTCAAAGGGAGTTGCGACCTTGACCCTGAATGCGAACGATCTCGAAAATGTGCTGGACCACCTTTCCCGAATATCGATCACGGGAACTATGCTAGTTGGTACGGCTGGCATAACTGGTATGTTCATGGGACAATCCACGAGTGCGTCAGCGTACCCGCCTTCCCACAGCGAACAGAATTTACACTAACGCGATCACCGAAAGGGCTGCACAAGTCACTATTGATGCCGCTTAATCTGTTCCCCTCGTCCTGGCGGCTTCATCCAACGTTCATATTACTGCAAGTGCAAGGAGGGGTTCTCGAAGAAACCGTGCTTGTGGTCTTGGCAGAGAGATATCTGGACATTCAACCCACCGATAGGCCCTCTGAGGTGAGTCTTACCTTGTCCTTGCCATCTAGTCGAGGCTCAAAATTTGGCAGGAAGTACAAGAGTGGGATGGCGTTTTTTCCTCGGTCAAACGCACTAGGAGGCGCGGTACGGGGAGGGATACTCAAAGGCACAGCCTACCCTATCCTATGTTGGTGGAAAAACGTGATGAATCGGCTCCAAGACCTAAAAGCTTTTGGTTTAAACCACGGCGAAACACGCAGGACGAGGTCGAATCTACATTATCAAGACGCTCGTCCGGCGGACCTCTGCCACTCGGGGATTCGGACGCGAGCACCCTAAGTGGAAATGGTTGGAGACACAGTGCCCGGTCGGTGAATTCCAATGGTGATGAAAGCATCACCAGTCTCCTCGAGCCCCGTTCTCGATCCAGCAACTGGCGTCTCAGCGACCAATCCAGTCTCAACAGCAACGTGTCATCGTCGTCCATTTTTACTAGATTCAGTGGCTTGACCGCGTCAACGTCACTTACAGCCCCGTCCTCCGGCACTAGCAGCAAGCGATCCAGTCGAAGCAGTGTGTTGCAGAGGGAAAAACGGTTTTCGAGCGTCAAATGTGAGTTGCACGCGATTCGATGTCATGCACACCTTCTGAATCCTGGCCCGTACCAGTGATGAATGAGATACCCTGGGAGTCAGATGAACCGGATGAGCAATCCCAACCCGGAACACCGAGGATGCCCATAAGCCCCACGCTCGGGGGCAGTGCCTCCCGACTTTTGAGGACTGTTCCTCGAAGGACATCAAACGATGGCAGATCGACAAATGCGACGGAACATGGGGTGTTACCCCCTTCCCTCAAACTGCACGGACGTAGATATGCAGCTTCTCTGACTTCCCTCCTCCGGAAGCGCGAGTCTTCCGATGAGACACGTTCCGTGGATGCCGTTCCTGGTACCGAAACTTCGAGTCTTGGTCGAAGAGCTCGGTTAAAACGGTTTGTTAAAGGCATATTCAAGGTTTAGCCCGTAGAAGGGTTGCCTTCTTATTGTTGCGTCGAGAATTTGCCAGTTTGTTGAGCTGCGTGCTCGCATACGTATACCATCACCTTGTGGGTATAGCTCGGACTCTAGTCAATATACCAAACGTTTGAGACACCCAAGATCTATTACACTATATACAACAAACAAGCAAGCCGATACAAGATATAAAGCACCAAGAGGAAAACAACGGGCGAGCAAGGAACAGAGCAGTTTGATGCGGAAGGGAGGGAGATTAGACAAGACTGTGAAGATGGAAGACTTGGCCAATGACGCGTCCGACCTCATCCGTGGAACGATTGGCGGTTGGCGAGGCGCTTCCGTCTCCTCGCCTTATCGATTCGCGTGCGGTAGAGATCATCAACCATGTCTCCAATCCAAGGTCCTGTGCCTCGGCGAAGTTGAGAGGTTCTTCCCTCATGCAGAGGTCCACGTAAGATTGGAAGAGTAAATCTCTGTTGACATCGTAGCGGTGATAGATCGTGATCTTGTTCAAGGGCGGGATACTTTGCTTCTCCATTTCACGAACGACGAGAGCCTTGACCTCGGGGAATTGCCAATGGTGAGCGAGAGCGAGGATTGCTGCCCAATCTTCGGTCAGTGCCTCGTAGATAGAGTATATACTGCGGAAGACAAAAGGTTAACTGGCGTTCGAGGTAGTGATGCAGAGACTCACGGGTTATAGAACACCCAGAGGAAACGAGAAAAGTCGTCCACAGTCACACCCTCGAGGACGCACGGATCAGCGTCCGAGCCCCCAGGCCGTTCTCGCGTGCCATGCCCTGCTAGCTGTTTCCGAAACACAGGAGACTCGCGCTCGAAGAAAAATCTGTCGCCCGCCACACTTTTAGTGAAACCTGCGAGGTATTATGGTTCCAACCCAAGAGAGGGCACGGACCTATGGACACGAAAAAGGACGTTTTCGACCTGAATTCGCGAACGTCTGGGTCAGTAACTGGACGATATGTTATCGTAGAAGTGGATGGGGAAACCCACCAGAAATACTATATCGCCCCCGTCGATGTAGTACTCTCTGTGCCTGCGATAACGTTGGAGAGTCGGTTGGTTCATGGTGAGATCAGACCCATCTCCGCTTTTGGTGTAACCCGGTCGCGAGATCCCGGAAGTCGTCGATGGACGCTCGTATGGTGGTGCAGTAATTGGTCTGTCGGATAGAGGAGCTGGTTCGAATAGCTTCGACTGTAGTGGATATGGAGAAGTGGGGTACGTAGAGAAGGATGGTGGGCTGAGGACGTCGGCCATGATGGTGGTGAACGGTGGTGAACGGTGACTTCGCTGATCACCTATTCGAGTACTTATTTATGCACAAACATCCGACCCAGGTCGAGCCCCGAGGCCTCGAGGACTCGGTGAGGTCTCCTACTACTCAGTAGGCTGATCGGTCATTACCTCGAAAGGTTGGTAGGGTGTCTGCACCATCAGTCGGCGGCCAAACACAGCGTCGAACTACCAATGTATGCGCTCATTCGGACCGCGGAATCGACTTCTGCGCCTTCTGGAACGTGGTAGCAACTGCGAAACGGTATACAGCATCAAGACACGTCGAACGGAGGCGCCTTTTGACCTCGTGCATCATGCATCGTGGGTTGGGCAGCTGCAGCAAGTGCCATTCAATCTGGGATTTGATACTGCTTCCGATATCCTCTTATTCTACCCAGAGACGGGATTTATTCGTTGAGAACATACAGTAGACCGGGCCAAGTCTTCACCCGCTTTAGCACTTGTACCACGTTTAATGACAAGTTCTTGAGGGTACTATTTCCCACGGGTGATCATCCTAGATGGTGTCCTTCAACGTGTCAGAAATCCCGTTGGTCCCAACCCTCGTTGCGACTTTGCTTGCTGGCCATGGCTTGCGCAAACGTTCGCTATCTCCTTCCGGCGCGCTCGCTGCCTTCTTCACCGGAGTGACCATGTTGTCTCCACCGCTGCGATCGTTCGGCATTTCACTCATCATCTTTTATCTCGTCGGATCAAGAGCGACCAAGGTCGGGAAAAGTCTCAAGGCGCAATTGGAGGAAGGTCATCAAGAGGCTGGATATAGAAGCGCGTCGCAAGTTCTTTGCAACTCTTTTTCCGCCCTCATCGCTACCCTCCTTTGGTCCGCCTCTTTTGTTCCGAACTCGCTGGCGTCCCAGTTATTACCCACCTTGCTTGTTGTCCCTGGGCGCCCGTATGTCTCTACCGAATGGTGTCCCATATCCCCGCAAGTCACGTCAGGGTGGAGTAGAGCCTTGGTCCTAATATCTCTTGGGTATGTTCGGTGTTCACACGTTTCAACGGGAGCTTGATGGATGAGAGTTAGTCACTTTGCCTGCTGTTTAGGAGATACTTTGGCATCAGAATTGGGTATATTGTCCAAGTCGCCGCCCATTTTGGTCACCACGTTTAAACCTGTCCCACCTGGCACCAACGGTGGCTTGTCTGCCCTCGGAACCGCCGCGTCTCTGGCTGGTGGATTCATTATGGGCCTCACCCTTGCCATTACACTCGCCATCGAAAACACCGTCTGCAGGCGGAATTGGATGACCGAGTTGGTGCCGTTACTCGTTTGGGGTGCTGCAGCCGGGGGCATCGGATCTCTGGTAGGATTAAATACCTCCTTGCTATTGTTTCTCGATTTGACACCAGTCGCGCAATTAGATCGATTCGTTTCTCGGAGCCACCGTGCAAGAAACCCGCCAGTCATCCAAGACCAAACGTATACTGCCCGATGAAATCAGACCAGCTGCTGGAGAACAGCCGACTGTGATAAACGGACTGGATGTGTTAACCAACAATCAGGTGAGTCCATTCATCGTGGTATTATCGTATCGGCTGACTGTCAGCCCGTAGGTCAACCTGCTCTCATCGATCCTTACTTCTTATCTGCTCGCTCGATTTATCTGAAACGACCACAACGAGCGGCTTTTATTCGGACTCTTTAGATGGGTGCGGCATATCGGAAAGAACACCCCAACCTTCCGTGGGATTGAGATCATGCGCATGTACCCTTTTGTGCAGCGGTCATCATCCTTTCAATGTCCTCGTGTTGCAATTCAAAAGTGCAATGCAGGTCCATCGTGTATTTATATATATTCAATTCGTATGTTATCCTGCGGTAGCTGACCATCTCTTAACACAATAAACCAGATGTTGTCCCCCTCTCCCTGCACCTTCCTGAGGTGTATTATCATCGATGGTGAACCCCAGAGGGCGGATCCTATTCTTAACATTAACCCTATCATTTCCTTGTGATCCCATCAAACCTCGAGGCAATCACTTCCGGCGAGCCACACCGCGGCGGCCCCGCCGCAGTTCGCCTCCCTCAACCCACTACCATCATCTGTCCATGAGTTCTCAAGGAAGAAGCAGAGGAAGAGGCGGTCCTTCTCGGGGAGGTCCTGGTGGCTATGGTCACGGCGGAGGCGGAGGTAGAGGTGGCGCGAGTGGTGGAGGAGATAGAGGGAGAGGTGGCTCGGGAGGTGGCGGAGACAGAGGGAGGGGGAGAGGCGCCGGTGGTTTTGGAGGCGGTGACGGTCGCGGTAGAGGTGGGGGTCCCCCTCGTGGTGGCCCTGGCGGACGTGGCAGGGGTAACTTCGGCATCTGGCAGGAGAACGTTCCAGCGGTTTTCCCCCCTCAGCTCAAGGAGCTAGGTGACAAGGTAGTCGCTAGGTTCAAGGCCGACAAAGACGACTCGCCTGAGTTCCCCCTTCGTATGTTCCTTCGATTCCTTACAAACACTCATCTTAACCACTTCGTTCAAAGGTCCCGGATGGGGGACACTTGGTCAACCCGGTGTAGTGCGAGCCAATTTCTTTGTTATTCGCTTGCCCAAGGACATCATATACGATTACACAGTCAAGATAACCCCTGACCCCGGCAGAGGGATCAAGGAACGGATCTTCCAGCTACTGGAACGGCACCCGAGGATATCTCCTTACGCGCGCTTCATCGCTCACGACAAAGGCGAACGCATGGTTTCGGCACGCGAGTTGGAGCTACCCTTGGAAGTGACAATTGACCACACTGATGAAGGAGCCCCACCCAGCACTGCGAAACCCTATAAAGTCGAAATCACCTCGAGGCCCCACTTAGACCCGCAAGAGCTTACCATGTGAGCGGCCTTGTATTCCTTTTTCTTTTCATAGCGTCTTGCTGACCCTATCTTACACAGGTTTTGTAATGCCGATCTTGCTAAGAGGAAGTGGGATTTCCAGCCCTTTGTCTCCGCCCTCAACCTCATCATCCAGAAGCGTGCCTCCACTCAGGCGATTCGAGCTGGCAAGAACCGTTATTTTTTCCCTGCGGAGCAAGATCGCCAGAATAACCTCAGCCCGATGCTTTTTGCCTTCAAGGGATTCTATTCCTCTGCTCGCCCCTCCCTCGGACAGGTCGTGCTCAACGTCAACGTCTGCATGACCCCATTCTACGTTTCTGGTACTCTTATGGACGCGATCTCCAAGTTTCAAGGTCGAACCCAAGGCGCAGTGCCCTCGGACTTCCCTTCGAGAGTCAAGATCGTCACCAATCACCTCGGCTACAATAGGACATACACGTTGACTGAAGTTCTCGGAGCACCCGGTCCAGGAGATGTTTACTTCGACTGCTCGAAATACAATCCACAGAGAACGAGCGTCGCAAACTACTTCCTCAAAGGTAGGCCCATGTCCACTTTCTCGTTTCTATGATCTCACTCTGCGTCTCACAGAGTACAATATACGACTCAATCCCAGGCTTCCGGTGGTAAACGTGGGTGCCAAGAAACCTACCTACCTCCCCGCAGAGCTTTGTAAAGTCATCGAACAGCCGTATTATGGACGCCTAACCGACCGCGAGACCTCCAACATGATTAATGTCGCCTGTAACCCACCGGCAACGAATGCAGCTAGCATCGTGAACGATGGCCTCCGGCTCCTGGGCCTTCAAGGTGGTCCAATCGATGGCTTCAATATCGCCGTCGCAACGGAGATGATTACCGTCCCGATTCGTGTGTTGCCACCCCCCCAGCTGTCTTATACCGGGAGACCGATTATCCCCAGCGGTGGAAGTTGGAACATACTTTCTGTCAAGTTCAGACGACCCGCCGCACTTTCCAGCTGGGGAGTCATTGCTGTCATCGACGGCCCGAGGGTCGAACAACAGGACGTCCAACAATTGGCAAACGGATTCTGGAACAAACTGAAAGCTTGTGGCATGGCAGTTCCGAACCCTCCAAAGATTCTCCCCACCCAGCCACTGCCGAATCCCCAACAAGATCCCGGACGACACAAGGCCCTTGAACACATCGAGGAGGCTATTCGCAAGTTGGGTACCCCCCTTCCGAAGATGATCCTGTTCCTCCTTTCACGCAGGGATGACTTCATTTATCCTGGAATCAAAACACTTTGCGATACCAAGCTTGGTGTTCATTCCGTTTGCATGCAACTTGAAAAGGCTCTAAAGGATCAGAAAAAGCAAGACCAGTACTTCTCGAACGTTGCTCTCAAGGTCAATGCGAAGTTGGGCGGCATCAACCACACACTCGACGACCGTGCATTGGGATGGTTGAAAACAACCTCCACGATGGTCGTTGGCATGGACGTCACCCATCCCAGCCCTTCTTCCATCTCTGGAACCCCATCTGTCGCTGCGGTTGTTGCTAACGTGGACGACACATTTGCTCAATTTCCTGTCAGTCTCCGGGTGCAAGAAGGGACAAAAGAGGTGGGCAGTCCAGATCTCTTACTTGAATCGCATACACAACCCCCCACAGATGATCCAGGACCTTACGGAGATGATGGTGGAACGGATGCAAGCGTACAAGGCGACGACTAAGACCCTTCCCAAACGAGTGATTATATACAGAGATGGAGTTAGTGAGGTGGGTATCTTTGAATCTTCAAGATTTTTCAAATTACCCAGACAGAATCGCAGGGGCAATATAACGACGTACTCGAGAAAGAGTTTCGTCCGAAGGTGTTGACGTCGTTCGAGAAGATGGAAAGACAGTATCGGCCGAAGGTCACCATCATCATCTGTGGGAAGCGACACCACAGTCGGTTCTACCCAACGTCGGCGCAGCAAAAAGCGAACAACGGTAATACACTTCCTGGAACAGTCCAAGATAGAGGCCTCTCGTCCCCGTTCTTGTTCGACTTCAATCTACAAGCACATTCTGGCCTTCAAGGGACGGTCCGACCAACTCATTACGTTGTCATCTACGACGAGAACCACTTCAATGCCGACGTGATGCAGCAGGGTACCCATCACTTCAGCTACCAGTACGTTCGTGCGACCAAGGCCGTTAGCCTGGTTCCGCCTGCCTACTACGCCGACTTGGCGTGCGAACGTGCTCGATGTTACCTCAGCAGGTACTTCGTTTCGAAGGATAACAAGGGCAAGGGCAAGCGTACCAAGGAGAAAGTGTTAGAAGATGCCAGGAAAGAATGGCGTGGGGTTCACGATGCCTTGAAGAACAGTATGTTTTATATCTGATTTCGTTTTGTATATCCGCGCTGTCAGTCAGGCGCTCCCTGGATAGTTACGGTTATCTCGGGAGCGACTGCCTCACAGCGATTCAGCTCGCCTTGTAGTGTATCCTCGAATTGTGTACGTGAATCCAAGTATGTGCCCGGAGGGCGTAGGTGCGAATTAGACTTTACTTGTTTACCCGAAGCTGGGCTGAAAGCCTGGATCGATTCCGCGGACCACGGTGGAACCTCATGCACAAGTTCCCGGTCTTGAGTGGGAAAACAAGAGACGGTGGTCAGGTGCTTCTGAGGATACTTTGTGAATATTATACAAGTATTATCCGCCACGCAGACAGTGGTAGAACAGAAAGGGTTAATGGATTCGTGGGAACTAAGAATCCCCTTCAACTTCAACTTGAACTACCATGTCGAACACCATCGCTCTGTAAGCGTACTGCTCTGCCTTGAAGACGTTGACGTATCACTCACGGCCGAGTCTTTTCCTATGTCGTAGATACCCATTGTCCAATTTCACTTTCAGGTAAGCCTTTGGTCCTCATCTATTGACCTCGGTCAACCATTTCTCGCACCAGTACCAAAGAGGCGCAGCCCGAGGAGGATCCTTCAGTTTCCGCTCGTCTCCAACGTTTGCAGAACAACTATGAAGATTTTGGAATGCGGCGGACTGTTGAAGGCATCCTCGTTGTACACGATCACGGCCATCCCCATATTCTCATGTTGCAAATCGCGAACGCGTTTTTCAAGCTGTAAGCTCAAAGAATCACCGTGTAGTCATCCCCTGTCGCTCATGATAAAGCCCCATAGGCCTGGGGACTATCTCAAACCTGGCGAAGACGAGATCGACGGTTTGAAGCGGAGGTTGGATGAACGCCTGGCCCCTCCTTCTGAATCTCGCCAGTTCAACTCTACTCACGGTGTGGATAACGATTGGGAAATTGGTGATTGTTTGGCACAGTGGTGGAGGCCCAACTTCGAGACTTTCATGGTGCGACCCACACGCTGGTGCTTTGGGTCGTTGTTAACTTGCGTGACAGTATCCGTTCGTCCCTGCTCATATCACGAAGCCCAAGGAATGCAAGAAACTTTTCCTTGTCCAGATGCCAGAGAGGAGTCCGTTTTTTCTCTCGTCCAACCTACCTGAATTTGCACTGATGCCTGTCGTTCAGAGGTTCTTGCTGTCCCAAAAAACATGAAGCTTCTCGCAATTCCTCTGTTTGAGCTGTATGATAATGCCGCTCGCTACGGCCCCCAGCTTTCCGCTATTCCCCACCTTCTCTCTCGGTATGTTCATCATCTACGAGTGACATCTTGGATCGCGCTAATGCTGGGTTCCCCTAAGGTACAACTTTATTTACCAGTAGATCCATCGTCTGTCCTCGCAGGTTTTCCCGTTGCACTTTAACGTATCCAAATGTTTTTTAATGGCTGTCGTTCGTCTGTTGTCATCGCGTACACCTTGTAGCATAACATTTGACCATCGTCGGAGAGGGTCCATATCCGGCGTCAGTGACCCTCTCGTAACTCGATCAATTCACCCACGTCCGACAGTGAGGTTAACGATGGCTCTCAGCAAGGACAAACACTACTGGACTCAACTTCGAACGGCCATCACTGCAGGTCAATGGGACTCTGATTCACCTGGAAAAGATCCAAATGGAAGCACTCTGAACTGGGCGAATCTGTTGCGAAAGTTCAACAAACACTGTCATGGACAGAACGAATTCGCCGAGGTCGTTTCCCAGACGCAAAATATCTGTCTTCAACTCGCTGCTGGCCGACAGAAATTGGCTATCGATGGCACTCAACGCCCCCAAACGAACCCGTTGGACTTGGGCGACGACACCATTCTCCCAGAGGAGCGGCAACAGGAGGGGTTGGCGGGATACGACGTGTTAAACGCCATACCATCACCATCAGAAGTAAGTTTCACCAAATCTCAGATATACTCCAGGCTCAATAAAAAATGCAAGTCGACTTTGTTGGCCTTGGCGTACTACGCTTATTCGCTTTCGCGTCCCTCTGAATCCTTCAATATCTTATCCAAAGTCAAAGATCTGACACACCCTCTGAAACGGACGCCCACGACTTCTACCTCGAGCGCGTCGCAGCCCGTCGTCGATCAATCCTCCGTTTCATCTTGGGCAGGTACCTTTTCGACCGTCGAGCATAGTCAGGTCAGTCCTGACGTCAAGGACGGGAGAACCTGGTCTTTAATCGAAACCGTTCGATCCGTATGTCTCAAAGGTATATTCCAGTCCCTACGCGATTATTGTGTAATAACCCATACCCTCAGGAATGTCGCACGAGAGACTGCATCCGTCAGATCTACAGGGGTCACTCGATATATATCTTTCCGCTTCCATTCTCGTCGAGACGCTTGAATCAGAAATACCTCGCACGGTTCCCACGGCAGGTTCCTCCAACCAACAACCCTCTTCCTATGCTCAGTACCTAGAACTCTGGAGATGGGTCGAGCAGCTGCTGTGGAGAACTGTTGTCATCGCTGTCCGGGTATCCACAGACGAACCGACACTCTCAGCCCTCTTCCGTCAATATTTCGCTTGTAGCTCGCACTGGATCCCTTCTTTTCGACCACAACATCGGTCCACAGTTTCGACTTTGTACCTCCATTTTGTCATCTCCCAGGCCAAGGTCTTGAAAAGCCCCGATCCGGACGTGGGTACCTCGAGTTGGTTGCCGGAAGCGAGATCAGTGGTTCAGGAGTATAGATCTGTGCTCAACGTTAGTACCAAGTTCCCCCGAGCGGGCGAGCGCAATGTTCTTGTCGAGGAGTTCGTCGATCTGTGTGTTGCGACTTGGGAGGCTAGTGGTGCTATAGGTGAACACGCGGGTTGGGTATTAGATGTACGTCCTTTGTTTGCATTCCTCGAAAAACTCAGATATTCAAGCTATGTAGACGCTGTGGTGGGCGACCCGTCTCACATTCAACTCACACCGCGTCTTTCGGCACATGTCGAGACTTTTTTATGTGTCCGGAGATTTAAACCTGGCGATACGGACTCTTCGACTTTACGTGCAAGTGGTAGGGAAGGCATGGGAGACTGCCAACGCTGAAGCCGCTCAGAAACAGGAGGTCACGAGCACAAGTAGTGTGGAAAGCGTGTACGGAGCAGACACGGACAAGAACTGGGTCCAGACGTTGGTTCAGGGAGCGAGGATGTTGTGTCGAGTTGCGTGCTCAAAATCTGGAACTGTCCTTGGGACCACTGGCAACGGACTGGACGAAGCGAAGGAGGCCGGGGCACTAATTGAGAAAGCCAAAACTCGGTTAGACAAGAACGATGCTGAATTGGCAGCGAGTGTTTATCTGGTAGAGGGGATCTGGCACTCCGTTATGGCCTACAAAGGTGGGTTTGTGACGGAGAATCTTGTTGCCTTGGCTCACCATCCACAGAACAAATGTCTTGGACTCGTCCCCACCGGCTCTCTGAATCTCTAAAACTTTGTGCGCTTGCGGTTGAGACGTTTCCAAGTGCCTCAGCTTACTACCACCTTGCGCTTGCGCTATCAAGAGCAGGTCCGTCGAGGAACATCCCTCTCGCAATCGAGCATGCAAGGTCTGCTGTTGAGCAGGACTCCTGCGAGATTCGGCACTGGCACCTCCTCGGACTCCTTCTAATGGCAGCGGATGGTTGGAAGAAGGCGAAAGCAGTGCTGGAATACGGCGCAGGAGTCAGTGAGGAAAGTGCAGGTGACGGAGGATTGCCACAGACTCCGAACGGCGATGTACCTGGGACGCCGAATGGGGGGATCGAGGGTTTGCCTCAAACGGACGCACCTTTCATGCCCACCCCGGAATCACCTTCGACTCTGCTGAACCGGGATGCCACTGGTATTCCCGTAGCTGCCTCGTTGCTGAAACCCATACCTGACCATCCGCCTCCATCGCGCCGGGAGCTCTTTGAGCAAGCCCTACAACTGCGGATGACGCAGTTGGCACTCACGGAACATGCAGAGGGGCCGGAGGGGGCCGCAGAGAAGTGGCTCGATGTCTTCTCATGGGTTGCAACTCAGAAGGAAAACAACACCACAGGTATATCATGTCTGCCATTGACGGAAGCCGACCCCTGATCATAAACGTCTTCAGCGAGGTCGTCCTTTGACAGCACACGTAAGTCCGGGGATCAAGGCTCGATGTCGAACCAGACGATATCTGCTCGACCTGGGACGTCAGTTGAACCGGCGCTGTCTAATGTGGATGATGCACCACCTGAACCTCCGATCACAGTCACTCCTGCGTCCCCAGTGAATCCGTCCTTTGATAAACGGAGCCAACGGGGAGAAAACGCGGATGGGAGACATAAGCTCTCTTTGGGGCGCCCGAGGGGAGAAAGCTCTGCCGGTAGAAGGGTTTCAAGGATACTGAAGACTCAGGTACATCGTGGTCAGGAACGCATCTCGTCGATTTCGAAAATGGTCGCACTCGGTCCCAGGCATGGTCTCAGTCACCTTCGTAAAACCACCTCTGCACCGGGTAGGCACTCGTACATTAACCATCGACCCTTGGCTAACCGTTCTTGACAGATATGATTTCCATGCTCAGTACTGGCTCCTACCAAGCATCATCTATCCACTCACGAAGGCGAGTTACATACGGCGATTCTACCCCCGACGAATCGGTCACAGAATTTGTGCCTCCCCGTCCTCCTGCCCCACTCCCGACATCTCTAACACCACCGAAATGGGACAACCGCGCGGCGAAAGACCGAAGGTTGATGAGTGATTTGTGGTGCATGTCTGCAGCGACTTTCCGGCGGTTCGGGAAGATCGAACAGGCGAGAGGGGCGATTCAGGAGGCGGAAGTGAGGGACGGAAACAATCCTGCGGTTTGGGTACAGGTGGGTGACACGTTGGTGAAAATTCACCACCTCGCTAAACCTCTCAAAGCTCGGGCTTTACTACCACGCGTTGGGTGACGAACAAAAGGCTTTACAAGCCCTTCACAAGGCTCTCTTCATTGCACCGGAACACATATCCGCGATAATCCATATTTGCAAAATCTACCTGTCACCACCATGTCCTGGCGTGGACGAG
>Ga0307514_10004259_pt1 | contig 13222 bp, 15 predicted proteins | sample 16_EM_MG_FD_203088 | JGI IMG/M metagenome (GOLD analysis project Ga0307514, IMG submission 203088) | Populus trichocarpa ectomycorrhiza microbial communities from riparian zone in the Pacific Northwest, United States - 16_EM | ecosystem: Host-associated > Plants > Roots > Unclassified | place... | reverse complement strand
AACGTCGCGCCCTTCGAGTTGGCCCGCCTACTCGGGGAGGCGCAGCCGCCGAAGCCCGAGGGCGCCCAGGTCAAGGTCAACCTGCTGCTCTCGCGACTCCCCCGCCTCAAAGGCGACGTCGACCCTCGCGCGGCCTTCGGCGGCACCTTCCACATCAACGAGCTGTGGTCGCAGCTCGACTCGTCGTACGCGCAGGCCGCGGGCGGCGCGATTGCCGACCCGCTGCCCTGCGAGATCTACTGCCACTCGCTCGCCGACCCGAGCATCCTGTCGCCAGAGCTGCAGGCGAGCGGCGCACAGACCCTCACGGTCTTCGGCCTGCACGTGCCCGACCGCTTCGACCCGGATGCCGCCGCCCTCGAGCGCGCCGTGCTCGCCTCCCTCGACTCCGTGCTGGCCGAGCCCATCGCGCCTCTGCTGCTGACGGATGCCGCCGGCCGCCCCACGATCGAGACCAAGACAACGCGCGACATCGAGACCGCGCTCGGCATGCCCGGAGGCAACATCTTCCACGGGCCGCTCAGCTGGCCCTTCACGGAGGACGGCGCGTCGTTCGCGACCTCCGCCGAGCGGTGGGGCGTCGCGACCGCGCACCCCCGCATCCTGCTCTGCGGATCCGGAGCCCAGCGCGGCGGAGCAGTCAGCGGCCTCGGCGGCCACAACGCCGCCATGGCAGTGCTGGAGGGCTAGACCACCAACCACCCAATACCGACGAACAGCGCGAGCAGGATGATGACGACGTTCGGAATCACCGTCTCCTTGCGCCGCAGATGCGTCGCGATCGCGCCCACCTGCAGCACGACGATCGCGAACGCGGCGACCGACGTGAGCACGGGAAGGATGCCGGTGAGCCTCGGCAGGATCAGGCCAAGTGCCCCGAGCACCTCGGCCGCCCCGATCGCCTTGAGCTGCGCGGGCGTGAAGTCCTCGGCCCACGGCTGCTGCGTGACGAGCTTGTCCTTCGGCCGCACGAGCTTGAAGGTGCCCGCCCCGAGGTTAGACAGTGCGAGCAGGGCGGTGGCGATCCAGAGGGCGATGTCCATGATTGGTCAGCCTAGGACCAGACGGACGGCGCCTCCGCACGTGTCGCCGGCAGCACCACGTCGTCCGACCACCGGGCCAGCCAGGCGGGAAGCTGGCGCTCCGTCATGTCGACGCCGAGGGCATCCGCGACCTCTCCTATGGAGACGGTGCCGCCGCTCTTCTTGAGGAAGCGCCCGCGCATGAACGCCTGCGCGTAGATCTCGCCGCCGACCACGAACCGCTGCTCGACGAAGACACCCTTCGCGTCGTAGCCGGCGATGCGGGTCTCGACGTCGAAGCGCTGCCAGGGCTGCAGCGACTTGCGGTACGAGATGGTCTGGTTGCTGACCACTGGGTAATAGCCCAGCTCGCGCAACCGCGCCCAGGCACCCGCCCTGATCATGAGGTCGAGGCGCCCGAGGTCCATGATCGAGAGGTACACGCCGTTGTTCATATGGCCGAGCACATCGAGGTCGGTGGGCAGCACGTGGAACGGCGTTCTACCCACGTCGTGCATGCCGAGTCGCGAGGCGCGACGGGAGCGGAGGAGCTGCACCAGGGTGCGAAAGAACAGGTTCACCCGGCAAGGCTAGCCACGCCCCCGACACGCGCCCCAAAGCCTGTGTGTTTGCATAGAAACTGCCCGCCAAAGCACGACCGGTCTACTGGGATTCCGCCAAAAGTGCCCTTATTTGTGGCGGCAAAGAACGTAATGAAAGGTCACATACCCCCAAAGTGGGGGTGGGCCTGCCGGGCCGCCGAATCTCGCAAGAGCGTAGGTTTAACCGCGAACCACCTCCCGAAGCGATCACCCGAGATTGCTGGCGGTTCACCCGAAGGATTCCCCGTGCCCCCACACGCTTCATTCACCCCTGCGCGCCGTCGACAGCTAGGCGCCGAGCGCTCCACCACGCCACTGCCCACGGTTCACGCGAAGCCGAGCGACTTCCAGATCGCCATCGGACCCGTCGCGATCGTGTCGACCATCGCGTTCTGGGCGATCTACGTCGTCTACACGATCATTCGGCAGTTCGTCGACTACGGCGGAGAGAACTTCCGGTTCACCGTCGAGGCCATGTCGTATGTCGTCGTCGTCACCTTCTTGTCGTTCTCCGCGCTCATGTACCTGCTTGCCAGGCAGGGCGCCATGCTCGCCTTCCGCGAGCACACCCGGGTTCCGCGTGCAGAGCTCGACCGTCACTTCGCCGGCAACCAGTCGACGATGACCGTGCTCGTACCCTCCTACGCGGAGGAGCCCGAGGTCATCCGCGCGACCCTGTGGTCGGCCGCGCTGCAGGAGTACCCGTCGATGCGCGTCGTTCTGCTGCTCGACGACCCGCCGACTCCGACCGACCCAGCCGTCGCGGCGAAGCTCGAGCAGTCGCGGGCCATCAGCCAGCAGATCGCGGATGCCCTCGCCGAACCACGCGCCCGCTTCACCAGTGCGCGCCTCAACTTCGAGCTCGAGTCGATCACCGACCAGGAGCCCGACATCGAGGCCGCGCGTCAACTCGCCTTCGAGTACTACTGGGCCACCGACTGGCTCGAGACCATGGCAGAGAACGAGAAGCTCGACGACCACGTCGACGAGTTCTTCGTCAGCCAGGTGCTGCGTGGCCTTGCCGGCGAGCTCGCCGAGATCGGCGACGCTCTCACCGCCGCGGCCAACGCTGGCGAGACCCCGTCGACGAGCCGCATGGTCGAGCTCTACCGCCGTCTCGCCTGGACCTTCGACGCCGAGATGACGACCTTCGAGCGCAAGGCCTACGCCTCCCTGTCGCACGAGGCGAACAAGGCGATGAACCTCAACTCCTACATCGGCCTCATGGGCGGTCGCTACAACGAGGAGCAGACCGGTGCCGGCACCATCCTTCGCCGCGTGCCGCTGCCCGATGCCGCCGACATCGTCATCCCCGACTCGACGTATGTGCTCACGCTCGACGCCGACTCAATCCTGCTGCGCGACTACTGCCTCCGCCTCGTGTACCTGCTCGAGCAGCCGCAGAACTCCCGCGTCGCTGTGACGCAGACTCCGTACTCCTCGTTCCGCGGAGCCGGCACGCGCATCGAGCGCCTCGCCGGGGCCACGACCGACATCCAGCACATCCTGCACCAGGGCATGTCGTACTACGGAGCCTCCTTCTGGGTCGGCGCCAACGCCGTCATCCGCAAGAAGGCCCTCGAAGACATCGTCGAGACCGAGTGGGTCAACGGCTTCGAGGTCAAGCGCTTCGTGCAGGACCGCACCGTCATCGAGGACACCGAGTCGAGCATCGACCTCGGCACCCACGGCTGGACGATCAAGAACTACCCGGAACGCCTGAGCTACAGCGCAACCCCGCCCGACTTCGGCTCGCTCATCGTGCAGCGCCGACGCTGGGCGAACGGCGGGCTGCTCATCCTGCCGAAGTTCATCCGCCAGGTGCGGGAGCGTCGCGCCCGCGGCGAGCGTGTCTCGATCGCCGAGATCGCGCTCCGCGTCAACTACATGGCCTCGATCGCGTGGGCGAGCGTCGGACTCATCTTCCTGCTCGCCTACCCCTACGACTCCCGTCTGCTGAGCGTGGTTGTGCTGTTCGCGGCCGTGCCGTACTTCCTGTCGATGGGAGCAGACCTGCGGGCGACCGGCTACCGGTTCAGCGACATCCTCAGCATCTACGGCTTCAACCTCGTGCTGCTGCCCGTCAACATGGCCGGTGTCATCAAGTCGGTCGAGCAGTCGATCACGATGCGCAAGATTCCGTTCTCGCGCACGCCGAAGGTGAAGAACCGCACGGCAGCGCCGTGGCTCTACGTCGTCGTGCCGTGGCTCATCGTGCTGTTCTCCGTGCTCACGTTCCTTCGCGACTACAGCGTCGGCAACTGGGGCAACGCCGCATTCGCTGCCGTCAACGCAACGCTCGGACTCTGGGCGATCGTCTCCTACATCGGTGTCTGGCACTCCATCGTCGACATCTGGCTCGGCCTCACCGCCTGGCTCTGGGTCGACGTCACTCCGAAGGCCTCGAAGGATGCCGCGACCACCCCCACAAAGCCAGAGATCGACTGGCGCTCCGTGCTCTACCACGGTGAGACGGATCCGACCGCTCGCGCACCCCGCGCGGTCGAGTCCGACGTGCTCACCCCCAGCACCCACTAGGACTCATGACTTCCGCTGCACCAGCCAAGACCCGCCGCCTCTCGAAACTTCGCGTCTCGATAGCCCTCCTCGTCGTCGCCGGCCTCGTCGCCGGTGGCGTCTTCTGGGCGCGCACCACCGCCCAGACCGTTGCCGCCAGCCCCGTCGCCGCGTGGTTCGCCGGCTACGTCGACGTGACCAAGACGCCGTCCTTCGCCTTCGAGGCGCCGGCTGACGCCGCCGGTTCGAATGTCGTGCTGTCGTTCATCGTCGCCGACCCGAACGAGGCGTGCGCTCCGAGCTGGGGCGGCTACTACTCGATGGATGAGGCGGCATCCACCCTCGACCTCGACCGCCGCATCGCGCGCCTAGAGCAGCAGGGCGGCGAGGCGATCGTCTCCTTCGGCGGCCTGTCCAACGACGAACTCGCGGTGGCCTGCACCGACGCCGGCGACCTCGAGAGCGCCTACGCCTCCGTCATCGACCGCTACGACCTGTCGACGATCGACCTCGATCTCGAGGGCGCCGGGCTCGCCCCAGCCGCTGCCGAGCGTCGCGCCGAGGCCATCGCGAGTCTGCAGGAGAAGAGCGAGACCCCGCTCGCCGTGTGGGTGACGCTGCCGGTGACGCCTGCCGGGTTGTCCACCGACGGAACGGACGCGGTGGCGACCCTGCTCGCCGCCGGCGTCGACCTCGCTGGCGTGAACGTGATGACCATGGACTACGGCGCCAGCAAGGACGCGAAGCAGTCGATGCTCGATGCCGCGACCGAGGCCCTGCAGTCCACGCATCGCCAGCTCGGCATCCTGTACAAGAACGCCGACATCGACCTCACCGACGCGACCCTGTGGTCGAAGCTCGGCGCGACCCCCATGGTCGGGCAGAACGACGTACGCGGTGAGATCTTCAGCCTCGACGACGCGACAGGTCTCAACGCCTTCGCCCAGAAGCAGGGAATGTCGCGCCTGTCGATGTGGTCGCTCAACCGCGACGCGACGTGCGGCTCGAGCTATGCCGACCTCACCCGCGTCTCGAACGCCTGCAGCGGCATCGACCAGGGCGACGTGCGGTTCTCGACCCTGCTCGGCACGGAGCTGACCGGCGCACCCCAGGCCAACGCGGCAACCGAGACCGAGGACGAGACCCTTCCGCCCGAGGAGGACGACGACCCGGCGACGAGCCCGTACGCGATCTGGAACGAGTCGTCGACCTACCTCGAGGGCACCAAGGTGGTCTGGCACCGCAACGTCTACCAGGCCAAGTGGTGGACCCGCGGCGACCTGCCCGACGACTCCGTGCTCGACGAGTTCGAGACGCCGTGGGAGTACATCGGCCCGGTGCTGCCCGGCGAGAAGCCCATCGACATCCCGACGCTCCCGGTCGGCACCTACCCGGAGTGGGACGGCGACACCGTCTACACCGCGGGCCAGCGCATCATGCTCGGCGAGCTCACCTTCGCGGCGAAGTGGTGGACCCAGGGCGACAGCCCCGAGGCCAGCACCACCAACCCCGACGACTCGGCCTGGATCGCGCTCACGGAGGCGCAGATCCGCGCGACGCTCGACGAGCTAGCGCAGGGCTAGCCGCGGTCAGTGCGCGCGGTGATCTTGGATGGTCATGCGCGCGCCGAACCGCGGCTTGCGGAATCCGCTCGCGTAGATCAGGCGCACCACGCGGTGTCGGTGACCACGGAATGGTTCGAGCAGTTCGAGCATCCCGTCGTCGTCCACTGGCTCGCCGATGAGCGCCCAGCCGACGACGGAGGCGAGGTGGTAGTCACCGACGCTCGGCGAGTCGGGGTCGCCGTGGGCGCGCTGCATGGTCTCGGCGGCTGTCCACACCCCGACGCCGACGAGTGACGTGAGGCGACGCTCGACCTCGGCGCCGCCGCGGCCAAGGGAGAGCGTTCGCTCGATGGATGCCGCTACCGCCGACACCCGCATGATCGTCGCCGACCGCTGCGGACCGACGCCGGCCCGGTGCCAGTCCCAGCTGGGCACGCGCTTCCACGTCTCGGCGCTGGGGAACACCCGCATACCCTCCGGCGCGGGACCGGGCGCGACCTCGCCGTACTTGGCGAGCAGCCAGCGCCACGCGCGCCTGGCCTCCTCGCTCGTGACCTTCTGCTCGAGCACGGCCGGCAGCAGGGCCTCGTAGACGAGCTGCGTGCGGGTAAGGCGGATGCCCGGCGTGCGCCGCCACACCTCGGCGAGCTCCGGGTGCGTGGCAAGGTCGAGGCCGCTCCAGTCGTCACCGGCACCGCACAGCTCCGGCACCGCCGCAATCGCCCACTCGGCGCCCGGACCCCAGGCCCGCGCCTCGATCGCTCCCGCCCGCTCGGCGAGAAGGAGGGTGGCAGCCCCCAGCGGCGTGCGCATCGTGCGCCAGGTGCCGCGGTCGTTGGTGCGCATGGTCGGGTCGAACAGCCCGCGGCGAAGGGGGCTCAGGATGAGGCGCAGGTCGACCGGCTCGGCGGGCGAGTAGGTCGTGCGCACCGCCTCTGCCGTCTCCATGCGCCTACCCTACGTCGGCGCACCGACCCTCGCCGGGGCTCGCCTAGGCTCGTCGGGTGGCCGTCTTCAAGATCCTGCTCTACTACGCCTTCACCCCGCTGGCCGACCCGGAGGCCGTGCGCCTGTGGCAGCGCGACCTGTGTCGTGGACTCGGGCTGACGGGCCGCATCCTCATCTCGAAGGACGGCATCAACGGCACCGTCGGCGGCGAGATCGCGAGCGTCAAGAAGTACATCAGGGCTACCCGCGACTACCCCGCCTTTCACGACATCGACTTCAAGTGGAGCGAGGGAACCGGCCACGACTTTCCCCGCCTGAGCGTGCGCGTGCGCGACGAGATCGTCAGCTTCGGAGCCCCCGGCGAGCTGCGGGTCGACGAGCACGGCGTCGTCGGCGGCGGAACCAAGCTCAGCCCGGAGCAGCTGCACGAGCTCGTGGAGAGCACCGACGTCACCTTCTTCGATGGACGCAACCCGATCGAGGCCGCGATCGGCCGGTTCGAGGGGGCGATCGTGCCATCCGTCGACTCCACCCGTGACTTCGTGGCAGAGCTCGACAGCGGCAAGTACGACCACCTCAAGAACGAGCCGGTCGTCACCTACTGCACGGGCGGAATCCGGTGCGAGGTGCTGTCGAGCCTCATGGTGAACCGCGGCTTCACCGAGGTGTACCAGCTGGACGGCGGCATCGTGAAGTACGGCGAGAAGTACGGAGACGAGGGGCTCTGGAAGGGCTCGCTCTACGTCTTCGACGACAGGATGTCAGTGGACTTCAGCGACAGCACAGCGGTCATCGGCGAGTGCCACCGCTGCGGCGCGGCGACCAAACGGGTGCAGAACTGCGTGGATCCGAGCTGCCGAGTGCAGCTCGTCACCTGCGAGGGCTGTGCTGCCGCAGCGGAACGGATCCACTGCGGCGAGCACAGCCTCGCGTAGTGCTGGCTAAGCGCGCGGCCTAGTAGCTGTAGGTGGTGACGCCGCCGTTGGCGATCGCAGCGAGGATCACGGTGCCGAAGAGCGCGAAGACCAGGATGTAGATGACGGTGAAGATGATGCCGAGAATGATCGCGACCTTGGCCGGGGTGTTCTCGACGCCAGCGGCCTTCGACTGGTTGCGGGCGACGATGCCGAGGATCAGGCCGATGACCGAGGCGAAGAACGTCACGATGAGCGCGACGATGCCAAGGGTCTTGCCGGGAACGACGGGGGCTGGGGCTGGGGTGGTCATGGAACTCCTATGTGTGGGGTGGGGATGATACCGGTGAGACCTTATCGACTTCCTGCCCCGACGACAACGGCTGTGGGCCGGTGTTGCGCACAAAGAAGGGCTGTGCCGCGCGGGTAAGCCGCGGCACAGCCCTGTATGCGGAGGTCGACTAGCCGCAGGTGATGGTGACTCCACCGTTCTCGTGCACGCCGGGGCCGAGGTCGGCGCACTGGCTGAGGAGAGCGCTCGCACCGGCGATCCCGGCCGAGATCGCGATGACAATCACGATCGTGCCGATCAGGCCGAGAACGATGGCAGCGGTCGCCGGTCCGTTCTTGAGGCCCGCCTTCTTCGACTGTGACTTGGCCACGAGGCCGAGGATGAATCCAATCGGCGACGCGATGAAGGCGAGGATCAGCGCGACGACTCCGAGGGTCTTGCCTGCAGTGCTGGAGGGTACTGGGGTGGTCATTGGGGGGCTCCATTGTTCGGGTGCGAAGGCCGCACGAGTCAGACTGTAGCGTTCGTGATCGCCGCCGACAACGCCCCCGTCAGGGATGCACCATTATTGACCTATGAAGATCGGCATCCTCACGAGCGGCGGCGACGCACCCGGCCTCAACGCTGTCATCCGCGGAATCGTCTACTCCGGCATCCAGACCGGCAAATGCGACGAGTTCGTCGGCTTCCGCAACGGGTGGAAGGGCGTCGTCGAGAACGACATCATGCCGATCACCCGCCACGACATCAAGGGCATCCACAAGCTCGGCGGCACCATCCTCGGCACCTCGCGCACCAACCCCTTCGAGGGCGCGGGCGGAGTCGACCGCATCAACGAGGTCATGGCCGAGAACCAGCTCGACGCCATCATCGCGATCGGCGGTGAGGGAACTCTCGCCGCCGCGAAGAGGCTGACGGATGCCGGCATCCCGATCATCGGAGTGCCCAAGACGGTAGACAACGACCTCGACGCCACCGACTACACCTTCGGCTTCGACACCGCCGTCGGCATCGCTGTCGACGCCATGGACCGCCTGCGCACCACCGGCGACGCCCACGACCGCTGCATGATCGCCGAGGTCATGGGGCGCCATGTCGGCTGGATCGCCCTGCATTCCGGCATGGCGGCAGGAGCGCACGCCATCCTCATCCCAGAGCAGAAGACCAGCATCGAGCAGATCCTCGAGTGGGTCACCTCGGCCCACGACCGCGGTCGCGCCCCGCTCGTTGTCGTCGCCGAGGGCTTCGCCCTCGATGTCATGAGCGACGTGCACAGCGAGCGCGGACTCGACGCCTTCGGCCGCCCGCGGCTCGGTGGCATCGGCGAGATGCTCGCGCCGATCATCGAGCAGCGCACCGGCATCGAGACGCGCGCCACCACCCTCGGCCACATCCAGCGCGGCGGAACCCCCTCGGCCTTCGACCGGGTGCTCGCGACGCGACTCGGCATGGCTGCGCTCGACCTCGCCCTGTCGGGACAGTGGGGCCACATGGTCGCGCTGCGCGGCACCGACATCGTGACCGTGCCGTTCGCCGAGGCGCTCGGCAAACTGAAGACCGTTCCGCAGGAGCGCTACGACGAGGCGAAGATCCTCTTCGGCTAGAAGTAAGGCTCTTCGGCCAAGGCCCGTCGTGCCACACTGGGCAGATGAATAGCGCGCTGCTCGTTGCCGGGTCTGTGTTCGTGGGGCTCGCCGCCCTCATCCACGTCTACATCTTCTACCTTGAGTCGATCGCCTGGTCGAAGCCGAAGACCTGGAAGACCTTCGGGCTGCAGTCGCAGGCCGACGCCGACACGGTTCGGCCGATGGCCTACAACCAGGGCTACTACAACGCGTTCCTCGCGGCTGGCGTGATCGTCGGGCTGATCCTGCTGTTCACCCCGGCAACGCAGCAGGCCGGATTCGCCCTCGTCGTCTTCGCCGCCGGCAGCATGGTGCTCGCGGCGACCGTGCTGATCACCTCGAACGCGAAGCTCGCCCGTGCCGCCGCCCTGCAGGGGGCAGCGCCCCTCATCGGGATCGTGCTGCTGGTGATCGCCGCGCTCTAGGCGCGGGACGCGAACTCGACGAGCGCCTCGACGAGGGAGTCGGCCGAGCGGGACTCCGCGATGGTGTGCACGGTGAGTCCGGCGCCGCGGGCGTCGAAGGCGGTGCGCGGGCCGATGCACGCGACGACCGTTCCATCGGGCAGCGGCGCCAGTTGCGCGGCGATCTGGCGGGCGACAGAACCCGAGGTCACGAGGATGGCGCGCACCTTGCCACTGGCCACGTCGTCCTTGATCTGATCGGAGACCGGAACGCCGACGGTGCGGTACGCGGCGACGTACTCGACATCCATTCCGAGGTCGGCGAGACCCGCGACGATGGTCGGCTCTGCGATGTCGGAGTGCGGGATGAGAACCCGGCCGGAACCGCCACCGCTCGTGTGCGCACTGACCGGCCACTCCTTGACGAGCCCACGCGCCGAGTTGTCGTTCACCGGCACGTAGTCGACAGAGTAGCCGGCGAGGGTGAGGGCCGCGGCCGTCGTCTCGCCCACCGCCGCGATCTTCGTGGTCGCCGGGATCGTCGTGCCCTGGCTCACCAGCACGTCGACCGTGGTGGCGCTCGTTATGACGAGCCAGTTGAACCGACCCTCGGAGAGCCGGCCGAGGGCGTCAGAGAGGGCCTCGGCGTTGTCGGCGCTGGCGAAGTTGATGAGAGGTGCGATGACGGGGATCGCACCATAGCCGCGAAGCGTTGCGGCGACTCCATCGCCCCACTTGCCACCCCGCGGAACGAGCACGCGCCAGCCGGAGAGCGGCTTGGCTGGCGGGTTCATACGCCCATCCTGCCCCTCGCGGGGCGACCAAGCGAATCGTAGGCCTGGTCTACCCCTCCCCGCGTCGATGTACTAGTCGTCGTCGCTGAGAATCGCCCACGCCACGAGCCCTGCCACAACGATCGCCGCGGCGGTTGCGCCGACGATCCACGGGATGGGGTTGGCCTCGTAGGAGGACTTCGTGCGCTCGACGAGAGCGCTCGTCTGCTTCTTGACGTTGAGCTTGTCTTCGATGGCGTCGAGGGTTCCCTCGAGCTTGGCGCGGGTGGCGCTGATGTCGGATTCGATCGACATGGTTGATCTCACTTTCCGTTAGGGGTGTGGAGAAGCTAGTTGCCCGTGATGGTGGCGACGTCTTTCTTGACGCTCTCCACCGTCTTGCCGGGGTCGCCCTTCTTGAACTGGGCGAGCGCGATAAGTGCGACGATCACCGCGAGAACGAGCAGGCCGCCAGCGACGATGAGCGCTGCCGCCCATGTCGGCACGACGGTCGCGAGACCGGAGACCGCCGCGATAAGCAGCATGACGACCATGAGCACGAGGAAGAACGCCGCGACGGCGAAGAGACCCGCGCCGATGGCGACGCCCTTCACCTTCTTGGCGATCTCCTGCTTGAAGCTCTCGAGCTCGTCGCGGAACAACTGCACGATGAGGGTCGGCACTTCGGCGATCAGGCGGAAGAGGCCTTTGCGTTCCTTGCCGGTGTATGGCTCGGACATTGCGCCTACTTAGCGGTCGAGGCCGGCTTGGTGGCGGTCGACTTCGTGGCTGGCTTCTTGGCCGCGGTGGTCTTGCCCGACACCTGCGACACGACCTTCTTGGCGGTGTCGGTCACGAAGTCTGCGACCTCGGGGGCCTTGTCTTTCGCGAAGTCCTGGGCCTGGTGAACAGGCTTCTGAACGCGGGGGTCGTTCCACAGCTTGTTTGCCGTGGTCTTGATCTCTTCGTACCGCTCACGGCCAGCGCGAGCTCCGAGTACGTAGCCGACCGCTAGTCCGGTCAGGAGGAGGATCTTGCCTTTCATAAGTGCATCTCCGTTCGTATGCCGCTGCATTCATGAGCCGCTGATTCATCCACGTTACTGTGGCCGCCCTGAATCCTGCCTGACAACAGGTAGATAGTCAGCTAAGCGCTGGCTGCGGCCTTCGCGGCGACCGGGAGGGCGTCGAGGATGCGGCCGACAGCGACCTCGTCGAGTGCCGCCGAGACGAACCACGCCTCGAAGACCGAGGGCGGGAGCGAGACTCCCGCGTCGAGCATCGCGTGGAAGAACGGCGGATACCGGTGGGCAGCCTGCGCCTTGACGTCGGCGTAGTTCTGCGGCGCTGTCGACGAGAATACGAACGAGAACAGGTTGCCGGCGTGCTGCACGACATGCTCGACGCCCTCGGCGGTGAGCGCCTCGCTCGTTCGCTGCGCTATCACCTCTGCCGTGCTGTCGAGCGTCGCATAGACCTCGGGGGTCGCCGCGCTGAGGGTTGCGAGACCAGCAGCGACGGCAACCGGGTTGCCGCTGAGAGTGCCGGCCTGGTAGACCGGGCCGAGCGGTGCGAGCAGTTCCATGATGCGCTGCGATCCGCCGATCGCCGCGAGGGGGAGCCCGCCGCCGACCACCTTGCCGAATGTGACGAGGTCGGGGGTCCACGGGGTGAAGCGGTTCTCGATGGCCCACCAGCCGCCCTCGCCGACACGGAAGCCCGTGAGCACCTCGTCGAGGATGACGAGCGCGCCGTGCTCGTGCGCGATGCGGGCGACCCCGGCGTTGAACCCGGGCAGTGGCGCGACGACTCCCATGTTCGCGGCGGCCGCCTCGAGGATGATGCCCGCGATGTCGGAACCGCGCGCCGCGAAGACGGCCTCGACAGCATCCAGATCGTTGTAGGGGATCACGAGGGTCTGGGCCGCGGTCTCGGCGGTGACGCCGGCCGAGCCGGGCATCGCGAGGGTCGCGAGGCCAGAGCCCGCCTCGGCGAGGAGTCCGTCGGAGTGTCCGTGGTAATGGCCGGCGAACTTGACCAGCAAAGGGCGGCCGGTCGCACCGCGGGCGAGGCGGATGGCCGTCATCGTGGCCTCTGTGCCGGTCGACACGAGGCGCACCCGCTCGATCGCGGGAACCCGCGCGAGGATCAGCTCGGCCAGGTCGGTCTCGCCTGGCGTGCTCGCGCCGAAGCCGAGACCGCGGGCGGCGGCGAGCTGCACCGCCTCGATGACCGACGGGTGTGCGTGCCCGAGGATCGCGGGGCCCCACGAGTTGACGAGGTCGACGTAGTCGCGACCCTCGACATCCGTGACGTAGGCGCCCCTCGCCGACACGAAGAATCGCGGAGTGCCACCGACCGAGCCGAAGGCGCGCACGGGTGAGTTGACGCCGCCGGGGATGACGGCGCGAGCGCGGTCGAACTCTGTGGCGTTCGTCACTTCAGTGCCTTCGCGAGCTCGACGGCGAAATAGGTGAGCACCGCGTCGGCGCCGGCGCGGCGGATGCCGGTCACGCTCTCGAGGATGACCCTCTCCCGGTCGATCCATCCGTTGGCCGCGG
>Ga0307514_10004258_pt1 | contig 13223 bp, 14 predicted proteins | sample 16_EM_MG_FD_203088 | JGI IMG/M metagenome (GOLD analysis project Ga0307514, IMG submission 203088) | Populus trichocarpa ectomycorrhiza microbial communities from riparian zone in the Pacific Northwest, United States - 16_EM | ecosystem: Host-associated > Plants > Roots > Unclassified | place... | reverse complement strand
GTGAGGATGAGTCATGTTTTCGGTAGTACTTGGCTAAAAAGTAATGACACAATTATATGCGTAAATGGATCGGTCCAGACCAAGCCCGTCCAGTCCAAGACTGCCAGTCTGGGGCTCAGTCCAGTCCAACCTTCCGGTGGGACCGGACCGGACTGAGCCCTACCCCAGACCGGGTCCGTCCGGACTGGTGGAATCATTGTCCACATCGCGTCGAAGCTACGATTGGAGGTTACGGATGAGGCCACAGAGCGATCACTCCAACATTGATTCAATATTTGATGCTTTGTTCACAAGTCCCCAAATGCATGGTTTCTCAAAAATCACGAGTAGGGGTCTGAACAAGTTTCGAACCGATGCGAAATATCGGAACAAGTGGCCGTTGATTGAATATACACTTCACTATATAACTGACCATATTGGCCTCTGTAGTCCAAATCAGGAGGTTTCTGAACTCGTTACCCCACTGGTCCGACAGTTGGTCAATAATCAAGTCTCATACTTTCTTGGAAGCTTTATCGATTGTTCTAGTCCAGTCACGGAGGATGTCCCTCCGCGGAGAGACCGGTCCATTCACGGAGTCCCACCCTCAGTGACTGGACTGGTTCATTCGCGGAGTGTACCCCGGCACCCCACCTCCGTGACTGGACTGGTTCATTCGTGGAGCATACATACAAAGTGCTAATTACACACAACGTCGTGGTGCAACTACAATTACACTATGCTCCATATCCTGACTTGAAACCAGCTCTTCTTCCTCAATGGCATGTTCCCGTACATCGTCCTCTTCCTCCTCCTCCTCGCCCACATCCTGGTACTCTCGAGACTCTCTCCTTCCTCAATATCCAGTTCTGTCAAATGACTTTGGTCGTTTTCCTCTGCGCCATCGCAAAACCATACGAGTCACTTTCAGGGTCTTTCAGGCTTTCACCGGCGCGAAAGCAAATCCAGAAGGTGTCAGGACTCAGATGGGAGCCAACTTTGAAAGTATGGCAAACTTTCAGGTTTTTCGCCGGCTTTCGCTGCATATTTCCTTTCGCACAGATACACTTTCATGCTTTCTTGCAGATGATGCTACAGCACTAGCCAATGTGAAAGCTATAGCCAGCGTCAAAAGCTCTGGTCAGCAGACTAGCTAGCCTCCTAACATGCGGACATAACTCAAAGTCTGAGCTCAACTGAGAGTCCTTCTGCAGTGGTATTACTAACTATCGTAGGGCCACCAGTGTCACCACCATGTTCATGAAGATCTAGTAGACTGTCGATTAACACTATACACTCAACACTTGCACTCCCACTCGCGCTCACACCGGCCCAATTACCCTGAAAATCAAGCTGTAGATTCCGCTGGCAAATCTGATTTGGAGATCTTCTCGCCACATGAGTCCAAGTATCGCCATTCACACAGTACCATCGACTTAAATTCTCAACACCATTGCCATTCGATATTGTGAGATTCTCAGACTGAGACTACAGTTGTGGGTGCCAGAGTTGGTCGCGGAGTTGGTCAAGGGAATAAACTTCGTCTAAAAGTCTATTGACATCTTGATTTATTAATAAGAACTGTAAATCCACTAAGTTAGTTGATTCTCAAGAACTCTCTTTTCTGCCGTGTAACCTTATACTGCTGAGTTGAAGATGCCTTTCATTCATGGCCTAGGGAATTCTCTTGATACTCGCAATGGGTGGTGAAGGTAACTGCCGGAGGGTGCAAAAGACTAGCTGTGTCACTGCAAAGGGTCACTTCACAAAACCAGTTGCATCTCTTCGATAGACCAGCTTAATCTAGTGCGAAAGAGGTTTTGCAGCGAAAGAGCCACTGCAGCGACAGGGCCACTGCAGCGAAAGGGCCACCGCAGTGAAAGACGCAAAAAGAAGTGAAAATCTCCACGGCTGAAAGGGCGCGAAAGAGCATTCGCTGCGAAAGTGTGTGGAAAGCAGCCAAATGCCCAAAAGCATGTGGTACTTTCAGGAACTTTCAATGTACAGTCGAGTTTCGCAATGTGGGCTAAATGCACATAGTTGATCTAGGCTAAATGCAATTGCATTAAGTAAATTCAGCTAGATATGGCCAGCTAAGTGCACATACATGCATAGGCATATGTGTGCAAAGTATTCACCGAGTGTACACTCAGTGAATGGACCAGTCCATTCACGGAGGTGGGGTGCAGGGGTATACTCCACGAATGAACCAGTCCAGTCACTGAGGGCGGGACTCCGTGAATGGACCGGTCTCTCCGTGGAGGGACATCCTCCGTGACTGGACTTGAACATCGATTTTGGCTACAGACATAACCGACAAGAAATCCCTTCTAGTGAGAATCAGAAATCGACCGCGAACGCAGTTACCACACTGGTCGGACAGGCGGGCAATGATCAAGCCCCACGCTTTCCAGGGAGCTGTATCGGATTTCGCAACGGACACAACAACCTACAATCCATCCTTGTTAATGAGTACTAAGAAACGACTGAAAACATTAAATACAATACCCTCAAAGCCGCAGTGGAACCTAAGCTACTCCACCTAGTGGAGGCATTGGTGCTTACAGGTGCATAGGCATCTCCCCACGCCGAATTGAAGATACCTTTGATTATATCAGCCCAGAAAGGGTTGGGCCTAGCTACATAACTATTTGTTGAACTAAATATAGACAAAGACGCCAGGGACAATTCTGGGAGAACGACTCTGCACCATGTGGTGGAAAATGGGTGCGAGGCTATTGTTCGGCTGTTGGTAGAGCAGCAAGCCGATAAATCAATACGGGACAATCTCAGGGAAACAGCACTGCATATAGCTGTTAAGAAATTGTGAGTTTGCTTCTTTTCGGCTGCCCTCATTTGTAAATGTGCATGGCAAATATAAGGCCGATGTTTTGATACATCAGCCCATGAGTTATCTCCCAATCCAGACTACGAAACATTGACCTTGGATCGATGACTTGATTGAACAGACAGTAAGTTACCAACTATTCCATTCAAGATATGGCGATAATAAGTCAGTAACTGATGGTTGTTGTTGTTGTTTATTCATACTGTATTCACTCTTACTAGAGTATGATAGGACCTAAAAGCCCCTCCGCCTCCGGGCGAGCCGGCTAGATGGCGGAGCTCCCCTCCCGCTACCCTTCATCCCCGCTGACAAATAAAAGTTGAGAGATAGAACAAAAAAGAAAAGAAGGAAAGGAAAAGAAAAGAACGGATATAAACCCCACCGCCGCCGCCCCCCGCACCTGAGTCAGCCTCTGCACCTGCTCCATACCGTCATTCATTTGGGCGGCAACTTCCTGACTTCAGTAGCCGCCAGGAAGTCCACCACCACTTGGTCGCACTCTTCCATGGAAAGCAGCTCAGAGACCTGCATGTGTCGGCATCTGCCCGCTTTCCGGCCCGTCACCTTTCCCACCGCCTTCCAGAGTGCTTTCTGCTGGTCTCTCCACCGGCTGCAATGGCTGAAGAGGTGCTCCCGCGTCTGGGCCGCTGTCCCTTCACACCACCAGCATTTATCGTCCTGTCGGTGGCGGAACCGTTTTAGGTAGACTCAAGTGGGTGAATGCCCGCACTTTAGTCGGTAGAACCTGGTAGCCAGCGACTTCACGCTTGTCATCGGAACAGGTCTCTTGGTCCCCGTCTTGCCCATGAGTCTGTAGCAGAAATGCTTGCTGCATTTGTCGGCCTACCACTTTGCCTTGGCTGTTGACCTTCCCTCAGAGATTCGTCTAGCTCTATTCGAGGCCGAGTGTTGACTAGGGATTTGGCCCGGTGGCTTCCTTAGTCTTCGATGCCGGTGGACTCGGGCATGAGGCCGGTGGCAGGCCGCCCCCATCAGCCTCGCCTGCCCCCATGCTGAGGAGGAGAGCTCGGCACTGGTACTCGGCTTTGGGCTCCGGCTTTCAGTGTGGTCAACCGTCCCGTCCGACGGCAGGGGACGGTAGGGCCGTCCGAGTTCTTGCCAGGACGGACGGGACGGCGCAAATCCGTCCGTCCCGTCCGAGCTTATAAATGACGGCGTGACGACCGACAACGGCCGGGGACGATAGAATCACCGTCCCCGGGAGACATCCACCGTCCCCGGGCGTCATTGGGCGGTTACAGTTATATTTAGATGAAACCCAAGAACTTCACATATTTAGAACTTTGTAAGGCTGACATACAGGCTGATGGTACGGGGCTGGAGATACGGGCTGACGATGCCCAGCCATATTTATCTATACATCGATGAACCTACATTCAAGTATATACCAAATTTATATTATTTTTATGATGTACATTGAACAAAGTCCATGGATGTCGGTAGATGACCGCCGGGGACTGCCGGGGACGGAACTGATCCGTCCCCGTCCATGATCCAAATGTCGGCAGCGTCCCGGGGACGGACGGAGAGTTGCCGTCCCGTCCTAATCCTGGGTGATGTCGGACGGACGGGACGGTTGACCACACTGCCGGCTTTGGCAGTCGGCATGGAGTTTTTCTTCTCTCTTTCGTATATAAGTCTATAGTTTTTTCTCTCTTTGGATCGATAGACAATTGAGCTTCTTCGTTCTTTCTCTTTTACTCTCAACACCGAGGTGTATGGCCGCTCTATCCCTGTGTTTCCGCTTGAGTCTCGGGTCTGATTTGCCTGACGGTCTGCTTCTTCGTTTCCGTGGAAGTAACTGATGGTAGGTATATGGCTCCTAAAGCACGTGGGATTTTCCACAAGTATTGAATAATAAGGTATCATGTTGTTGACTAGAATTTGGGCTTCAATAGCAAGTACGCTTTTGCCAAAATACCCCCAGAAAAAACATCGCTAACCTCAACTGACCGGATTATCTTAACAGTTGGTATGCTCAGGCATAGTTTATCCAGCGTTGAGATAATGTGAAATTTATCGCAATGGGTGGTGTAATGTTGTGGTTGGTATGCAGCTCTAAAAGATCTCTCATGCCAAGAAATATATCTGACTAGAGTCGGACGGCGACCAAATTGCGAGTTAGTTGGCGCGCGGACTTCCTGATTTAAAATAGTACATAACAGATGCGAACTCCCTGTGTTTGTTTGGTACGATGAGAGTCACCTCTGATTTTGTACCGACGGTGAAAATCCATGGCAAAGTAGTGCCTATTGGGATAATTCAATAGCGTGTAATTTTCTCTGTGATCTATCTAAGGTTGATTGTGACTAACAGGTTGACAAAATAGTGCGTGAGTTTCTCTATGATCGCTCTGAGCTGCATGCCCTGGTATCGACCCGATGAGCATGAATCTATGATTCGACAGCCGGTGAGTTTCTCCGTCGAAGTTTTCCACTGTATGGTGATTGACTTGAGCCTACTGACACAGTTCCGCAGCAAGTGAGTTTATCCTGGAGCGATCTGAGATGTTGGTAACACAATGAGCCGCGTGCAATGATTCCACCAGTCCGGATGGACCCGGTCTGCGGTAGGGCTCAGTACGGTCCGGTCCAACTGTTAGGTTAGACTGGACCGAGCCCAAGACTGGCAATCTGGGACTGGACGGGCTTGGTCTGGACCAGTCCGCACACGCTTGCAATTTTGACATTGTTTCTTAGTCAAGTGCCACTGAAAACATGACCCATCCTCACATTTATCACCGTACGCCTCTGGATACCCACTCTGTCAACTTATGACAGTTCTGTGTGTATATGTGGTGCCATCGAGATATATTTCCCCCATTAAAAGACCAATACAGTGAAAAATTACTCTAATCCTGGACACTGTGCTGGACTGGTCCAATGCTGGACTGGTGGAATCATTGCATGACACCTCTGGGATGTATAGTAACTGACAAGTCCAATGGCTTGATTACACAGAATGTGAGTTACTTCGTAACCGCGCTGAGCAGCATGGTGTTGGCACGGGATTTGGCCCGATGGCTTTTGTGGCGTATGGGGGCTTACAGCCCCCGACGGCCTAAGGCTGCGGGCATGAGGCCGGTGGCTTGCGGCCCCCATGTGCCGCCACCAACCCCCATGCTGAGGAGTAGGGCTAGCCCCGGCAGTGATGCCCGGCATTGGTCTCCGGATGTGATACTCGGCTTCGCCGAGTATGCTCTCTCCTTTCCCATATATTTGCCTGTCTTTCTCTCTCTTTGCTCTTTAGACAATCACTTTTGTACGATAGTCAATTCAATATCTCTATTCGTACTCGATTGATCTCAACACATGGTCACCAACATGGAATAGGTGACTTGATTTTACAGTGCGTAAGTGTTTCCTTGATCACCCTCAGCAGATTGTTGGCTGATATGAGTCGAATGGCTTGTTTTTGTGATGAATGAGTTGCCCTGTGACACGTTTGAGGTGTATGGTGCCTGACATGAGCAATGAATCCACCAGTCCAGCATTGGACCAGACCAGACCAGGTCCGTCCAAGTCCATTCCAATCCAGTCCGAGTAATTTTTGGACCGGGATCGGACCAATCCCCACATTTTCTGGACCGGGACTGAACTGGCCTGGACTGATTTGGACCAGTCCAGCACCGTGTCCAGGTTTAGGGCATTTTTTTCACTGTATTGGTCTTTTAATGGGGGAAATATATCTCGATGGCACCAAATATACAGACAGAACTGTCATGATTTCACCCAGAGTGGGTATCCTGAGGTGTGCGGTGATAAATGTGAGGATGAGTCATGTTTTCAGTGGTACTGGACTAAGAAATAATGTCGAAATTGCAAGCATGTGCGGACTGGTCCAGACCAAGCCCGTCCAGTCCCAGACTGCCAGTCTTGGGCCCGGTCCAGTCCGACCTCACGGTTTGACCGGACCGTACCGAGCCCTACCACTGACCAGGTCCGTCCGGACTGGTGGAATCATTGGACATGGCACCGATAGCATGATTCCACAATGGGTCAATTTCTCTCTGACATCTCCGAGGTGAGTGGTAACTGACTTGTGCCACATGTCTTATTCGACAGCTGAATTTATCCGTGACATCTGAGGTTCTTGGTTATTGACATTTAATTTGACAGGGTGTGAGTTTTTGGTGACTTCTTTGCGCTGCATGGTGACTGATATCCGAGTGATGGCTAGATTCGACTGCATGTGGATTTCACCGTAACCGGGCTGAACTGCATGTGACTAACCCTCGCCCCATGATTTGATTCGACAGAGAGTGAGTTTCTCCGTTGCACCTATCAGGCCCATGGTGACTAACATGAGCCTAATTGCATGTATCGACAGCCCGTGAGTTCTGCGTGACTGAGCTGAGCTTCATGCGACTGATGCGACCCTGACTAATGGTTTCATTCGAAAGCAGGTAAGTGTCGCTGTAACCGCACTGAGCTGTATGGTAACTGACAGGAGCCTGATGGCTGGATTCTGCAGTCCGTGGGCTTCTCCGTGACAAGTATGGGCAACACGATGATTGACTAGTGTTCCTAAGCGGCCTGGCCTCCAAAATCGCCGCTTAGGAACACTGTGACTTACATAAGCCCGATGGCTTCATTCGCAGCCCGTGAGTTTCTCTGTGCCCGGGCTAAGCTGCATGATGACTGATCAGACGATGGGCTTGATCTACACTATGTGAGTAACTCCATGAGCGCTCTGGGTTGCATGATAACTGACACTAGCCCACTGGCTTCATTCCAAAGCGAGTGAGTTTCTCCCTGACACCTTGGAGATGCTTTGGAAACCGACATTAGCCCAGTGGTGTTGTTCAACAGTATGTCAGTTTCTCCTTGGTCGCTCTAAGCTACACGGTGGTTAATATGAGCCGGATGGCTCCATTCGACAGTGTGTGGGTTTCTCTGTGACTGCTCTTAGCTGTATTGTGTCCGACCGGTGCCCAATGGCTTGATTCGACAGCTAGTGAGATTCTCAGTACCTAATCTATCTCACCTTCGTACTGTTTATCAGGCTGATATTCATACGAGCTGATGGTGTTCGGCCGTATCCTAACAAAGATCGTACTAACCCATTCTTATATTGAGTACCCCAATATAAAAGGTTTTGTAGCCTCTAAGAAGGTACAATCCTGTTGACACGAGAAGATGATGGAGAAGATGAGAAGTTGATGAATTGTCTGTCGATACAAAGAGAAGAAAAACTATGGACTTATATATGAAAGAGAGAGAAGGAAAACCCAATGCCGACTGCCAAAGCCGGAGCCCAATGCCGAGTACCAGTGCCGAGCCGTCCTCCTCGCCATGGGGGCAAGCGAGGCCGACAGGGGCAAGCGAGGCCGATGGGGGCAAGCGAGGCTGGTGGGGGCAGGCGAGACCGGTGGGGGCAGGCGAGGCTGGTGGGGGCAGGCGAGGCCAATGGGGGCCGTAAGCCGCCGGGCCAAATCCCTAGTCAACAAATCCAGCTTCTGCATATTCACATTTAACATTATGAGTTGAATATCGGGCGGCAAATTACGAGTTGCAATCATAACACCGGTATACCCCCGAATATATGCGGAATCTATCCCCCTCTCTACTCTCCATATCCAAGTCCAGGTTTTCCAAAAGTTTATCTCGTCGAGGTAACATCATTCCCGCACCGTGACGACAATTTGCCGGGTACTGCATAATCTGCCAGCACCTCCCTAGAGTAAGAATCTTTGCAGACTATACAGCGGCAGTGACAGATAGTCCTGAGACTACACAATACATACTGAGTTAGAATGGAGATGCGACTCCCGGGCGGTAGTCCAACGAGTAGAACAAGGTCCATGACAGCAGCTTGCGAAGCGGATTCACAATGAAGCAAGGACTATCTTACATGACCATGCTATTGAGACCGACATTCGGTACATTCCGGGATACTTACTGCAGCCATCGCTGGAAACGAAAAAGCTGACCGCCAAGCCGACAAGGCCCGTGGGGCTTAGGGGTCATATTTAGCGCTAATGAGAGCCGTTGGCCCCGCACTTCGTGCCCAACCTGCCGCATCTGTACTAGGCGTGCGCCCGTGTTATGCATATACTTCTTCCGTTTCTTCCCGAATTCTTTCCTCCTTCCAAACCTTGCCATCACCTCCCCGACAATCTCCTGAGACTGCCTAGTTGATTGCTAGAACAGCGTGGAAAAACCGAGAAGAAACCTGCAGAATCACATAGCACTGCCACAGTTCACACCACGTGTTTCAACAGTAGTTCTCCGGCCCGCTCCGCAATCGCATCTGCACGACCGCCACATGCCTCCATCCGCTCCCCTTTGTACACTTAGCTGATACTGGCACCGTGGTCTCAACTCCAAATATCATACAAAACTGTCACATAGTATGTCATATCTTGCAGCCGCATTGCGACTAATGGTGGTGTCGCAGCTGTAAGCGGGCCATCGGGGAGGGCTAATGTGTAGATTGTCGTGATTCTTGACCGTAACTGCCCGCATACATCAGCATTGTGCTCCTGCCGATGAAATTCATGAATATCAAAGTTGTAACCATTGGATGAAAGTTGTGTGTACGTTGGTATTTTTTACCTTCATGTGTATCGCTTTGCATCAATCATTTGGTGCTTCGTACAATCTCAGAAGAGTGGTGCACTATACCGAATGACGCGGATAGTCCAGCCGGATTCAATCCAGGAATGAACAACCCTCCATGCGGGATTATGTTGGTTGCGGATTTGTGGATTACTCATATCCGGTGTTACTAACAGCCGTGCATAGGTTGGTAGCAGAATTCCGATAGGGACCGGACGGTCATCACAAGCACTGCCATTGGAAGGTGTGGTGACAATTGAAAGTATACAACAACCTTGACAAGTACCAAAACGAGGAGTTTTAACCTCAAGGAAGCTATTATACTGATGGCCACCTCGGGGGACTAGTGTTTCGTCTATCCGGGTTTTCAGTGCCGTGGGAATTGTCTTTGTTAGAGATTGCTGGTATTAACCGTAGTTTGTGGTAATCCAAGTCATTATGAGTTTCAATTGTAAAAGAGGGGAATGTATTGATAGAGATGTATAACTACGCACTAGTAAACCTGTAATGTTTTAACCATGCACTTTGAATAAAATCCAAGTGAATACTGAACTTTGTGGTTTCCGCCTCCCAGTGTTCCTAAGCGGCCAGGCCCGCCTTAGCGGCGGCTTTCAAATGAGAGCCGGGCCGGGCCTGCAGGCTTTTCCGGCCGGCCTGGCGGCATTTCTTGGCGGACTAAGCCTAAACAGAATATTTTGTTTGAAAGATTCTCTGCTGCCTTTACTAAGAAAGTTTCCAAAGTACGAAACATAAACTATATCCAACTCAATCATCGTAGCCTTGCCATTGCCGTATTCCATCCATCAACCAGACCAAGGCTTATGCAGGCTGATGCAGGCTTTCTAAATCACGTACATGTTGAAAGCAAAAGAGAAAGGATGAAAAAGCTCAATTGTCTGTCGATCCAAAGAGAAGGAAAACTATGGACTTATATATGAAAGAGAGAGAAGGAAAACCCAATGCCGACTGCCAAAGCCGGAGCCCAATGCCGAGTACCAGTGCCGAGCCCTCCTCGTCGCCATGGGGGCAGGCGAGGCCGATGGGGGCAAGCGAGGCTGGTGGGGGCAAGCGAGGCTGGTGGGGGCAGGCGAGGCCAATGGGGGCCGTAAGCCACCGGGCCAAATCCCTAGTCAACAGTACAGGCCGGGCGGCTTTTGACCCGGGCCGGGCCGGGCCGCCGCTAGCGCAGGCTTTCAGAATGGAGGCCGGGCCGGGCCTGCAGGCTGCTAAAAAGCCGGGCAGCCAGCCGGGCCACTTAGGAACACTGCCGCTTCCACCCTAAGAGCACCATGCCAGGGCTATTCTAAAGCACTGACGCTAGCCATTGATTCCGTACGAGTGCCCCACTTGCCGAATGTGTACTTGGCGTAAGCAGAACGGCCCGAGATGCTGTATCTGATATTGAGTATTATGTATGTACTCGTACTTCCATTCTGTTCATAACGCTTAGCTTCCTTCTCCCTCTTCTCTCCAATCCCTGCTACCTCTTCCATGTACATATCCCCAATAACGATTACGTGACTACGGCACCGGGGGTACCAATAGTTCTGTTGGGCTGATTGGAAATACCTATTACGATGGGGTGCGACAAGCATGTTGAAAGCAAAAGAGAAACAACGAAGAAGCTCAATTGTCTGTCGATCCAAAGAGAAGGAAAACTATGGACTCATATATCAAAGAGAGAGAAGGAAAACCCAATGCCGACTGCCAAAGCCGGAGCCCAATGCCGAGTACCAATGCCGAGCCCTCCTCCTCACCATGGGGGCAGGCGAGGCCGATGGGGGCAGGCGAGGCTGATGGGGGCAGGCGAGACTGGTGGGGGCAGGCGAGGCTGGTGGGGGCAGGTGGGGCCAATGGGGGCCGTAAGCCACCGGCCTCATGCCCGAGCCCGCCAGCACCAGACACTAGGGAAGCCACCGGGCCAAATCCCTAGTCAACAAAGCAGCAATGACGCAGTTTAACAATTCTTATGTAGTATTCTCCATGGAAGTCATTCTCCTCAGATATCATTCCAGTCAGTCTAATACATGGCATTAGGTAAAGCTTTTCTCCCCCGTGCCTTTACTCCGTACCTGACCTCTGTGCCTTTTCTTGCCCTTAACCTTCAAGTTCTGAAATCAGTAAAGACCCTCGTGGCTCAAAGGCGGTAACTAAAGACACCAAGCATTAGTGTGAGCAATAACTCCTCTAGCCCCAACACACCCAGCATCTTAACACTCTTGTAATTGCCAGTTCCCGCCTTGTAGATTTATTCCGCCACACCCGAGATATCTCCAAAGTTGGTGCAGTCTAGGGTGCCGTTGGAATGGCAGCGGTAGTGGCGCAGCGGTGGTGGTGGTGGGCATTTGGCATACAGATAGTGCAGGTAGAGGAGGCGACCATGGGTGTTGTAAAACGAAAGAAGGCGAGCAGCCGATCGAGAACAACTAAAATCTACCATTTGTGGCTACCCCTTAGTGGAAGAGAGGTACAGTAAACACGCAAAGAGGCGTAAATAAAGGCACTGCCGTAGGGTTCTGGGTCTAGGAAATGCACCATTTCAAAAGCACCGCAGTAGACAGTCGTGAATGTATGGTAGCTTTGGTGGGAATCCAGCTTTTTCAAACTGTAACGAGCCGCAAGAGCACGCACAAAAAGGCATGAGACTGAGTTCCTGCACCTCCTGGTGCCTTTTTTATCATACAACTGGTGGCCTTTTATTTTTCATTTGTATGGTGAAAAGACACGAAAAGCACATTTCCGACTCCTTTGGAGTCAACTCTTTTACTATTGGCGAATTTCATTGTCCACAGGGACGGCCGAAGATGGCATGTGGCGTTCCCGGTATGCGGCGTCCCTGGCCGTCATTTCCGTCCGCCCCCGTCATGAATCGGACGGTCGGCGCCGTTTCCGTCCTACCCTTGGACGGATGAGACGGTTGACATCACTGATGGCTTCCATTTTCCAAGTGGCTGTTACCGCTAGATCTCCATAATCATTATTCGTAATTGTTAGATGATGAAAGCAATATCTAGGATTTCTTCAAGTTACTGCCATGCTTCAAGCATTGTTCCTAAGCGGCCTGGCCGCCCTTAGCGGCGGCTTTTAAATGAGGGCCGGGCCTGCAGGCTTTTCCGACCGGGCCTGCAGGCTATTTCTTAGCGGCCGGGCAGCTGGCCTGCAGGCTTTTTCTTGGCGGACTAAGCCTAAACAGAATATTTTGTTCGAAAGATTCTCTGCTGCCAGTACTAAGAGTCTCCAAAGTACAAAACATAAACCATATCAAACTCCATCATCGTAGCCCTGCCATTGCCGTATTCTATCCGTCAACTAGACTAAGACTTATGCAGGCCGATGCAGGCTTTTTAAATCACGTGCAGGCCGGGCGGCCGGCCGAGCGGCTTTTGACCCAGGCCGGGCCGCGCCGCCGCTAGCGGAGGCTTTCAGAATGGAGGCCGGGCCGGGCCGCTTAGGAACACTGGCTTCAAGTGGCACTTGCACTGGCAAGTTACTGGTAACGGATAGAGGATGCCAGATGGTGTTACAGGTGTACTTGTACCGGACATAGGTTACAGATCTGATATACGCTGACTGCTGCAGGGGCTGATGCCTCCTGTATAAATCTCGAGTTTTTCTCCTTCTCTCTTCTCTGTACCATAGAATTCATGCACACGGTTCTCCCCTACTTCCATATCGTAACATATGGTGTCAGTGTTCGAAACGGGCCGGGCCGGGCCGGCTTTGACTTCTTCAGGCCCGGCCCTCAGGCTTTAGAGAAAGCCCGGCCGGCCGCCCTTAGCGTGGGCTTTGGAAGCAGAAGCCCGGCCGGCCGCAGG
>Ga0307514_10004257_pt1 | contig 13227 bp, 12 predicted proteins | sample 16_EM_MG_FD_203088 | JGI IMG/M metagenome (GOLD analysis project Ga0307514, IMG submission 203088) | Populus trichocarpa ectomycorrhiza microbial communities from riparian zone in the Pacific Northwest, United States - 16_EM | ecosystem: Host-associated > Plants > Roots > Unclassified | place... | reverse complement strand
AAGAGCTGCTGGCGATGGTGCACAGCATCAAGCCGGACGACATGGAGTGCATCTACATCCGCCAACCCAAGGCCCTGGGCCTGGGCCACGCGGTGTTGTGTGCGCAGTGCGTGGTCGTCAACGAGCCGTTTGCGGTGCTGCTGGCCGATGACCTGATGGTCGGCAAGCCACCCATCCTCAAGCAGATGGTCGACCAGTTCACCGAGTGGCAAGCCTCCATCCTGGCGGTGCAGGAAGTGAAGCCGGAGCACACCAGGCGCTACGGCATCGTCGCAGGCACGCCGGTCAACGACCGCATGATGGACCTGACCCACATGGTGGAAAAGCCATCGCCGGAAGAAGCGCCTTCCAACCTGGGTGTGGCCGGCCGCTACATCCTGACGCCTGGCGTGTTCCGCGAGATTGCCAACCAGCCGCGCGGCGTGGGCGGCGAGATCCAGTTGACCGACGGCATTGCCGCGCTGATGCGCCGCGAGAAGGTGTTTGCCTACCGCTACGACGGCAAGCGCTACGACTGCGGTTCCAAGGAAGGCTTCCTGGAAGCCAACGTCGAACTCGCACTGGCTCACCCGCAACTGGGCGCCGGCTTCCGCGAGTACCTGAAGACACTGGACATCTGAGCCTTCCAGCGCTCGCTGAACGCCCGCCTCCCGGCGGGCTTCTTCTTTTCAGTTCACCGCATTGCCAAGCGGCACCAGCGGCGCAGCGCCCGAACCCAACCCAGCGGCGCCCCAGGATCCGGCTCCGCCGGTCCTGCAGGCGCGCCCCCTTGAGGGGGCCGGCGAAGCCGGTAGGGGGTGTTTATGTCAGCGCCGGCGCAGCCAGTGCACGAAGTGATCGTTGACGGTTTCCTGACCGACCAGTTCGTGGCCGGTCTGGCGAGCGAAGGCCTGGAAGTCGCGGCTGGAGCCGGGGTCGGTCGCCACCACCTTCAGCACCTGGCCGCTGAGCATGTCGGCCAGCGCCTTCTTGGTCTTCAGGATGGGCAGCGGGCAGCTCAGGCCGCTGGTGTCGAGTTCCTTGTCAGGTTGCATGAGAAGCGTTTTCCTGCGGATGAAATTCAGGTGGCGCTGGGCGCCGCCGACGGTAGCTCGATGAAGCGCGGCTCAATGCCCTTGCTGCGCAGCCAGGTGGCCAGCGCGTAGCCGGTGCCCGCAGGCCAGCAGACCACGTCAACCGGTTCGAACATCCGGTATTCGGCCAGCTCGGGCGATAGCCGCACCTCGCCATGTGCTACCACATGGTAGGCGATGATGACCTGGTTCATGCGCTGGAAATCCCAGACGCCCAGCAGGTTCACCGAGGTGGCGGTGAGCGAGGTTTCTTCCAGCACCTCGCGCGCGATGCCGTCTTCCGGCGATTCGCCCGCCTCCATGAAGCCGGTGATCAGCGCAAACATCTTGTGCGTCCAGGCCGCGTTTCGCGCCAGCAGGACCTTGCCGCCCTGGTCGCTGCACTCGACCACCGCGGCCAAGACGGGCGTCGGGTTGTTCCAGTGGGTGAAGTCGCAGGCCGGGCAGCGCAGGCGCTCGGTCGGCCCGCTGTCTTCCATGCGTTCGATCATTGCCAGCGGCGTGGCGCATTGCGGACAGAACTTGAAGGTGCTCATGCGGGAAAGACTCCCGTCGACAGGTACCGGTCGCCCCGGTCGCAGACCACGAACACGATGGTCGCGTTCTCCAGCGTGCGCGCCAGCTGCAGCGCCACCCAGCAGGCGCCCGCCGCCGAGATGCCGGCGAACAGGCCTTCCTCGGCCGCCAGCCGGCGCGCCATGTCTTCTGCATCGGCCTGGCTGACGTAGACCAGTTCGTCCACCGCACTCGGGTCGTAGATCTTCGGCAGGTAGGCTTCCGGCCATTTGCGGATGCCGGGAATGCGCGAGCCTTCGGAAGGCTGGGCGCCGACGATGCGCACCGCCGGGTTCTGTTCCTTCAGGTAGCGCGACACGCCGGTGATGGTGCCTGTCGTGCCCATCGCGCTGACGAAATGGGTGATGCCGCCGTCCGTGTCGGTCCAGATCTCGGGGCCGGTGGTCTCGTAGTGCACCGCCGGGTTGTCGGCATTGGCGAACTGGTCCAGCACCCGGCCCTTGCCGTCCTTCTGCATCTGCTCGGCCAGGTCGCGGGCCCATTCCATGCCACCGGACTTGGGCGTCAGGATCAGCTCGGCGCCAAAGGCCTTCATGGTCTGCGCACGTTCGATCGACAGGTCCTCCGGCATGATCAGCAGCATGCGGTAGCCCTTGATCGCCGCGGCCATCGCCAGCGCAATGCCGGTGTTGCCCGAGGTGGCCTCGATCAGCGTGTCGCCCGGCTTGATCTCGCCGCGCTGCTCGGCCCGGCGGATCATGTTGATCGCCGGCCTGTCCTTGACCGAGCCGGCCGGGTTGTTGCCCTCCAGCTTTCCCAGGATCACATTGCCACGGGCGGCCAGCTCGGCGCCAGGCAGGCGTTGCAGTCGCACCAGCGGGGTGTGGCCAATCGCGTCTTCCAGGGTCTTGTAATTGGGCATGGGCACGGCTTGTCAGGAGTTGCGGCTCATTATCGCGGCGGCCTCAAGTCCGTGCGTTGGTCATGTCATAATCGCGCTCCACGTGCAGCGACTCACCGCCTTCTCAAGGCCGGCACACAGCGCTGATCACACACCTTGCCCGGGTGGCGAAATCGGTAGACGCAAGGGATTCAAAATCCCTCGCCGCAAGGCGTGTCGGTTCGAGTCCGACCTCGGGCACCATCCCCTCGCGGGATACTTCTCTCCCCTTCTCACTTCCGCAGCTGCTGGCGCTTCAAGACGCCGGGCAGAACGCGCCAGTGTCGATCCAGGCCTTGATCAACGCGCCCAGCTGTTCCTGCGTGCCAGGCGCAGGTTCGCGCGTACCGCCGGGCGCCCAGGCCCAACCCACCAGGCCATCGCTCGCCATGTGTTCCTGGATGGCCGGCAGCGACTTGCCGCCGTTGCGCCGCTTGTCCTTGATCTGCACGCAGATCTGCGCCAGGGTCTTGCCCTGCCAGGCCATCGAGCCTGGCGCGAGGTGCCACAGCGGATTGCCCGGGAAACCGCCCGGCTCCACATTCGCTGCCTGGTGGCAGGCCGTGCAGCGCATGCCGACAGCGCCCTTGTCGTCCTTGCCGCGCACCACCAGCGGCAGGTGCGGATGCAGGTCCATGCCCTGGGTCGGCCGGTCACCGTTGGGGTGGCAGTTCAGGCAGCGTGGATGCTGGAGCACCTTGCTGGCTTCGAGGAAGAGCTCGCGCGAACGCTGGGCCGGGTCGCTGGTCGAAGCGAAACTCTCCGGGGTACGCAGATCCGCAGCCCAACTGGCGGCGGCTGCCGCGGCGCAAAGCGCGAAAACACAGGTCCGGATGACGGGCATCGCTTCTCCCCATTTTCTCGACGCACGAGCATACTCCGCAGGCGGCGCGCTTGGGGCAACGCTGAACAATCACGCATTTCACTGAACTCACAGGAGGTCTGGATGTCGGTTGAACTCAACGTCAATGGCCGGGTGCACACCCTCGATGTCGACCCCGAGACCCCGCTGCTTTGGGTGCTGCGCGAGGACATCGGCCTGACCGGCACCAAGTACGGCTGCGGCGTGGCCCAGTGCGGCGCCTGCACCGTCCATGCAGATGGCGAAACCCTGCGCTCCTGCACCGCGCCGGTCTCGTGGATCAGCAACCGCAAGATCACCACCATCGAAGGCCTGTCGTCCAAGGCCGCAAAGGCGGTGCAGAAGGCCTGGGTCGAGCTGGACGTGGTGCAGTGCGGCTACTGCCAGTCGGGCCAGATCATGTCGGCCGCGGCGCTGCTGGAGAAGAACCCGAAGCCGACCGACCGCGACATCGACCTCGCGATGAGCGGCAACATCTGCCGATGTGCGACCTACCAGCGCATCCGCGCCGCCATCCACGCAGCCTCGCGCCAGCTCACGGCCTGAACGGGAGACCCGCCATGCACCCAATGATGCTTGCCATGCAGGCCCGGCGCGAGTCGCTGCAATCGCTGCTGTTCCCGGAAGCCGAAGCTGCGCCAGCCGGCGCTGCGCCGCTCACCCGCCGCACGCTGCTCAAGAGTGCTGCGGGTGGCGGACTGCTGATCAGCATCGGCAGCCTCGCGCCCTCAGTGGCGCAGGCCGCGGCGCCAGGCCCGGAAGGCGTTGCCACCGGCCCGCTGGCCCCGAATGCCTTCGTGCGCGTGGGCACCGACAACCTGGTCACCATCGTCTGCAAGCACCACGAGATGGGCCAGGGCAACACCACCGGCCTGGCCTCGCTGGTGGCTGACGAGCTGGACGCCGACTGGACCCTGGTGCGCACCGAATACGCGCCGTCCAACCCCAAGCTCTACAACAACCTGGCCTTTGGCGACATGCAGGGCACCGGCGGTTCCTCGGCGATTGCCAACGCCTACCTGCAGATGCGCAACGCAGGCGCCGCCGCGCGGCAGATGCTGGTTGCTGCAGCGGCCCAGGCCTGGAACGTGCCACCCGCGGAAATCAAGACCCGCCGAAACGTGCTGAGCCACGCCTCTGGCAAACACGCCACCTACGGCGAGATGGCCGAAGCGGCCAGTCGCATGCCGGTGCCCGACAAGCCGGTGCTGAAGACGCCCGCGCAGTTCACGATGATCGGCAAGGAGAACGCCACGCCGCGGGTCGACTCGCCGTCGAAGTGCGACGGCACGGCGGTCTACACCATCGACCTGAAGCTGCCCGGCCTGTTGACCGCGGTGATCGCCTGGCCTCCCTCGTTCGGCGCCACGCTGAAGTCCTTCGACGCCACCGAGGCGCTGAAGGTGGCCGGCGTGACCGACGTGGTGCAGGTGCCCGAAGGCGTGGCCGTGGTTGCCACGCGCACCTGGGCCGCGATGCAGGGCAGGCGCGCACTGAAGCTGGAATGGGACGAATCGGCCGGCAATGCACTGGACACCGATGCGCTGCTGACGCAGTACAAGCAGCAGGCCACGCAGCCCGGGGGCACCGTCTTCGCCAAGCCCGAAGCCAATGCAGCGACGCAGGCCGGCCCGGCGGTGAAAACCATCAGCGCGACCTACGAGTTCCCGTTCCTGGCCCACGCGACCATGGAGCCGATGAACTGCGTGGCCTGGCTGCACGACGGCATGCTGGAAACCTGGTCCGGCCACCAGTTCCCGACCTTCGACCACATGTTCGCCGCCAAGGCCGCGGGCCTGCCGATGGAGAAGGTCAAGCTGCACACCCTCGTCTCGGGCGGCAGCTTCGGCCGCCGCGCGAATGCCTACAGCGACTTCACCGTGGCCGCGGTCAACGTGGCCAAGGCCATCAATGGACGCGCCCCGGTTCGGCTGCAATACACCCGCGAGGACGACATGGCCTCGGGCTTGTACCGGCCCATGTACGTGCACCAGGTGCAGGTCGGGCTGGACGCCAAGGGCCAGGTGGCAGACTGGCAGCACCAGATCGTTGGCCAGTCCATCATGGCCGGCACCGCGATGGCGGTGATGATCAAGGACGGGATCGACTCCACCTCGGTCGAAGGCGTGGCGCCCAGCGCGTACAAGCTGCCGATGATGAAAGGCGCGCTGCACACCACCACGCTGAGCGTGAGGCCGCTGTGGTGGCGCTCGGTGGGCAACACCCACACCGCCTACGTCATGGAAACCATGATGGACGAACTGGCCGCCGCCGCGGGGCGCGACCCGCTCGCCTTCCGGCTGGCCCTGCTGGAACCCGGCGGCCGCGCAGCCAGCGTGCTGCAACTGGCGGCGCAGAAGGCCGGCTGGGGCAAGACCATGTCCAAGGGCAGCGCGCAAGGCCTGGCGGTGCACGAATCCTTCGGCTCCTACGTGGCCCAGGTGGCCGATGTCTCGCTGAAGAACGGCAAGCTGAAGGTGGACCGCGTCGTCTGCGCGGTGGACTGCGGCGTGGCGGTCAACCCGGACGTGATCCGCGCGCAGATGGAAGGCTGCATCGGCTTTGCGCTGGGCGCGCTGTACTACAGCGAGGTGGAAATGAAGCAGGGCCGTGTGGCACAGCGCAACTTCGACCGCTACAAGGCCTTGCGCATCTACGAGATGCCGCGCGTCGAAGTGCACATCCTGCCCAGCACCGCCGAGCCCACTGGCGTGGGCGAGCCTGGCGTGCCACCTCTGGCGCCGGCCGTTGCCAACGCGCTGGCGCGCCTGGGCGGCCCGCGCGTGCGCCGCTTGCCCATGAGCCGCTCAGGGCTGGTCGAAGCCTGAAGCCTGGCCCGGGCCGCCGCACCCTGCCAAGCCGCCCGCGTCAGTGACACCTGACACGCTGCGGCGTGGGCGACTGATCGCGCATGGGCGATACTCCCGCGGCATTGCTCTGCAACTGCAGGCCTGTCCGACACCTGACCATTGCCCCAGCCCATGCTCCCGATTCCACCAATCACACAAGCCTTGATGCTGATCTGCACAGCGGCCTATTTTCTCGATCTGCTGATCCGCAGCTTCACCGGCTTCTCTTTGAACCTGTGGATGGCGCTGTGGCCGCTGGGCAATGGCATCTTCATGCCGTGGCAACCGTTCACCTATGCGCTGGTCCAGCAGGACATCACAGCCTTGCTTTTCAACATGCTGGGCATGTGGATGTTCGGCGGTGAACTGGAGCGGCTGTGGGGACAAAAGCGTTACGCACAATTCCTGTTTGCTGCGGTCATTGCAGCATCGGTTTGCTACCTGCTTCTCTCTCTGGCAACTGGTGCGCGTGCACCTTTCATTGGCTCGAGTCCCGTGATCTACGCGATGCTTGCCGCGTCGGCAATCCTGTTCCCCAATCGCACCATCATGCCGCTGATTCCCCCCATCCCGATGAAGCAGCGGACCTACGTGCTGGCTTTCGGTGCCGTGATGCTGGCACTGGGCCTGAGCAGCCTGGGCGGCATTGCCCCCTTTGCCCAACTGGGCGGTGCGCTCGGCGCCTGGCTGATCATTCGCTTTTGGCGCGGCCAGGCGCCCTTTCCGCCCCGCAAACGCAGGTGATTGGGGCACCCGGTTTCGCGGGTACGCGAAACCACCCGCCAAGCGGGTTGGCGCTGCCGCCTTGAGGCGGCCCGGCGCCGGCAGCGCTGGCAACGCGGCAGTCAGGGGCGTGACGTGTCAGCCGCCAAGCCGGCGATCACGTCCGGATAAAGGAGCTGCAATCGCAGCTCTTTTTTCATTCGGCCGTTGTCCAGCCTTCGGGACTCGCCGAGAAAGCTCATCTGCATGGGCGAGAGCTGCGCTGCGGCCTCGGCGCGTGAGAGGCGCGGCGGGCGCGGCAGGCCGTAGCGGTCGGCCACGGTGTCGAAGTGTTCGCCCATGCGGGTCTCGCTGTCGTCGGTGACGTGGTAGACCCGTTGCGGCGCGCCGCGCAGCAGCGCGGCCACGCAGGCCCGCGCGAGGTCGTCGGCATGGATGTGGTTGGTGTAGACGTCGTCTTCGGCGCGCAGCACCGGCGTGCCGCGTTGCACCCGGTCGCGTGGGTGGCCGCCCTCACGGTCGGCGGCGTAGATGCCCGGGATGCGCAGCACCGAGACGGTCCAGCCGAAGGCCAGCCCGGCCCAGCGCAACCTGGCCTCGGCATCGACCCGGCGGCGGCCGCGGTCGGTCGCGGGATTCACCGCCCGGGTTTCGTCGAACCTGGCGCCACCTGCGTCGCCATAAACGCCGGTGGTGCTGCCGTAGACCACACGCCGCACCCGCCCGGACCGCGCCAGCGCGCGCACCAGCGCGGCGGTGCGCGTGTCGGCAGCGCCTTTGCCGGGTGGCGGCGCCAGGTGCAGGACCGCGTCTGCCAGCCCCGCGAGCCGGCCCAGGGTTTCGGGTTGGTCCAGGTTCCCGGCCAGCGGCACCACGCCAGCGGCACGGAGCGACGGCCAACGTTGTGGCGACGAACTCAGCGCCAGCATCCGCCAGCGCCCGGCCAGCAGGCGCGCCACGCGCAGCCCCACGTCGCCACAGCCGACGATCAACAGCACCGGCCGGCGGTGCGCCGCCGAAGGCAGCAGGCGGGGAGGAAGCTGGCTCATGTCACGCAATCGAGAAGGGCCGGAAGGGACGTGCCAACGGCCTGGCGGGTCTCGGGGCAAAATCGCCCCTGGCGCCCGGCAAGCAGCATCCGCAGCGCGGCCATGGCCGAGGGGCGCCAAGTGTAGCCAGCCCCGGTCCACCGCCTGCCCATGACTTTCACCATCGCCCTCCAGCCCTCCGGCCGCGCTTTCGACGTGGCACGCGACGAGCCCATCCTGACCGCTGCCATCCGCGAGGGCATCGGCCTGCCGTATGGCTGCAAGGACGGCGCCTGCGGCTCCTGCAAGAGCCGGCTGCTCGAAGGCCGGGTCATCCACGGCGCGCACCAGCAGAAGGCCTTGTCCGAAGCCGAGGAAGCCGCCGGCCTGATCCTCACCTGTTGCGCCACGCCACAGACCGATTGCGTGGTCGAGGCCCGCAGCGTGCCGGGCGCCGGCCAGTTCGCGATCCTGAAGATGCCAGGCCGCGTGCTGTCGATGGCGCAGCCCGCGCCAGACGTGAAGGTGATCCGCGTGCAGCTGCCGGCGAACCAGAATTTCCAGTACCACCCCGGCCAGTACATCGAGTTCATCCTGCGCGACGGCGCGCGCCGCAGCTACTCGATGGCCAATGCGCCACACCAGCTCGGCACGCCGCCGTCCATCGAGCTGCACATCCGCCACATGCCCGGCGGCAAGTTCACCGACCAGGTCTTCGGCGCGATGAAGGAAAAGGACATCCTGCGCATGGAAGGCCCGTTCGGCAGCTTCTTCCTGCGCGAGGAATCCACCAAGCCCATGGTGCTGCTGGCCTCGGGCACCGGCCTGGCGCCGATCAAGGCATTGATCGAACGGCTGGAGGAACTGGCCAGCGCCCGCGAAGCGGTGCTGTACTGGGGCGCCCGCAGCCGGGCCGACCTGTACCTGAACGACTGGGCCGAGGCCGCCGCCGCGCGCCTGCCGAATCTGCGCTATGTGCCCGTGCTCTCCGAGCCCAGGCCCGAAGACAGCTGGACTGGCCGCACCGGCTTTGTCCACCATGCCGTGATGGCCGACCTGCCGGACCTCTCCGGCCACCAGGTCTACGCCTGTGGCGCCCCCATCATGGTCGAGTCGGCCCAGCGCGACCTCAAGGCCAAATGCGGCCTGCCCGACGACGAGTTCTTCGCCGACAGCTTCACTTCCGAAGCCGACAAGCATGGCGCTTGAAATGCGGGGCTTCACGCGCCGGCACCTGCTCGCGGCGCTGGCTGCGGTGCCAACGTTTGCCGCGGCCCAGGGCAAGCCCATCCGCCTGGTCGTGCCCTACCCGCCAGGCGGCCCGCTGGATGTGATGGCCCGCGCGCTGGCCGATAAGGTCCAGCCCACGCTGGGCACCATCGTGATCGACAACCGGGCTGGCGCAGGCGGCAACCTCGGGGCGGACGCGGTGGCCAAGGCCGCACCGGACGGCTTGACGATCGGCATTGGCGCGGTCGCCACGCACGCGATCAACCCCTGGCTCTACCGCAAGATGCCGTACGACGCGCTGCGCGACTTCACGCCCATCACCGGCGTGGCGCAGATGCCCAATGTGCTGGTGATGAACGCCGAGCGCGCCGCGCAGCTGAAGATCGCCTCGCTGGCCGACCTGGTCGCCTACGCTAAGGCCCACCCTGGCCAGCTCAACTACGCTTCCGGCGGCAACGGCAGCGCCGGCCACCTCGCAGGCGAAATGCTGAAAACCCAGGCGGGGCTTTTCATGGTCCACATTCCGTACGCGGGCGGCAACCCGGCGCAGCTCGCGCTGTTGTCCGGCCAGGTGGACCTGAGCTTCGACAACCTCGCCACCGCCTCGGCCAACATCCGTGCCGGCAAGCTCAAGGCCCTGGCTGTGACCTCGGCCCGGCGCAGCAATGCGATGCCCGAGCTGCCCACCGTGGCCGAAGCCGGCGCCAAGCTCGGCCTGGCCCGCTTCGACATCGGCACCTGGGTCGGCCTGTTCGGCCCGGCAAAGTTGCCGGCCGACGTGACGGCCCGCCTGAACAAGGCCTTCACCGAGGCGCTGGCCACGCCCGAGATCCAGGCGCGCTGGCGCACACTGATGGCCGAGAGCTTCGCCACCACGCCGGAGCAATTCGCCCGCTTCGTCGCCGCGGAGCACGCGCGCTACCAGGCAGTTGTCAAGGCCAGCGGCGCCACCATAGACTGAAGCCCATGGACGCCCTCTACTTCTTCCCGCTCGCCGTGGGCATTGCCCTCACGCCGGGCCCGAACAACTTCTGCGCGCTGAACCACGGCCTGCGCGAAGGCGTGGTTGCCGCAATCGTGGGCACGACAGGCCGCGTCGCTGCCTTTGCCATCTTCCTCACCGTCTCGGCGCTGGGCCTGGGCGCGATGCTGCTGGCTTCCGAAACCGCCTTCAGCGTGCTGAAGTGGCTGGGCGCGGCCTACCTGTTCTGGCTGGGCGTGCACGCCTGGCGCAGCCGGGACCTGGGTGGCCTGCATGCTGGCGAATCAGCCGACAGCGCCCCGCCCCGCCGCTGGCGCGAACTGATGCGCCAGGAGTTCCTGCTCGGCATCAGCAACCCCAAGGCCATGCTGTTGTTCGCCGCGATCTTCCCGCAGTTCATCGACCCGTCCAAACCCGCCGCGATGCAGTTCGCCACGCTGGGCGCCACCTACCTGCTGGCGGAATACGTCTCGTCGCTGGCCTACGGCCTGGGCGGCCGCCAGATCCGCCGCCTGGTACGCAGCCCACTGGCCGCCCGGCGGCTGAACCGTGCCACCGGTGGCGTGTTCATCGGGGCGGGCGGGTTGCTGCTGGCAGCGCACCGCTGAAGCCGATCCGCCGCGATGCGCGGCGGATCAGCACTCGGCTCAGCTCAGCAAGTCATACCGGTCCAGGTTCATCACCTTGGTCCATGCCTTGACGAAGTCGCGCAGGAAGCGGGGCGTCGAGTCGCTGCTCGCGTAGGCTTCGGCGATGCCCCGCAGCTGGGCGTTGGAGCCGAAGACGAGGTCGACGACGGTGGCGGTCCACTTCAGCTCGCCCGTCGTGCGGTCCCGGCCTTCGAGCAGGTTCGGGTCCGCAGCCGACCGCTGCCAGGCGGTGCGCATGTCCAGCAGGTTGACGAAGAAGTCGGTCGTCAGCGTCTCGGGGCGCTTCGTGAAGACGCCGTGCGCGGTGTGCCCGAAGTTGGCGCCCAGCGTGCGCAGGCCGCCGATCAGCACGGTCATCTCCGGCGCGCTGAGGCTCAGCAGTTCGGCCTTGTCGATCAGCAGCTCGGCGGCCGAGCCTTCCAGGCCCTTGCGCAGGTAGTTGCGGAAGCCGTCGGCCCTGGGTTCCAGCACGGAGAAGGAGTGCACGTCGGTCTGGTCCTGTGACGCATCGGTGCGGCCTGGCGTGAACGGCACCGTGATGTCTGCGCCCGCCTTCTTCGCAGCAGCTTCGACAGCGGCGCCGCCCGCCAGCACGATCAGGTCGGCCAGCGAGACCTGCTTGCCGCCGGACTGCGCGGCGTTGAAGTCCTGGCGAATGGCTTCGAGCTGCGCCAGCACCTGGGACAGTTCGGCCGGCTGGTTGACTTCCCATTCCTTCTGCGGCGCGAGGCGGATGCGCGCGCCATTGGCGCCGCCGCGCTTGTCGCCGATGCGGAAGGTGGACGCCGAGGCCCAGGCGGTCGTCACCAGTTGCGAGATGCTCAGGCCCGAAGCCAGCACCTTGGCCTTCAGCGCGGCCACGTCCTGGTCATTGACCAGCGGATGGCTCACATCGGGCACCGGGTCCTGCCAGATCAGCACTTCCTGCGGCACCAGCTTGCCCAGGTAGCGCGGGCGCGGGCCCATGTCGCGGTGGGTCAGCTTGAACCAGGCACGGGCGAAGGCGTCGGCAAGCAGCGCCGGGTCCTGCATGAAGCGGCGCGAGATCTTCTCGTAGGCCGGATCCAGGCGCAGCGCCAGGTCGGAGGTCAGCATCATCGGCGCGTGGCGCTTGCTCGGGTCGTGCGCGTCCGGCACGGTGCCGGCACCGGCGCCACCCTTGGGCGTCCACTGATGCGCACCGGCGGGGCTCTTGGTGAGCTCCCATTCGAAGCCGAACAAGGTCTCGAAGTAGCTGTTGTCCCAGGTGGTGGGTGTGGGCGTCCAGGCGCCTTCCAGGCCACTGGTGATGGCGTGGGCGCCACGCCCGGTGCCGAAGCTGTTCTTCCAGCCCAGGCCTTGCTCCTCGATGGTCGCGCCCTCGGGCTCGGCGCCGACCTGGCTGGCATCCCCGGCGCCGTGGCACTTGCCGAAGGTGTGGCCACCGGCGATCAGCGCCACGGTCTCTTCGTCGTCCATCGCCATGCGGGCGAAGGTCTCGCGGATGTCGCGTGCCGAGGCCAGCGGGTCGGGGTTGCCATCCGGGCCTTCGGGGTTCACGTAGATCAGGCCCATCTGCACGGCGGCCAGCGGGTTGGCCAGTTCACGGTCGCCCGAGTAGCGGCTGTTTTCCTTGTCGCTGGTGGCCAGCCAGGTGGCTTCCTTGCCCCAGTCGACCTCGGCGCCGGGCTCCCACACGTCGGCCCGGCCACCGGCAAAACCGAAGGTCTTGAAGCCCATGGATTCCAGCGCGACATTGCCGGCCAGGATGATCAGGTCGGCCCAAGAGAGCTTGTGGCCGTACTTCTGCTTGATCGGCCACAGCAGCCGGCGCGCCTTGTCCAGGTTGCCGTTGTCAGGCCAGCTGTTCAGCGGCGCAAAGCGCTGCGCACCGGCGCCTGCACCGCCGCGGCCGTCTGCCGTGCGGTAGGTGCCGGCGGAGTGCCAGGCCATGCGGATGAACAGCGGGCCGTAGTGCCCGTAGTCGGCCGGCCACCAGTCCTGGGAATCGGTCATCAAGGCGTTCAGGTCCTTGACGACGGCGTCCAGGTCCAGCGTCTTGAATTCTTCGGCGTACTTGAACTCCTCGCCCATCGGGTTGGCGCGGGTGGAGTGCTGGTGCAGGACGGCGAGGTCCAATGCGTTGGGCCACCAGTCCTTGTTGCCGCGGGCCTTGGGAGATGCGTTTTTCTGGGCGGCGCTGCCCGAGAACGGGCATTGGGATTCGGTCGTCATGCTGGCTTGCCTCCTGGGTGAGATGACTGAGCAGCAAGTCTAGGACGCGAAAACAGCGGCCCGATGAAATCCTCTCAATGCCGGCGATAGGCACAGGCCCATTGCCCGATGGACGCAAACGTGGCCGGTGCGCAAGCAACACACCAGCGGAAGCTACTTC
>Ga0307514_10004256_pt1 | contig 13230 bp, 14 predicted proteins | sample 16_EM_MG_FD_203088 | JGI IMG/M metagenome (GOLD analysis project Ga0307514, IMG submission 203088) | Populus trichocarpa ectomycorrhiza microbial communities from riparian zone in the Pacific Northwest, United States - 16_EM | ecosystem: Host-associated > Plants > Roots > Unclassified | place... | reverse complement strand
ATTTACAAAAAGAAACTTACTAGGATTATCTTGTTTGGGCACCTTTGATCATTGAGGATTATCTTGTGTATTTAGCGATCAAATTACTTTTCTAATCCTTGTACTTACCCCTAGTATGGGATGTGATCCTAGCTAGGGTTGATTTGCTAAAAGAAACGTACTAGACTCATACGGGGATTGCAAATGATATTTTTGAGTATTGTAAAAGGATTATCAAATATGGTTTTTCTTCATTTTAAATGCGTGTGTTTAGGATTAAAAAGCTTTGCTTTTTTTTTTCATTACGATTGGTTGATCATGTAAAATTGTTTTCATCATAATTAAATTATGAATCATTATTCAGCCATTTAAAAATTAGTTCCAAATTTATTTGAGTGGTTTTCAGTTTATTTTTCAAGTTTTCTAAAAGTTTGGTTACCTCACTAGGAGATCACTTGAATTCCCAAAACTTGTTTGTTAAAAACAAACACCAATTTGACCTTGAAATTTGTACTAATAACTTTGATTTTCTAAAAACATTTTGGTCTTTTATGAAAACATAAAAATAATGTTTATGAGCCTATGAGATCATGTGGAGGTTTTAGAGAAAAAAGAAGATACAACAAAGAATTCTTGGCCAAACTTTAATTTTTATTTATTGACAAAATACATCATGCATGGTATTTGTTTTACAACATCAGAGTTTACAAGTTTAGACAAATCATCTTCATCCATCTTGGTCAAAACTAAAGCTCTTTTAGAGAAGGCTTTCTTCACCATATATGGTCCTTTATAGTTCTATGCCTATTTACTCTGATCTTCTCATGATGTTGGCAAGATCTTCTTCAATATCAAGTCTTTTTCTTTGAATAACATTGGCCTAACCTTCTTATTGTATGCCTTAGCCATTCTGCTTTGGTTCAATTGACAATGACAAATGACTATTAGTCTTTTTTCAATAATCAAATTCAACTACTCAAATTCCAGCTTTGCCCTTTCTAATTCTTTCAGTTTTGCATCCATCAGAACCCTTAATGATGAAATTTCCACTTCTAAAGGCATTAGTGCTTCCATCCTATATACCAAAGAATAAGGGGTTGCACTCGTAGAAGTTTTAATTGTAGTGCGGTACGCGTGAAATGCATATGAAAGCATCTCATGCCAATCTTTATAGGTGACTGTCGTCTTCTGGATAATCTTCTTAAAAATTTTGTTGGTTGCTTCAACAACATCATTCATCTTGGGTATGTAAGGAGAAGAATTACGATGCTTAATCCTCTACTTGGTGTAGAGTTCAACAATTAACTTCTCATTGAAATTTTAAGTATTGCCAGTTATCAATTTTGCTGGTAAGCCATAACGACAAACCAAATCCTTCTCGATGATCCTCTAAACTACCTTTCATGTTACATATGTATAAGAGTTGACCTCTACCCATTTGGTGAAGTAGTCGATGGTCACCAAGATGAACATATGCCCATTGCTAACTTTTAGGTTAATTGGTCATATGACATTCAATCCTTACATATAAAAAGGCTAAGGCAAGGTTAAATTGAACAACGGTGTTAAAGGTGCATTTATTTTGTCACCATGTATCTAACACTTGTGGTATTCTCTGATATAGTCTACACAGTGCTCTCTATGGTTAACCAGAAGTATCCAGATCTCTGTATTTTCCTTGCCATTGTATGCACATTAGCATAAGTGGCACAGATTTCTTATTGGACTTCCTATAATACTTGCTCAGCTTCTTTCCTACTCAAAAACCTAAGCAAACCCCAGTCGAACAACCTCTTATACAAGATTTTGCTATCTAAGTAATAATTCATGGCCATCATTCTCAAAGTCTTTTCATCATTCTTGGAGGCTCCTAGAGGGTGTTCTCGGTGCTGGATAAATCACTTAATGTCATTATACTGTGGTTTCCAATCTAGTGACTCTTTAAATGTGCAACAGTGAGTTTGTATGTTTCTGACTTCAATGCTTACTAGTTGAATCATGTCCCCGATATTGATTTGTGTCATTGAAGCTAGAGTTGCTAGAGCATCGACAAACTTATTCTTCTCGCGGCTCATATGAGTGAACTTTATCTCTTAAAACTCATTAGATAACTTCAAAAGATAATCTTGATATGACCTAAGCTTCTTATCCTTAGTTTTCCATCTCTCTTTCACCTGATAGATAATAAGTAGTGAATCTCTATAAACATCAAGTTTTCCAACCCCCGGCTCTAAATAAACTTCTAATTCGATGATACAAGCTTCATATTCAATTGTCTTATTGGTACATTTAAATTGCAACCTTACCGAAACAGGGTATAACTTCTTTTCTGGGAAAATTATCACTACTCTAACCCCATTGCCTGATACATTTATTGCTCCATAAAAAAACATGGTCGACTAGTCATTCTTCTCACCATCATCCTTGGCTGCTAATACATCCTCATCAGGAAGATCAAAATATAATAGCTCATAGTCTTCCACAACATTATCTACTAAGTGGTCAGCAATTATGCTTCCCTTTACAGCCTTCTTTGTCATATAGATAATGTCATATTCTATCAATAACAATTATCATCTTAATATCTGGCTTGACAAGTAAGGCTTTTCATATATGTATTTGAGCAGATCTAGTTTTGATATCGACTAGGTTGTATAGTATAACATGTACTACCTGATTCCTTTTGCGCTCCAAACCAAGGCACAACATAGCCTTTCTATAGCAATGTAATAGGATTTACAATCATTAAACTTTATGCTCAAGTAGTGGATGGCTTGTTCTTTCCTCTTTAATTCATCATTTTGGCCTAACACGTATCCCATAGTTGTTCATATCATTGTCAAATATAGGATCAAGAGTCTTCCTAGCATAGGGGGCACTATCAATGATGGTTTCTGTAAATACCTCTTGATCTTGTCAATAACTTCTTTGCAATCACTATCTCATACCCCCAAATTTTTCTTTCTAAGCAATCAGAATATCTGCTCGTAAGTCACCATAAACTTCTTGGCTATGTGTTTTTCTTTATATTAGGCGTCGACATATCTTAGATTGCCTTTACTTTGTTTAGGTGAACTTTTATTCCTTGACTGCTTACTACAAAACTCTATAATTTTCCTAATTTCACCTTGAATAAACATTTTGTGGGATTCGGCCTTTGTCAAACTTCCATAAACTTTCAAACAACTTTCTTAAAACTTGCATATTATCTTTTTCTTTCTTTGATTTTGCATGTCATGCACATGTACCTCCGCTTCTTGATGCATCATATCATGAAAATAATGTGACCATTCCTTTTTATAAATGGCCTCAACATTCTTCAATTTGAAAGGCATTACCTTGTAATAGAAGGTTCCTAAAGGTATGGCAAATGTAGGTTTTTCTTAATCTTCTTCAGCCATTCTAATTTGATTGTATCTTGAAAACCCATCCATGAATGAGTACGTGGCATTTTTTTTGTAGAATTATCAACTAAGACGTCTATGTGGGGTAAATGAAATCATCCTTTGGGCTTGCCTTATTCAGATCTCTATAATCCATGTAAACCTTGATCCCACCATTCTTCTTGAGAACTACAACTATGTTAGCCACCAATTAAGGATAATGAACCACTTTCAAGGAATCCTGCATCCCATTGCTTTTGTGTTTTTGTTTTCACATTGAATAATATATTTGGGCGCATTCGTCTTATCTTCTATTTGGTTGGCTTGCTTCCTTCCATCAAAGGAATCTAGTGCACCATAATGTCGATATCCAATCTAGGTATGTTTGCATATGTCCAAGCAAAGGTGTTTGCATACTCTTGTAATAATGATACTAAACCACCCTTTTCCTTAACCATAATAAAAGTACCAATCTTCAATTATTTCTTATCTTATTTGGTCCCAGATTTATTACTTCTAGTTCTTTCTTGGTAGGTTTCTAAGATTTCTTGGTTTTTTCAACCAACCTAATAAACTCTTTTAGGTCCTATTTTTCTCATTCTTCATCACTCATTGCAATTAGGTTATCAAAGTTTGGCCAATTATTCTTAGTGTAGTGGGTTTGTGAATTGATGGAAAACTTGTTTTTAGATTTACTAAAGGTGTAAGGTACACTTGTGTAAATGTGGATTTGCATGGAAAAGGAAAAGGAAAACAAAGACACATTAGAACACAAGAAAATGCATCATCTTATTAAAAATAAAAGCCTCATTAACAAAGAAAATCTTATGGTATAATAAGCTAAGTTACAAACTACATTAGAAAAGGTAACATAACAATACAACTAAAAAAAGGTAAAACAACAAAACGTTACATGACAAAACATCTCAACAAGCATGGTTAAACAAGAATAATTAAAAATTTTAACATAATAGGAGCAAGATCCATTTTTTTATTCTTGTATGATTCCTCATTGGCCAAATTTTTCACAAAGGCTTTTGCAGGGGTTTCGTCGATGGTGTGAACAAATAGTTGTGGCAGCATCTTATCCTCCACTTTAACCTTTATCTCCTTAATTTGTTACTTGTTTTCACATTCTAAAGCGTTGATGTGGAGGTCTGTTATGCCAAATATGATCACCTTTGTATGTCTTGAAAAGGTTGTTTAGAGTGGTGGGATGATAAACTCTTCCTTTTCTGGCTTCATTCCTTCAATTTTCACCATTCTTGTTTCTCTTTTGATCATGGTGACATGTTTGTAGTCGTCTTTCTTAGGATTATATCCAAGCCCAAATCTCTGGTCAACACATTTTAATTTCATCACATTGACTCACTCTAGCATTCAAAGTTCACGATCAAACTATAAGTGAATTTTATATCTAAAGAAGCGATTGACTATCATCCTTACTGCTTCCAAAATTTTCAATCTTCTCAGCATTGTATGCTCAGGAACTCAATCAGCATTCACGATCTCAAAAGTGTGAATGTTCTCATTGCCGTAATCTTTTGCCTCAATGAATGGTACAACTATATTCCTTATCATGGAAATTGTCTTTTCAACCTTAATGGTTACCAGCATCCCAATCCACATTGATTTCTTTTATAATTATTATTATTTTTCTTTTCAATATTTTACGTTTCGGTCCTTTAAATTTTTTTAATCTAGTCATTTGACATTGCAACAATATGGGTTTGGGTTTAGTATGTTGTTTTGACTACCTGCGAAAGAGGATGTCGAGGTATTGAGGAAATATTTCATTGCTAGGTTGATGCTTAATTTGCCAAAATAAAATTTTATTTTATTGGTTTAGAGCAATTAAAGCTTTGAAGACTGAATTTTAAGATTTGGTAAATATTAATCTCCTTTAATTGTTTTCTTATTAGGGAATAGGTTGTAATGGCAGGTGAAAAATTTAGGTTGATTTTTTTCTTTTGTTACTCAATTTTTTTTATTTGATCATTTCAAATTTGGTTTTTTTGGGAATTGACTTAATGGTTTATTTTGTTCACCTAGATATAGGGATCTCGTAATATCAATGAAACGTTTTGGAGCTCGATTGACGCTCATTTTGTCAAAATAAAACTATTTTTTTTTATTTAGTGAAATTAGGGATTGAGGGACCAAATTTTATTCTAAAACAAATATCGGGGACTAAAGTTTATGGGAAGGTGAAGATTAGTTGACTCGTGCATTGCATATGCTATAAAGTAAAGGAAGTCATAGCGCCCTGGTGGCATGTACGACTTCCTCAGGTGGTAAGACATCGCCGTCCACTGTTGCATTGGAAGCGTCACGACTTAAACTTCCATCTAGGGCAGCACATGTGACTTGTAGCTCGATGATTTGTTGTTGACGACATTCTTTCTTCTTTCCCTTTTTTCTCTCTTATCTTCTTAGAATTCACGTTGATCTATCCATAATTCAAAGTTGCCCTCTCATTTTATTGTCATGTCCTCATTCTTTTGTTTGTTAATTTTTGTTCTAAGTCTTTTTGTTGAATTTGTTTTTTCAAGTTTACCCTTCAACCCAAAATTTTAAGTTATCCTTTCTTTTTTTTTCTCAAATTTGGTTCCTTTTCTTTTAATTGTTATCTTTTGTTTTGAATCCTTTCATAAAATTTCTTTTTTTTTCTATCCTAGGGTGATCCCGGTTTCAAGATCTAGGTCACTAGTTTGAAAAGTTAACCCGAATTGACATTGGTCTTTTTTTATTGATTTTTTTCACTGATTTTTTTATTTCAATTTTATCCTTCAAAATTGGGTTTTTTTTTTTAAAAAAAAAGGGCTTCATGATTTTCTTTGGTTTCTTTTTTTTTAGGGTTATCCTAATCTCATGTATTGGACTACGAGTTTGACAGGTAAGCCTAAATTGACTCGGGCTTTTTTTGGGTTGTTTTTTTTAATTTAATCTTTTTTTTTTCTATTCAATATTAGGTCGGTTTTACAGTTGATCTTCATGATTTTTTTTTCTTTCTATTTGGTTATCCTATTCACATGATTTGGGTAGCGGGGTTTAATGGGCTTACTCAGGTTTGCAAGTATTTTTTCTTCTTTTTGTAATTGATTTTTTTTTATTTCACCCTTTTACATTGGATTTGTTGGGAATCAAGGTTTTTTAATTTTTTATTTGCTTTATATTAGGTTATCCCAATCTCATAACTTGGTTCACATGATTGGCATGCTAACTCAGGTTGACCTGTGTCAGTCTTTTTTTTTTATTTTCCAATTTTATCCTTCCATATTGGGTCGGCTAGGAATTGAGCTTTGTCATTTTTTTTTTCTTTTGGTTAGTGTTCTTTTATGCATATTATTGTCATAACTTATTTTTGGGTTATTCCCCAAAATTTACCCTTTTTCATTTTTAAAATAAAAAAATAAATAATAAATAATAATAGCAAGAAGAATGATAATTTGAAAAAAGCAGGCTGAGGAGGATTTCAAATATATAGAAAACTCAAACTGCAATTTTAGATGGAATTAGGAGTTTAATCGTACTACATTGTACCTAAGACTAGAGAGACAATGCAGATACAAGGTCAAATTAAATGATTACTAGATTAATTTGCATAAAAATTAAGTCCAAGGATATAATTAGATTTTTAATAGACCAATTTAATTTAATCATGAGCCAAATTAAGAGTTTAATTATATTTAAGAATTAATTTGGGTAAAATTAAAGGATTTAATTAAGTGTAAGGACTTAATTATACTTTAAATGGATCAATTTAATTTTATTAGGGACTTAATTGGTGAAAACTTAAGTTTGGGAGCCGAATTTGGGCTTAATTGAGAAGATTAGAATTTTAAAGGACCAAACTTAATTTTTACAAAGTTAATTGGTTAAAATCAGGGGTAAAATCACAAGAAAATCAAAGTTTTGGAGTCAATTATCGGTTAGATTAAAAAATTCACAGCCAAGGACCTTTTTGGAAAAGGCGTCGAACTTTGGGGGGTCAATTGATTGAAACTAGGGGTGAAATTGAAGCGCATTGAAAGTTTAATGCTCAATTTGCATAAATCCAAGACCAAGGACCACAATGAAAAAAGTGTTGAAATTCAGAGGTGATGTTAAAGTTTGGCAAGGATAAAATTGCATAAAATTAAAAGTTTCAGCCAATTAGGGGTGCAATTAAAAGAAATCAAAAGTCGATGGACTAAATTAACTGTGGTCAAGTCCCTAAATTAAAACCCCAAAAGTCAAAACAACGTCGTTTTATTTAAATGAAACGGTCTGTTTTGACCAAACAACACAAAAAAAAAAGAACTGATTAGACAACTTGTTGTCTAGTTACTGTTCATCATCTCTTTTTTTTTTTTGCATGAAAAACTACTCAGGTGGCTACTTTTCAGGGGCATTTAATACTTCATATCTCAACCAAATCGAACAAACCATACACCACTATGATGGCCAGACATTGTACTACACCCCAACGTTAATCTCACCAGCCAACTGGCCCTACAGCCGTTGTGACGCTGCCCCAAAGTAGCCAATTCAGGCAGCTTTTAGCTGCAAACTTTTCAGGCCATGATAGCAACTTTGAACCAACGGCTAGGATCCTTCATGTTCGAATCATGGGCCAAGATAAGTCCCTAAAATAGATAAAGTGTCCCTCTTCCACCCCCTTATAAATAGGGGTGGATTCCAGGTATTGAGCAATGAAGAAATCTAAAGCCAAAATTTGGAAAAAAATTAGTCATTTTCCCCTGTTTCTATTTTTCCTCCTCTACCATTGTTAACGCCGCCAACAATACACCAGACTTCTTTGCACCACCAGGAATGCCTCTAGAAACTTTTCTCCTTCGACCAGGCAAGCCTTCCTCTTCCTTTTCTTCTCCAACCCCCTTAGCCATTTGCATGCAGAATACATTCTGCATGCAAATGGAAAAATATCATTAATAACAATTGGTTGGACCCTTTGCAGCCCAACCCAGATGGTTGGGCCGAGTCCAGCTGCTAATCGACCCAACCCGATTGAGTCGAGCTGGACCTGTTTTGGCCCAACCCAAAAACAAAATAGAGAAAGGTTGTTTGGCCGCCAATCAGCCCACCTGTCTAAGTTGGGTTGGACCTGTTTTAGCCCACCCATATAGATAGGTCGGGTTCAACTCAATATATTAAATATAATAATATTTAATTAAAAAAATTCAAATTTTTCAAAGGGCATTTTAAAAATATTTGTGAGTCCCTTGCATGTTTTTTCAATTATTTTGCATAATAACGACAACATTTATTCCCCTTTTTACAATTGGTTTTTTGACATTTGTGTTTTCATTACATCCCTTAAGATTATGGTTCATTATCAAATCATAACTAGCATCACAATTTCAATTTCAAATATGGTTTATTTCCTTTCAAACATTAAGACATGATGCTACGCATTTTCTGAGGGGAAAGAAACTGGATTCTGCCCCTAACATGACTAAATTTTCCTGTTTTGTCAATTTGCCCAATCTGTCAGCAGAAGTGACAGCTCTACCTCTCCTCATATATTTATCTATACCTGGAGTTATAGAGCTCCAAATTAAGCGGGGTTGGACTCGTTGGAAAGCTAACATCCCTGGCTATAACTCCTATGAAGAAACCTTCCCCAAATTTCATCATTTTTAGGTTCGAATACTCTCTAGAACCAGGGTGAGGAATCTGCCTAGTTTTGTCAACGGTGTTTAAATGAACTTTCAATTATCACCATTTCCCTTTCTTCTCTCAAGACAACTATTCCTACATGTCGTAACTCCTTCTAAGATATGTCATAGGCTATACATAAGGTTAATACCCTTGTTTTCTCTTCACGTAACACACGCATTTGACTCACGAAGTTCCATACTACCAAGTTATCATACTTTCCCTCATTAGTGAACTTTCTACCACACCTAATTTATGCATCATTAACATATGACATCCCAAAACTCTTCCTCTCTCTCTTTAATTTGGTCTTAGCCAAAACTTGGCCTAAGGGGACCAAGGGTCCCTTTTTCCTTTCCATGCAATTGTTTGTCTCATTTACTCATTGTTCACATCATAACAACATATCACAAAGGTTGTTTATCAAGCAAAATTCACAATTCCTTTTCCTCCCATTCAACCCTCACATGGTCGGCCACTCATGTCCCTTGGTCATTGATCTTTTTTCTATGGTATTCTTGCATGATTTTATATTCAACACAACTTATAACACTTCGATTAACCTAATTCCAACAAATTTTGCAATTCCCCCAAATTTCACTCAAGACCCCTAATTTTTAAATTCTGAAATTGGTGTACAATTCCTAATCAAATATTAAATTTGTTTTCACAATTAGGTTTAGGGCCCTTATCTGGAGGAAATTTGGATTTCAACTCAAATTTAGTTTAAGATTTTTAGCTCCTCCCTTCTTGCATGCAGCCGACCCTCTCCTTCTCTTTTCCTCATAATTTCTTCACTTGTTTCCTTGTTAATTCCTTTATCAATGAATGTTCTCTCTACTTAGAAGTCCAGAGTTAGTATAGCCCTAGTAATTTTGGTGTTTTTCTCTGAATTTTGGTGAAGGAAAATCTGAAATCCCCCCTCCTTCTTGTCTTGGTGCAGCCGGCCACATGGAAGAGAGAATGAGGTGTTTATAGTCCCATTCTTTTTTAATTGCACTTTGGTCCATTCTCCCCCCTTTTTACAATCTGAGTTGTACTTCTTTTCATTTTTTAAAATCCCCCCTTAGTAATTGAACTTATTTGATTTTTTCACACAATTAACTCCCACATTTTATTATTGTATTTTTTTTTTGTAAAAGTTTATTCTTGGGGTTTAGATTCTCCCTTTCTAGTAGAAATTTCATCCTTAAAATTTAGGTTACATACGTGTGTTGGTAAATAGATGCGTGTATTTCTCCTTGATTTCGATTTCCCCCTCCCAATTTTCTTCTTCTACCTAAGAGTTCCTCCATAATACTCTTACCAAGGGAACTTTTTTATTCGTTAGCACTTTTTCACCCCACTCCATAATCTTGACTGGTTTTGTAACACTCGTGAGGGATTCATCTTTGCTTTTTGTAACAAGAACACATGAAATACGTTATGAATCTTATCCAAATATATGAGCAATTCCAACATATAAGCAACTGGCCCTATCCTCTTTATGATTTCAAAAGGGCCAATCCATCTCGGGGCAAGCTTCCCCTTCATTCCAAACCGAATGATGCCCTTCAAAGGTGCCACATTCAAAAACACTTTATCCCCTATTTGGAACTTCGAACTTTTCTATCTGTCTTGAGCTTCCTTCATTCTTTGTCTGATTGTCCTCACTTTATCAGTCGTCATCTGTACCATTTTAGGTCTCAGGAGTTTCCTTTCTCCTACTTCATCCCAACAAATTAGGGTACGACATTTCCTTCCGTACAATGCTTCGTACGGAACCATCCCAATAGATGTTTGTTTGCTATTATTATATGTAAACTCCACTAATGGCAATAGATCTTCCTAATTTCCCCTGAAGTCCAACAAACATGATCTTAGGATATTAAATAATAAGAAGCAAGTCATGATTAATCTGATTCATGTTCAAGAGAGGCTTGTTGGTGCAACCAAGACCATTACACAAGGATTGAGAGAAGAATACTAGATTTGGTTAGTTTGACCTTTCGCTACCTTTTTTTATCATAGCTGGAGCTACAGGTCTAATTTTGAGGTGATTCCAATGGCATGGAAACTAGACTTCCATACCTTTCCAATGGTATATGGCACGCCTTCTTATTATTTAAGACGAGAGAGAACCATCCATTTGAAGTTGGGTTTTGCTGCTGCTAGGCATAATGCGAAAATATCCAAACTTGTCTTATTAAATTAGATGGGCTATTAAACTTTCTTTATTTTATGAGGAAATACTTGTTTGAGTTCCAGAATTGTTTATTTTAATTAGTTTGGGCTAGTTTTAGCTTGAGTTGATTATTATTTAAATTGAGTTTATATGTGACCCATTAGGGAAACTAGCGTTTTTGGCTTGGAGTATAAATACTCTTGAGAATACTTTTCAGATCAAATTTTTAGCTAATTATATTCTGATTTTGCCGACCTTTGTTGTCAATCTTAGTTCTTGATTAAACTTTCAACTCTTCAAAGAATTGACCAATCTTTGTTGTGAATTTATACTCCTTTTACTCATCTCCAGGTGTAGGCGTTGTGATTGGGTTGGTTTATAGTCTTGTTGCCTTGGAGCAGGTCTTCCATTGTGATAAGATCATGTTATTTTCAGCAAACTTGGATTAGATAGATCTTAGGTTCGTGAATTCCATTCAATTCCGCTAGGGTTCACATTAGTTAGTAACAGAGAAGATCTAGTCACAGGTTATATCCTTCAATTTGTGTCTTTTGTTTCTTGATTTTTTCTTGATTAGTTTCGGCCACATTTATTAAAAAAAAAATTAGGGTTCTTGCATCCTCTTGAATTGTTGAACACAAAATCATAAGGTAGTGTTCTTGTTGAATTCTTGATCTTGCCACAATATATACATAAAACAAATGTGTTATTGAATTCTTTTCTTGATTGTTGAATTGGTATACAAACAAAAAAGGGGGCTTGATCTTGAAAATTATAATTGTTGTCGTAAAAAAAATAAAAAAAGAAGAAAATCAACATTCTGGAGTTTGGCCTAGAGCTAGGGAAAGAAAATTGGTCATTAGGAATTTGTGTTGCTCTTTATCTTTTTTTTTCAGGTTCTATCATTGTTTGATTTAATTTTCAGTTTGGATGGTAAATCTCTTTAGTATTATTGCTTCAATTTAGTTTATTTTGCGTCTTCGAATCGTCATATTACTCGCACAAATTTGCATTGCTACTCGTGAATTTATCATCGTAGTTTTGTTTTGTTAGTTTCATAAATTTCTTGCTTCTTGAGTCTATATCAAATTTATAAATTCACTATGTAGTTGGTTGTTTTTTTTTTTCTGAATTGTTGCTAAGTTATTTCAAGAACTAAAGAAAGACAATTTGAGTGGAAAAAGGCGTAGGGAGCATATTAGAGCGAAAAGCCTATAAATTTGTGTGAAACACGAGTGTGTGAGGTGTGACTTTTTTTTATTGCTAACGATTTTCGTGTAGTTTTTTTTAAAAAAAGAGAAATAATGTCTTCTAATAGTGTACCATAATAGAAGGGTGAAATCCCAGAAGATCAGCTTTCAAGAATATAACAAAAGGTGGAATTTATGTTTGGTGAGCTGATGACTAGGATTGAAAAATTAGAGACTAGGTCTGATGGGGGATGTAGTAAAAAGGGTAGAGGAGCTAGGAAGAAGGAGAGTGTTGCTGGAAACTCTACAGATGAAGCCGAGGATGATCTTAACCATGGTAGTGGGTTCCGTACACATATGGGAAAGAGGTATGAGAATCGGCCAAGGAGCAGACATATTTGGCCACATAGGGATTTTGAGCATAAAGGGGATTTTGATCATTTGAGGGATGTAGACTGAAATTTAGGTAGTATTAAGTTAAAAATCCCAGCCTTTAAGGGAAAAAATCCGAAAGCTTACTTAGATTGAGAAAAAAAGGTGGAGATGATTTTTGACATCCATAGGTACTCTGAAGAAAAGAAGGTTAAGTTTAGTTGTAGTGGAGTTTACTTATTATGCCATGGTTTGGTGGCAGAGATTAGTGGTAGAAAGAAGAAGGAATAGAGAAAGACCAGTTAGCACGTGGGAGGAGTTGAAACAATAATGAAGAAGAGGTACGTTCCTAAATACTATTATTGAGAGTTGTTTAATCATTTACAAATGATTACACAGAGTAGTAACAGTGTGGAGGAGTATCAGAAAGAATTAAAGGTGGCTATGATTAGAGCTAATGTTAATGAAGATGATGAAGTTA
>Ga0307514_10004255_pt1 | contig 13233 bp, 18 predicted proteins | sample 16_EM_MG_FD_203088 | JGI IMG/M metagenome (GOLD analysis project Ga0307514, IMG submission 203088) | Populus trichocarpa ectomycorrhiza microbial communities from riparian zone in the Pacific Northwest, United States - 16_EM | ecosystem: Host-associated > Plants > Roots > Unclassified | place... | reverse complement strand
GTTTCTATCTCTTGAATCGTACCAGAAACGGGAAGTGTATGCAAGTCTCGCTTCATCACTCTCGCGACTAGACGAAGGGATCCGTTCAGCGCATGGGAAAACCCCCCTGCGAAGACCGATACGGACCTGGGACATTGAACACATGGTCTTCTTTCTCTAGGAATGGGTATCCGTTGAACTTTATCATCTCATCGGCGATGCCGTTTGTACCCAGGAAGTCCCCGACAGCCTTTGTGACGAGAACAACGATCTGAAATAGGGGTTAGCCTTGCGGCAACCACCAACACAGTGATCTGCTCACCATAGTCGGCAGGATATATGTTAGTGCCCCTGTGAGTTCAAACATGATAACTACGACTGTCACGGTGATTCTCATGACTCCACTATGTATCGTTTAGTGTTACGACCCGATGCGCGAATGGTTCGTTTACCTGAGGGCGGCGGCAGCGCCCAGGAATGCGTATGTCCCAGGCGTGATGCATGGTACGTCCGGTTGACATACTGCAAATATTCCTGAAGCTTCGTACTCCCTGCGGGGACGAAATCGTTGAAGGGCTGTTAATGCCAATAAGGGGCTTGAACTCACTTGTGGATCGCCTTAACGATGATCCCGACCAGCCGTCCAAAGTATGCTCCAATTGCCATCGATGGGACGAAGATACCCGCAGGGACCTTGGCCCCATAAGAGACGATGACGAACAGAATACGTATTACAGTCGCCAGGAACAGTGAATTCACCATCTTCCACTGGGCCGAGGTCCTGTCTCAAAGGGTCCATCACATATACGAGAAATTAACGAGGTGAGCGACTTACTGACAGAGGTTGTCGTAATCCCCGCTCTTGTCACACTCCCGAAACAATACCGACATACTCTCCGTCATGTCGATCCTCAAGAACCGGTTGAAGTATCCAACCATAGCTGTAAGGACGGCCAGGGTTACAGCTTCGGCCACTCCGTGATTCGCAAGGTGCCGGCGACGGAAAGCCGCAACTTGTAGGTTGAATTTCACGACAATGGCTCCATATAGACCCTGTGATCGAAGTTTGGCACGCGCTATGAAGAATGACAGGTTCCGCTTACACCAAATATGCCAAGGATGATGAAAAACATAATCTCGAAGAAATGCCAATCACGGTCGTAGGTAACCTGGAACAATACCAACTTCCCTGTTCGGAAGGGGTTCATTGCCTGGAAGCCCGTCAAAATGCAGTTTAGACGTCGGCGGAGGACGCACAGAAAGTGTCACGGTGGCCACGAGGGCACAGAAGAAACTCCTCCAGAGCGTCTTTATGCTGAAATGGTTGCTCATTTCCTGCGCACCCTGTGAGATCCGATCCGATATAGGGGAAATGCGCTTACTTCGATTGAGAACAACACTCCTCCAATCGGAGAACCAAACGCGACGGCGACACCAGCTGCGCTAGCAGCAGTGACAATCTCTCGCATTTTCCCTGAGATAGAATCAGTAACCAAGGTCCCACCTACAAGCAGAGAAACGCCCCCCACACCTTGGCTTTGCGAAAACCGCCCGAAGAGACCAGCTACGAGACTCCCGACGCAACACGCAACATGCACAGACGGTCCTTCTTTGCCGACCGACAACCCAGAAGCTATGACCAAAGGCTGATGAAGTCACGGGACACGCCCAGAGGCAAAGCGAGAAATTCCCTCACCAAAGTCAGGCTTTTTATCACGAACGTCCAATGCCCTAGATACCCCTTCATCACGAACCCAGCCAATATACACTTGATCTCGGATATTCCGGACCCTGCCGCGTATTTTGCCAAAGACCGAACGAGTCGAGCGGCGGTGAACGAGAACATCCCCTATAAACGCAAAAACCTCAGGCTGTTTTTAATTCAGGAAGTGGAACGAAACGTACAGCAAAAATGACATAGATCACCCATCTCGCGGCAGTATAGTCGCTCCAATCGTGCCAGGAGTCACAAGCATCACCCTCCGAGTCAATTTCCCAACAGCAGAACTGCCGGTTTAACCACCAGCCATCATAACAGTACCCCATCTTGAGGTCGGAAAGCCACTCGGTTACGATCGATATAAGGGCTGCATTTACCCCAATACAGGCACCTGTCCGTAGTCCATGCTCTTGTCAACCTCAGGGACACGATACGCAAGCCCGAGGAACGTACCGACGAGACTGACGACAAACCAACTCTCACCAGCCACACCGATCTTCCGAACTTGCGTCCACAGCCAACGGAACGTTATTCGGCCGTTCGGTTCATTATGCGCAGAGTACACCGTGTTATTGAGACGTATCCGCCTGTTCCTCTCGATGATAGAATCTTGTATCCAGTCTGTCAAAGGCCACGGTGCAGAGGGGGAAGATTTCAGCTTCAGGGCGTCGCGACGGTCTCGCCCGGAAGAAGAAGAATTGACCTATCGTCGTGAAGTCTTCATACTTCCTGTCATCTTTACGTCAGGGGCACACAGCGCTTCACAGGTGTCGTTATGTGCTTACTGGGTCTCAGATGTATCCTCAGGCTCGTGTGGGGGAGGGTAATTTGTGTGATGGGTAACCATCGAAGTGAGCGCCAGTCACGGTGGCGTGGCTGACGGGAACCGCTGCGAAGCTATCTAAGGTCCGGGTGCAATTTGGTAGCAAGCAGATCCGGTATGATTATCTTAAGAAGCAAAGAGAAGAGTACACGGGCATGCCAAGGTTTCTCAGAAAGGGCGAATAATTCGGTATCGTCCTAAACCATGCTGACGATCTTGCTACCGTCCACGGTTCCACTCAGGCTCTTTGCGCGAACCGTACCATCAGCACCTCTTCGAGCAACAAGATCGTCCCACCACCCAAACAAAAAGTCGCGGGCGATGAGTTTGAACCACGGCGTAAAGGTGTTATCTAGAAACAGCTCAGTTAAAGATGTAATCTTCGCTCAAAACACTCACCGGGATCTTCGAACATGGCTTGAAGCTCCTCCTTGCTTACGTACTTGTAATCCCGGATCTCGTTCGGATTCGGGGTGACATCGACATCAGCAGTGAGAAACAAGATGTAGTCGACTGGGTTGGAATATCAGGATAGCACACGCGGAAAGCATCTACTCCTGGCGTACCTTCGTGTTCACCCCAGACACCGTCTGAAGGGGCCAGATAATGAATCCTGGTCAGATACTGGAACTCATCGATTGGGGTTTGCGATTTCGGAATTCCGAGTTCGTGTTCCAACTTCCTCGACGCAGCAACTCGCACACCGAGCTGGTCTTTCTCGATTTTCTCTATCTCGAAATCGTCCAATGGATGCGAACAACATGTGTTCGTCCACATATCCGGGAAGGTAATCTTCTCTGATGCACGTTGCTGGAGAAGCAACTTTGCATCTGAAGGTCGGAAGATGAAGGCGGAGAATGCGCGGTGCAATAGACCCTTGTTGATGTTCTCCATCAAATGGCCTGCAACGCCGTCAGCATATGACCAGCAACCAACGAAATTTTGGTGTGCGCACAGGTCTTCTTGTCGCCAGCACCATAGGCCCTGTCCTGAGCGTCGACGAGGATACATCGTTCCTCCATAAGTTTCGACTGCTCAGGGTCATAGGCCGATAAATCAATCGTAGCCAACTCCTGGGGAAGGGTCTTCGCGACGGCGACGGCAGCCATATCCGACTTTGTTCTTGATGTGTATTTTGGGAAGAGGAAAGGCGAACAGGGAGACCTGGGGTTATATAGTGCGGCAGAGACAAAAGACGGTCTGAGACCAGGGCTATTAGTGGTACGACTAGAGAACAAAAGTCGCGTCAGTTCCGCTCTCACAGCAAATATCATCATTGTTCCCGAAGAGACGGACGAATGACATCGTGATCGGATTTCGCAAATATCCGGCACCCCTTCCCCAGTTACGATAGACGGTTACAAGCACAGTGGTGTCTATTTGATCATAATCTCTATCCTCCCATACGGCTCTTCTTGCTCCAATCTCACCAGGTCCTTAGTCGAAAGAACTGAGAAACCCTCATAATCGTTACTACAAAACCCGACAAACATGCAGGGCACTTACCGAGACAGTGATAAAACGCAGCGGCCGCAACGCGCCGTGTTTCCGTACTAGACGCCTTTGGATCCTTCGGTACGACGTCGTCAAAGCTTAGAGCGTTAGTCCCAGGTAACGTTTGCAACAGCATCTTTGCGTATCTGCCAATGATCGTTCAGAACATCGACTCCCTTCCCGAGATCGGACTCACTTCAAGAAGTCATGCGACTTGCGCTCGAGGTTTTTCAGGTTTCCATCCGGTCTCAACGAGGCCGCGGAATTTTCTTCTTCCGGGACTGACGCGGACGTAAATACCTCATATCACAGGAGTTCTTGGGGGTCGTACCTCGAAACTGGAAGTCATCCACCAGAGGACCCTCATTCTGGAAACTCAATGGTACCGGAGACCCCGCGAGACTCCTAGCCAATGAACCTCCCCTGCCACTCGCACTACGAGAGCGGTGCAAAAGCCTCCCTCCGATACCGGAGCTGATGTTTGGTGTTTCAAATCCAACACCAAAGTCGAACCCTGCAGAGGATGTGACTCCGTCCCATGGGAACAACGAGCTTTTTTGAGATTCTGCTGCGTATTCCTGCGTTCCTCTCCCCCCAACGCCCAAGTGGCTACCAACGATGGATGGCGGCCGTGACGCGTGTCGGGCCTGACCGGGTTCCTGCAAGACGGAAATGTGTCAAGGTAATGTTGGCAGTGTTCAACATGAGCCCGACCTCTGAGGACCTTAGGCGAGCAGACTCTGCCTCTCTTTGAAAATGGTAATCTATGGCCGTCGTCAGACAAAAAAACCCACTGGTCAGATTTCTCCATTACCTATGTCCACGTTCATCTGCAGGCCTACATCGTCGGCCTGGGGTGGAATCTCCTGATCCCTTGCGGGTGGCGAGGCTCTGGTGCGGCGCCGTTTTCTCGGAGGCTCCGGGCCTATAATGTTGGTTAGCATAGAGAGGGAACACTGCGAAAAACCCACTCTTCTCTATCACATCCTTGATCTTCGCCCTTGCATCAAATCGGGTCCTCAAGTTCGCTCTCCAAAATTCAACAATCTCTGGCGCCGTCACTAGAAGGGCGAGGCAGCCATCAGGTTTTCATTAACCTTAGTTGTAGAATCAAAACCTCACTGTCATGCGGCACGGCCCAGAGCATTTGGTCGAAAAACAACGCGGCTTCTCTCTCCCTCCGTTTAGCCTCCATCTCACTTCGGAGAGCATCTTGCCTTTGGAGGTAGGTCTCCCGGGTTTCCTTGAGTTCGTCACTGGTGAGTTCTGTCCTCCCGTCCAAAAAATTCTCTTTTTTACGCTTGTTCCGTGTCTTATGAGGCTTCGGACTCGGTTGTGTTTCCTCTACAATCGGCGTCACTCGAGGGTCGGATATGGCGATAGCACTCTCCTGTGTGCCCTCCAAGGGAGCGGTAATCAATGGTACACGGTTTTCTGGGAGGGTGTTTCAGGGGTGACCTAATCGAACGTTCGTAAACTCACCCTTGTCTGAGTTTGACAAGAGCTGACGGACGACCGCGTGAGCCTCAGCACAGGATTCATTTATCCCTCTTACCTTATCCCTGGACGACACATTGGGTTCTGGGTGTCCCACGACCCCGGGGTCCGCATTCTGCAAGTCACCATACATGTCCAGATCCATATCAGGGCCATTCGTGACCTGCGTTAGCGCGTCTTCATTCATCCTGCTGGGGTTTCCTTCAGCTTAGATTGTCTTCCTGTCCGACTTTGCCGACGTACCCGGTGATGTGGTCAACGCCCCACCCTTCGCCGAGCTCCCTAGCGAGCTCATCGGCAATGTCAGGACCATCCGCCGGGATTCCTGGACCTCCAAACAGGTTGTCACCAAACCCGTCCGCGTCAAGTTGTGGTGACGAGGCTACAAAACCCCCATCAGCGGAAAACGAGAAGTCCATCGAGTTGGAGAATATGTGGCTATGATCTTCAGGAAGGGTGTGGAGATTCTGTCGCCCTATCTCGGAGGAAGGGGGAGGTATCGCCTCCGCGACAGCCTTTTTTTTCCTCTGGGTCTTGGTCTTTGCTTTGGGGTCATATTCTTCATCGTCTGGCAACGGAATCATCAGCGTCTCCCAAGATGTCTTTTCGTATGATTCACCTAGTCCCATATCTTCCCAGTCCTGGAGAAGGCAGCCACTCAGATTACGTACTGTGGTGGATGATGGGGGCTTACCACAAACGTAGTTGCAAAATCAAACGCCATATTTCTCGCAGGGTCGTTTGGGAGGTTTAACGCTTCCGGTCTAGTGGGAATAAGATCAAGTAGGGACGGGTTACTCGAGCAGCTGACCTAAGAGTCGGCTGGTTCATCTGGAGATTCGCTTCGTTGTTGGTGAGTTTAAGATCCTGGAAAGTCTTCCGCAAAGAATTGAAGCATGCTGTAACATCGACAAGAAAGATTTCGTGTTTAACTGTCGATATCCATACCGGTCAGCATGAACTCAGCCTTTTGGGCGGAACGCACCTTGGTATACACTGCAGTAGTTCAACTGTTATCAGAACAAGAACGCGATATTCCTGCTTAGACACATACCGGGCAACACCGACCATAAGGTTAGACGAAAGTCGAAGGGCCAGGGGCTCCTTAGGCTCGGCAATGAGGTCACATAACTGCGAGATATCTGCGGTCAAAACGGATCGCCTCGGGAGTTTCTTAAAGGATGATTTAGAACCCAGTGTAGCGGCCAACCTTCGCGAAACGATTTAGACGAATCTCGGGTAGATAGGCGTGACCCACCATAGAAGGCCAAAGCCGCTATCCCTCCGAGACAATAATTCGGGAGTGAAGAACATTGCGATGAAGAGCCAGAGCAACGGAACGGAGTAGCGGGGATACAACAAAAGCTGATTATTGGATAGACACAAGCATAGACAGAAATACACAACGAGAGAGGAGAGGACAGCGACCGACAGACGAGGGGGAGAGCAGTGCGGAGGGGGAGTGAAGAGAAGAGGATGGAGACGTGGTGACCTAGATTATAACCAAGATTCGAAACCCAGAATTGCAGACTCGGAGCTAATTCTGGACCGGCCAGCAAAACGGTGTTGAACTTTCCTAAAATGGACGAGACGCGTCGAGGTCACGCAAAGGAGATTTGGAGCGTGTCATGCTTTGACCGTCGTGGCCGCTGCCCGCCTCCGTTTGTTCCCCCGCCTGATCTCGCCTAGGTCCGCATCTATCTCAAAGTCTTTGGCAGAAGACAGCCCATGCCCACTCTTTCCAAGCCCCCCTGCTATTTGGGCCTGGAATCCGCCCCCTTTGTTTCGTTTTCGTCCGTTACCGCTTGATGCCGCACCAGAGCTGCCGTAGGGTGACTGTGTTGACGTGAGAGGGAGGGGGAACGGGGAAGGTAACTCGTCGATTGACAATGAATGTGGGTTAACCAACGGTCCGATCGTTACAGGACCGGGGATAATACCGTTGGGAGTAGTCGTTAGAGGGGAATGTGGAGGTGACCCCCCAAGTTGGTTCCGGAGTTTTCGCGTTATATGCGGTCGAGATTGTGAATCCAGGCTTACATCTGAAAAGTGGAGGTTCGCTTGTGAGTCCTCCTGGCTGGAGACAAGCAGTGTACGAACCTCCGACATTTCCCTCTCCATCTTTCTCTTCCCTTGCCCTTCGCCTTCGTTCTTCGATCCCCTCCAGGAGCCGTTTTCGAATCATATCCCTTCCGCGTTTCCACTCATCCTCGACTCGATCACGCTCTTCCACGTAGGCGGTCTCGATGATCTCCAGTTCTCTCTTTTCGTCCATGGTAATCTGCGTGAGCAATGCGGACCGCTCGATCGTAAGTGGGTATAGTCGTAGGTTGTATGCTGGTGATGTCTCCGGTCGAGTGGATATTTGGACCCCAGCGTTCGCCAGAATATTTATACTGTCCGCGTAGTGCCTTACAACACTGAATTGACGTATTTAGCGTCAGCCAGCGTCCTGATACCGTGGTCTTCTCAAAGGCAGGAAGAAGGGAGGAAACACGCACTCATCCCGATGTTCACCCATCTCCCTACTCAGCCGCCCCGCAATTTCTTTGCGTTTACGTTCCCGCTTGGCGTCATCCACCACGTTATCTGTTCGCAAGAGACAATCGAGAATAAAGTTAGCGTTTGCTAAACAACAGGAATGGTCGGGGCCACCGTCGGCCGGAGGTGGCGGCATGAACCTACTTTGCACTCTACTTGGTCCAGCACTGTGATAGAAGATTGAATAAGGAAAGACTGGGATTCGTACCGTAGACGCACCTCATATTAAACACTCCAGGCTGAGGGGGCATACCACAAGACAAGTATCAAGATCAAGTTTTTGAGGGGGAGGTAAAGGTAAGTCCGCGAGCTGAAGGAACCAGACGCCAGTTTCGCTGCCCCGTGACCTCGGAACCATCAAGCGTCTATTTGATCGGATACGTTGAGAGACGCCCACCGGCAACCAGGGTCGGATGCATACAGTATGGGTACTGGAGTAAATAATCGTGGGGTGATAAACACAGACTACAGGTTATACGAGGACGGGTATAGACGAATTCAAACCCTCATCCACTTCTTGCCCCCCATTCCTACCATTCTCCCAAACAACTCATCCCGTTCATAAACCAACAGGAACTTCTCTTTCCTCTCTCCTCCCTCTTGGCTTGTGTCTTTGACTACTATCGAGATCCCTTTCGGTGTTGCCTTCTTGATACCAACGATATCTTCCACAGGGATCTCCAACTTTGACCCCGAGAGTAGAGGCGTAAAGTAAAAGTTTTCAGTAGAGACTGTGATAACCCCAGGAGTTTTACCGTATTGCGCGGGGTAAGCTTATTAGATGAGTTAACGACGAGAACCAACGATGCGTGAAGACTCCTCTTACAACGACTGTTGCTGTGTAGACCAACATCTCGCACGGCAGTTGGCGCAAAGTTGTTGTGGATGAACTAACAAACTTCCATCAGGGCTCTCGAGCTGGATGATGATCGGGCAGCCCGCTTACCTGCTGGCCTCCAATAGCTTGGTACCCAGTATCCGCGACGGTCTTCAACGCAGACACACTCTGTTTGAGGAATCCCTTCGCTTTACCATCATCGTTGACGTCGCGGGAGGGTACATCTGGAGAACCATTGACATCAACCTTCTTCGCGTTTTTGCGCTTCCGACTCAGAGGTTTGATCTCTTGTCCCCTGGCGACACGCTGAGCAATCAGTTCCATGGCATAGTCCGCGTCGGTGGGGACGTTGTGCATGAGCACCATAAGCCTGTGCAGCACCATCAGAAGCTGAACTGTTCGGAGCGAGTTTTCACTACCTTCTGTGTTCACCGGCCGGTAGAGCAGCTAAGATAGGCGGGACGTGCCAAAACGCAATGCCCAAAACGAAGTACGTTATCTTGGCTAACCACTGGGCAGGGAGAGCAAGTGTTGCGAAGCCGATGATCCCAAGAGCCTATGTGGAGAGTCAGTGTTCATTAAGTGCGGCATTGCAGGTGTACGAACGACACTGAATGCATATGAGGCAGGTGGTTTCCTCCATAAGAAAATACTACAGAATCGTTAGCCAACCCCATGATGTTTGCCGCTCCACGTACTTTTTGAGTCTCTCCAGCCCATCGACAAGCTCACACAGCGCTTCTAAGCCCAATGATTTGGCACCATACTCCTGGGACTTTCCCGCAGAATCATCGGCGGCAGCGATGTCGCTTTCGGTGACCGCCGTTTCGGCGCTCATCGCGATTGCTGGATCGTCTGACTGCTTCGCCTTCTCCTTGGCCTTGCGAACCTTGTTCCTGTTATAGACTCTCAAGGTTTTCCAAGCGTCGACGAGGCCAAATGGAGCAGTCGCAGTCAACCTTGCCTGTAATTCTTCGCCGAATTCGTTGGCCTTGTCAATACTTCCACGATGTTCGCGGAGTTGTGCTAAGCTGGGATACGGGTGCATCCTTCGGTACAAGAGGACATAAAGGAGGTAGAAGATGAGAGAAGGGAGTAAGAGGTTGTTCACCCATAACACCCAATAACCCTGGAAGAAAAACGGCTGTCAACGTGTCAATCCTGAAGCCGGTGACAGCACGCACTAGGCAGAAGGTGAGGCTCCTGGTTTTATCCTCCCAAAGGGCAAGCGAGACCAGATTATCGACGATGAACTGGTATCCGGGCTCCAGGGCCGAGTAAAGCCGCTGCATCGTAAGGCGAAATCTATTGACCGTAAATGGCGGGATCGCCTTTGCCGTTTTTGGTAGGTACGGCAGGATGAATTTCTAGGATTGCGGTCAGGGATTGAATATTGAATGAATAGGTACACCTACTTGGGCAATCTGCTCAGATATCGTTTGGGGTTGATCACAATCGTGGGGCAGACCGAGGCCTTCACCAGCTCCGTTCAAAGACACCCAGTCCTTATCATCGATGTCATCGGGTCCCTCAACGACAATACCGTCTGCGGCAGCAGAAAACTCCACGTTTGCGGTAGACTGACTACCACCGCCCAGCTTAACCTCATTTACATGCTATGGAGAGAATGAGTCTGCAGACTTATGATCCAACGAGGAACAGCCTACAGCTGAGAAGAGACGAAGGAAACGGTCGATCTCTTCGTCGTCGTAGAGATCGCGTAACTCTTTTTCTGAGAGTGTGGCCTCATAGGTCGAGTTTAAAGTGAGTGAACTTGCCTGCCTTGCGTGGTGTACGGGTGGCGGTATCGTGGTGGAGCTTGTGATCGAGTTGAAGGAGCTCGTACGGGAGACCGGCGGAGGCAATTCAGGCGGGGTACTTGGATGTTTTGGTGGTGGGATGGGAGACTCAACAGGTTTGACATCGACGTTCGACGTAGATGCCACGACATTCTCAGAAAATGAGCGGGGATTACCGGGGCGGTTTGGAGGGACTGGTGGGGGCACTCTCTGAATCTGAGGAGTGTAAGGCACATCCAACGGTGCAGCTACCTGGGGAAGAATAGACTCAGGACTGAAATAGTCGGCCCTAGCATCTTGCCGGGGGCTGGGCGGTGGCCGAGGTGGCAAAGGTGGATGCGAAGGATGGACAGGTGGTGGTGGTGGTGCATTGAAACCGTTTGAACGAGGATGTGGGGTTGGAGATGGTTGCCCTACAGTTGGATGTCTTGGTGGTGGCGGGGCGAGGGTCCTGTTCCTTAGCTCAGACATGGCTGATGCTAACAGACAAGTATAAACGCTGTATCTTTGACATCATCCGCAGCCTCAATGCCATATAATCAGTAGATCAAACTCGTGAGGTGTCACGGTCATATCCTTCTCAACCACGTGAGGCTCGCGTTCCACTCCCAACCAGCAGTGCCTAGTAGTGCTTCTGCGCGTCCATCTCCTCAAGATTTCGTCGTTCCAGGAATGGCTGAATCTCAACGAAATCGGCCTTCGAACCAATGGGTCCATACCGTCCGCGCTGGGATGGCTAGCGACAACAGTCGGACCTGGTTTGATGCAAAAGTCCAAGAACACGGCTTTGATTTTCTCGACGATTACCTCGACAGGATCCTCGCGCAAACCAAGCAACCACAGTCAGTCGCGTTTATCTGCCAGTCCCGCTATCCCACTCATATCGTGTCAAAGACCAATTATTGAGCTTGTCAAGACACCAGGCCGGAGAAGGAATCCGCAAACGAAAGGCAAATTTGCTGTCCCCTCGTCGAGCAAACTTCGGTCTGTTTTGACCGCCTCCATCGAGGTACGAATTTTTGACGGTACCCTGGTTGAAACTCACCTTGCGCTTAGGAACCGGAAACAGAAGACGATCAGACTCTCCCACCGAACGCCTTCGCACAAGCTCTCATCGACGCTGGAAACGAGGAAGACACTTTTTCGCGACCGATACCGTCTAGCGCGCAATTAGGTGTGCCTACGGCCACCAACATACAACTATCTCCAGTTGTCGAAGTCTCTTATCAAGCAGAACAGGTGGTTGAGCCAACACCAGAACCCAAACCATCGGCTGAACCACCCCACTCGCCACATCCTGCTGTTCAACCACTTAATCCTGAACCAGAATCGCGGCAAGATGAGATCGTTGTTGACGGGCCTACGAACGGCGAGCTCCCCTCTCCGCCAGAGTCACCTATGGCTATGTCCCCGGAGTTACCACCCAAGAAGGCTCTACCCACGCCGCCCGATGACGAAATCGAAATAACCGGCGAACGGCATTCACCTTCAAAGATTGTTCCTACCAAGCCCACGGAGGAACCTGCTGTCGTCCATGATATCTTCAAGTCGCCCCCTCCTCAAGCAGAGCCTTCCATCCGCCCTGGTCCCCTACGGACGTTACACATGACGGAGAATCCCGACCTGAATGCCAAAACTGCCCCTCTCCCAGCCCCTACCGCCAGCGTCTTCACCCCTCTCCCTCCCCCTACTGATATCCCTGGCACGCGACTCATGCGTAAGGCAAGCGCGCCGCAGCTACAGCCGAACACATCCGCCTTCGTTCGGGATCCCGTGTCCCAGCCAACAACTGCGCTGCCTAAACGTACCTCTTGGTTGACAAAAGCTCGGGAGGTCCACCAGGAGGCTAAAGCCCTGACGCATAGCAAACGTATCGAGCCTCACCCTGGTCCCTCTGAACCTTCCACGATCACCGCCAATCACCTGGCGAAGTCTACGAAACGGAAACCTTCAGAGGTCTTCGATGGTGTGGTCATCCCGCCTCGGCATAGTGGTAAGGTTCAGAAGGTGACCGAGGCGGATGTGCAGACGAATGCAACAAGAGAGCAGCACGATAGGGAGAGGGAGAGGGAAAAAGAGAAGGAGAAGGAGAAAGAATTCCATCAGGAACCTCGCTCCGATTTCGATATCCTTGACGAGGAAGATGCTCTTCACACACTGAAACGCACGGTCGAGGGGTTGGGATCTCGCGCTGGGAAGAGTATGGGCAGATCCATCGGAGGGTTGGCTGCTGCCGCTTTGGCCGAGGCAAGGGCCACAGCTGAGGCGAGAATCGCAGAAAAGACGGAGAAGTTTACTGTGATCGAGCCTCAGCCCAAGAAACCTGAACCCCAGCGATCACATTCACAGGAGAAGGAAACCGAACCGACAGAGTCGAATTCACAACAGCAGCCGCCGAAGGAGAAGAGTCCTGTCCCTCAACCTACGGTCCAGCACACGAACGTCAGGAGTTCGCTCCACAAGGAGAGGGTCTTTCAGCCCCCATCCCAGGCGGACGTGATCAAGCACAAGGCTCATAAGGACGACCGCGATAAAGGCAATG
>Ga0307514_10004254_pt1 | contig 13236 bp, 20 predicted proteins | sample 16_EM_MG_FD_203088 | JGI IMG/M metagenome (GOLD analysis project Ga0307514, IMG submission 203088) | Populus trichocarpa ectomycorrhiza microbial communities from riparian zone in the Pacific Northwest, United States - 16_EM | ecosystem: Host-associated > Plants > Roots > Unclassified | place... | reverse complement strand
GCCGTCCGTCCCCGTCCTGGCTCAAAAAGACGGCACCGTTTCCGTCCTGCCCTTGGACGGACGGCGACTTTGCCGTCCGTCCCCGTCCGCAGTGATCCCGGACGGACGGGACGGTTGACTTCACTGCGCGTTGGCAACTCATATCTTTACTGTTAGCTTCGGGCACACGTGCTTCTGCTGGCCTCTTCGGGGTGGGAAGAGAGCCGCCTTGGTTTCTACGTTGCCTAATTCCAGCTTCCGCTATTCCCTCCAATCAATGATCTCGCTGGGGCAGGATTCCAGTTTTCTACCGACTTGACTAACGTCGCTCCCAGTCGCCATCAATCCGACATTTTCCACAAAGATGAGGCCTTCGATTCCACATACCCTCTCCTCCACCCAGTTCAGGAACCCTGAAGTGTAAATTGTGAACAGGATCAGAGTCACCAGTGAACGCTGTGGTATCCCTGCTGCGACCTGGCGGCTTTCCACGACATTACCCTCGATTGCCATTTCAAAGGTTCGATCTGGGAGACACCTTGCCGTCTATCGTATAAGGTCTCCGTCAATCCCCTTGTTCTTCATTGTGTGGACCAGTCTCCACCACCTCACGCTCGGGAAGGCTGTGATGAGGTCTATCAGGAGCACACCGGCTAAGCTACCTTGCCTCCAATCGGCATGTGCTCTGTCCACCATAATTGCCGCCGCCGAGATTGCCAAACATCTTTTCCTGCTTCTAAATTGCACGTCGCTCAGCAGCCCTCTTGTCTCAGGCTCTTCTGCCAGTAGCTCTGGGACCACTTTTGCCACAACCTTCACCATGCAGCTCAGGAGGGTGATGGAGCGGGAAGCCCGAAGTGTCATCAAGTCATCCTTCCCTGGCTGGGAGATTACGAACCCACTTGCCCGCTTCCGGACTGCTGTTGGTCAGCCCATCTGGAAGGCTGCCTTTTCTAGCTCATCAATTTGCACTTTGTCCCACTTCCAGAGTAGGCGTACAGATCCAATGTGATTTTGAATGGGCCTGGGGCATGTTTGACGGACTGCGAGAATAGCGCTCCCTCGATCGCCTGCTCAGAGATGGACTGGTCTACTTGTCCTGCTAGGAGAAATTTGAACTATTCGGCGCTCTCATTCGGGGGAAGGGATACTGTTCCAATAATTACGGCCCTCCAGATAATCGTGTTTGCGTGTTTCCGATCGCTATCATTCAAGGTCTCGATCGTCATCCCTGGCCGAGTGTTGGCAAACTACGCCGCTCTCCAGACCTGGGCTACTCTCAGGATTTTCAGATAGTCTTTACACATCTTGTCTTTCCCTCTCTGGACTGATCTTTGCAGCTCGGCCTTTGCCTGGGCTGTCACTGCCAACAGCGCCTTCTTCTCTTTTCCCTCCCAAGTTGACTCCTCTTCTCCAGAATCTCGCCATTCCACCATCTCTTTGAGTGCGCACTGATTGTGATTTGCTCAGCTGGGGTGTCAAGTACCTTGCTCAGTGCTTCCTGGCACCACTCAGGGTCGCTCTTGACCTCATCCCCGGTGCTCTCTGCTCTCAAGTGTGCCCTTTCTTTTGCACTCTTCCTGCACAGCTCCTCAGCCACCTCCATGTCCTTCTGCGACATGGCCGCTAAATTCCACCCTACAACTAGTGTGCCTCCAGCTTCCGCCGGCTGCTTCTGTTCCAATTCCCATTCTATTATCTGGTGATCAGACTCTGTGGCGTTGGTCACATCCAGAATCGTAGTTTTTCCGAATGGTCGGTTGTCCAGTGTCAGGTCTATGACGGACTCACGCATGCTGTCATGCCTCGCCATGCAGTGAGTGGGCCGATCATCATTTCGAATTCCCAGCCGGTTCATTTCACAATTGTCTTCCCAGGATTTGTCGTCCATCCGTTCCATGCATCTCGGTTGCCAGCGGGGACTGTAGGTATTGCTCTCTCACGTGAGTACGGTGCTTCCTACTCCTTGCCGAAGCATTCTCTGCCAGTTCAGTCTTCTTGCTGGTCTCTCTCCCATCTCCCTTACTCTCTGCTCGTAGATGTTCACAATCATTGTCATTATTTCTCACCTGCACTTGATGTCAACCACAATTACGTTGCCGATGGAGATCTTGCTCAAGTCGATCCTTTGGTTGGTTACCAAGCCGCGCATTGTGCGCATAACTGTCCCGTCTCATTTCCTTTTGTAATCTCGTACGCCGGATGCCTGAATCTGACTCCATCTCTCTCTGTTGGTAGTTGCTGCGGAGATACCAAGTTCGCCATCCGTTTGAGTCCCGTCTCGAGTACTTCCAACGTCCCTTTTAACGACCTGGCGTAGTTGTGCATAATCGCTCTGAACATTCGCGGCTGGAGTTCCCGTTTCAATTTGAGGTTCCAAGATGGTCGCCATAATCGTGATCGTTGCCGCCGTCATTGCCGTTGTGCTCTCGTCCATTGTACTGTCCTCTTCCCCCGCATCCTGTTGGCACGGGATTTGGCCCGATGGCTTGTGTGGCTTTCGGCCTAACGCTGCGGGCATTGGCTTACGGCCCCCATTGGCCTCGCCTGCCCCCACCAGCCTCGCCTGCCCCCACCAGCCTCGCTTGCCCCCACCAGCCTCGCCTGCCCCCATGCTGAGGAGTAGGGCTAGCCCCGGCAGTGATGCCCGGCATTGGTCTCCGGATGTGATACTCGGCGTCGCCGAGTATGCTCTCTCCTTTCCCATATATATTCGCCTGTCTTTCTCTCTCTTTGCTCTTTAGACAATCACTTTTGTACGATAGTCAATTCAATATCTCTATTCGTACTCGATTGATCTCAACACATCCTCCACCCTTGCGTCCGCCATCTCCTCTTCACTCCGGGCTCTGTCTCCTCCTCTCAGTGCCTCGGCCCGCTGGCCGAGCATGACCCAGTTTGTCTCTATCGCTGCACGGTCGGCCTCTGTGGTCCGTCCTGGCCGGTGCTCTTCTACTCTTCTCCCGTCTCACTCTGTTGACTTCCGTCTTCTTTGCACATCTACTGCTCAATGCAATGTGGTTTCCTCTGCCGTTGGGGCGTTTCTCCTGTGTGTGACCCCACGATGTTGAACTTATGGTCACTGGTGCGGGGCAGCCCTGAACAGGCGACGCACGTGGGCTTGCCGCAGCACTTGCTTGCTATGTTGCCCCATCTTCAACAGTGCTCACACCTGGTGTCTGGACTGGCATTGGTGAAAGGTTCAACTCAGTACCACACTCCCACCACATTGATACCTTTCTTAACCAGACTTCGCGCCAGATTTCTCCCCTTTATTAAGAAAACCACTCACGATGCGGAGATCTCCCCATTCTGGCTTCCCTGTGGGATGCCAAGGGGCTTGCTAGCCACCATACCTGGACCTGGACTGCTACTGCTTCGTGCTCAGCGTGAATTTCATCCTGCTTCTCGTGCAGGCCCTCTGTGCCATCTCCCATGTACGTCAAGAGTGGTACAGACTGGATCTTGAGCTTCTCCCGTGATCCATTTTCTTCAACCTCGATTACTTCCTTGTTGAGCGTGCTCACGGCGTTGATGATGACGTCGCGATCTATTAGTGCCATCGCCGCTGTTGCAGTCTGCTGGGTGATTGCTATTATTGTACCCCTAGCATTCCATTTTGCTTTCATAATCCAAACATGCGCTGGTGTGTTCTGGTGCAAACGCTCTCTGATGATCACCAACGCAATTTCCAGGTCCATTTTGTTGGCGAGCAGGACACCCTTGGCTCTCCTTAGTATCAGGCGTCGCTCTGCCATGCTCAATCCGACCACCGGGGCAGCACCTGGGCGAACGGGTTCCCTCTGACCCTGGAGTCGCGGTGGGACAGTGTCCCACAGTCTAGCAGGTGTGGGCGCTGGCATTGATTTGGGTTCGTGCTACGGTTTATGCTGCAGCTTGAGCTGCAATGTGGGCATCAGTTGTGACTGCAGCTGTTGGCGCTCCTCTGGCCGTCCTTCCTGCATTGAATCGGCATGTTGCGCGGCCTCTACCCTCTCATCGTCCATCCATGCAGTTTTATCTTTCCCTTCCTCCCTTGCTTCCTGGCCTAATGCTACTGCTTTCAGGACCTTCGGGATTATGTTTGCAATTGCTGCCCCCCGCAGTGTGTCGTCCTCATGGTGGGTATCCTATTTCCGCTCTCTGTCTTGCATCCATGTCCTCATTTGGCGCCACTGTGAATCTTCACTGGCTGCGAGTGCCTGCAGGTGGTTGGTTAGGTGTCCAACGGTCCGGTGCAGCTATGTTAGCACCTGTGCTTGCTATCGTATTGCCATGTCCCTGCGGCTCCTCCAGTCGCTGGGGGGGCCACGGCAGTGGTCAGGGCCTCACTCCTCCTTCCCCACATTCCGTGCTCATTTCTCCCAATCCACTCAACTATGGTTGCGCCTGTGCTCTCCGCGGCGAGGGGTGTTGCTGCCGTCGCCATCCCCATTGCCATATCGATTGGCGCATCGCTCATCCCATCTCCTGCTGCTCCTGTGTCCAAGTCGCTCCTCCTGCCTACTCTTGCCTCAGTTATCACACTGGTGAGGCATACCTCTTTGTCTCGGGTAGTCCTCATCGCTGCTTGCTGGATGGCCGACAGATCACTCAATCGCATTTTCTTCCATGACATTACCCGACTCCAGTCAGTTGCGTGGATTTGTTTCAGCGTCCTCCCCCAGCGGTCGAGAAGGTTCTGGGAAGCTCGTTCCGTTGTCAATTCGACGTTAAGAATCGATTGCCGCTGTCCGTTTTTCGATTGGTATCCCTGTTGTTGACTTAATTTCGTGTCGGTGTTTCCCCCCCATTTCGTTTTGAAGCACAGGTGTGGGTGAGTGGCGATAGTTACGCAGCCTTTGGCCACCCATTGCCACCACTGATATTCAATACCCACTGTTGAATTATGCGAAGTACATTACATCTCTTGATCTATCTAAGGTATATTCTATTCCGGAGAGGAATTCTAAGGCTTCCACAATAATATGTGCCTCACTTGAGAATTCAGTCCAGCTGACGACAATGACGCCCCCCGACACCAGCGAACGATACTGACCACACACTCACAACACTTCAACGAACGGGTGAGAGTTTGGACGTGGTGGGCAGACGGGTCACGCTCTGACGATGGCCGAGTGTGAGCAGCAGCAGTGTGCAAGGTGGGTAATGAACGGAGGACCCGCCGCATTGATCTGGGCACTGGACATATGGAGGCTTTCGATTCCGAGCTGTGGGCGATTCAACTCGCGCTCGGGGAGACAGTGAAAGAAGTCAATGACAGCCAGAGCAGGGAGTGAAAACGGTGGCAGTCTTTAACGACTCACAAGCCGCAATTCAACAAACGGCACACCTAGAGCCGGGCCCGAGGCAGCAATTGGCTACGCGGATTAATCGGAGAGAGCAGGATCTCGTCGCCCACGGCATCGCAACCGAGATTCACTGCGCCCTGGGAAACTCCGGCATCCCTGAAAACAATCAACCAGACCCCAAGGCGAACCTGGCCCGAGACTCCAGGGGTGACACAGTGATAGAGCGGCCATCCACCTCGGCCTCGCATAGAGCTAGGCGAATCTCGGTGGGATGGAGAGCAGCCAAGGCAAACTGGCAGGCCGACAAGTGCAGCGAGCACTTCAGCTACAGACTCATGGGCACGACGGGGACCAAGAGACCTGTTCCGACGACAAGCGTGAAGTCACTGGCTTCCAAGTTATTCAGACTAAGTGCGGGAATGCACCCACTGGAGTCTACCTAAAATGGTTCGGCCAGTAAGAGGATGACAAATGCTGGTGGTTCGGCGGCTGAGACATGACTGTGGCCCACACTCGGCAATACTTCTTCTGCCACTGCAGCCAGTGGAGCGACCAGCAAAAGACAGTATGGAAGGCGGTGGGAAAGGTGACGGCAAGGATTCCACCAGTCCAGATGATCCCGGTCCATTGTTGGGCTCAGTCCAGTGCGGTGTAATGGGAAAGTCGCACTGGACTGAGCCACAGACTGGCAGTCGTGGACTGAACGGGCTTGGTCTGGACCGATCCATTTACCCATATAATTTTGACATTGCATTTCAGCCAAGTACTATCAAAAACATGACTCATCCTCCCTTTTCATCACCACTCACCCCCGAATACCCACTCTGATCGAAATTAAACCACTTCTGACGGTTTATTCGGCTCCATCGGGATATATATTCCTCATTACAAGTGTAATAACAGGGAACATATACCCTAACCCTGGACACCGTAAGGGATTGGTCCGATCCCTGACCAAAGTGATCTCGGACTAGACCTGGACTGGACTGGACGGCTCCGGTCTGGACTGATCCATTGATGGCCTGGTGGAATCATTGGGCGACGCGCTGGAAAGCGGGCAGATGCAGACAAGTGCAGATCTCTCAGCTGTTTTCTATGGAAGAGCGTGATCAAGCGGTGATGGACTTCCTGGCGGCTACTGCAGTCGGGAAGTTCCCGCCCAAATGAATGATGGTATGGAGGAGGCGCAGAGGCTGGCTCAAGTGCGTGGGCCGGCGGCGATGGGGGTTTATATCTGTTCCTTTTTGTTCCTTTCCTTTTCTCTCCTTGTGTTTAGGTCATTTTTGCTGTTGTTCTATCTCTTAACATTCATATATATCAGCGGGGATGAAGGGTAGCAGGGGGGGAGCTCCGCCATCTAGCCGGCTCGCCCGGAGGCGGAGGGTGTATTAGATCCTGTCATACTCTAGGTAGAGTGCATACAGTATGAATAAAACAAACAAACAAAAACCACACTGACTGCACACCTACAACACTTTAACCAACACACACTACTCAACAACTCCATAACACACTTGACAGAACTATGAAAAGCAGCCAAAACACCGTTGTTAATCAGTAACCCAACCCTTGCAGTAACTTTCAGTCGGCCAGAAAGCTCTGCCAGCCGAGTGGGTGCACAGAGACTGTTGGGATGTTTGAGATCGGGATCCGTGAGCACAAGTTATATCGACAAATACGTCCAGTACAGTCTCCCCGGTGCCAAAGATCGCGGGACCACCGATCAGCACTCCTTGGACGCTGGAAATGTACCAATCCTCTCATTGTAACTACGTTGTAAACAGCAATGTACAAACTCTTCTTAAATTCCTTCACCAGGCCACCATACGCAATGTCCTCAACCGTCCGAAATTTCTCCAAGACGGTCAGGACGGCGCCATGGCCTCCGTCCCGTCTTTACTCGATGTGGACAGCATGGCGGGCGGGGACTGCCGGGGACGGCGAAAACTCCATCCCAGGCTGGTATTCTCAGGCCTTAGCTGACATTCACTGTCTTGGGGTGAATTGAAGTATTTAGATGTTCTGTCTGACTAGATAAGAGTGAATCAATGGTAATGGATAGAGTTTGCAATTCATATTATGAGTAAACTTAAGCTTTGGTATGATTCATCCCGTTTTATTATTTGTGGATTTCAGCATCCACAGATATCTACCGGCAATGATCGGGGACGGCGATGTGGCGTCCCCGCCTGTCCTATCTGTCTGTCCCTGTCCAGCTTCGAGGATGGTGCCGTTTCCATCATCCTATCGGGGCGTTTGAGAATACTAATGAATCAAGATATACATTCGTACACAATTCTGAGAGCATGAATGGAGAAGAAAATCCTCTCTGCGAGCTCTACTTGGACGTGGTAGATTGTCTTCGCTATCTCTAATATGTAGGATGGCTTCATATACTATTTATGCATCGAAGTATATACCGGGAAAGCTGGGCACAATGCCCTGGTCTATTTCAGAAATGTATCGGGGACTGATAATATAACTTTAAAGACCGCCACCAAGCGACGTGTGAATTATACTCCGGATTGATGACACAGTCGTTGAAGACCACCGCCAAGTGACGTAGGAAACAGGGTATAGAACTATGTATATGTACAACAACGATGGCTGAAAAAGAACTATATACATCTTCCAGTATACCGTACCAAATCAGGTACCTGAACCAGCAACCCACTCACCATCATCCCCCACTTCCTTCCTACAGTTAACCCGACCCCTCTCCTTTCTAAACTCACAAACTCATTCCAGTGGCGTATGCAATCACTCAGCCACACCGACGGCAACTGGAAGGTCTCACCCCCATGGCGCCCTGCTGACAGATCCTTCGCGCAACGAAGACCATAAACGTCGCGGATCCTGAGCTCAAGGTACTCTGAGTCGCGGGCTGGATATGTCGGGAAAAACTGTTGAGATCAATCGAGTACGAATAGAGATATTGAATTGACTATCGTACAAAAGTGATTGTCTAAAGAGCAAAGAGAGAGAAAGACTGGCAAATATATAGGAAAGGAGAGAGCATACTCGGCGAAGCCGAGTATCACATCCGGAGACCAATGCCGGGCATCACTGCCGGGGCTAGCCCTACTCCTTAGCATGGGGGCTGGTGGCGGCCCATGGGGGCCGCAAACCACCGGCCTCATGCCCGCAGCCTTAGGCCAAACGCCACAAAAGCCACCGGGCCAAATCCCGTGCCAACAAAAACTATGCGATGTTAGCGGCGATAGTGGCGACTCGCCCCGGGAGACTGAGTACCACACGACCAAAGCAGACAGCCGCTGCGTGTGGGTTATCCTTGCTCCCCCGTTCCTTGACAAACCGCCATATCTCCATGAACCCAGTAAATAGCTGCCCCTCGAGAACCGCCGGCTCCTCCTCGGTTGTCGAAAATGAAGTATCAAAAAAGCCGGTTTCGTTCTCGGAGTCGCTCTCACCTTGCTTCTGGCCCATGTTTCCGGGGGTGGGAATCACGCGTGTAGGGGCAAGCCGCCCTGGAGGCGGCGGTGCACAGCTCTCGTCGATGTTGATTAGCAGCACCGTACACACCCGCCCGTCTCCTCAGACCAACCACATATCCTTATCATCAAGAATCTCAGAATACTCCTCACTAAACCCAGTCTCCACCACAGAGGGCTACGCCACCGCTGGTTCTTGATCGCGACGTCCAGCTGCTGAGCGAAGTCGCGTACGGCCCCGGAACCCAACCATCGTCTCCGACTGAACGTCAAGAAAGCCCCCCGCCATGTTGTTCCGGAAGAAATGGTCACCGGACAGAAACCCTGCTGTAATCATGGCAGAAAGCGAGAAATCGATGAAATCGCGCGCTGCGTTGTGGGGGCTGGACATGTTCGACACTGTCAACTGACGGGTAACGGCGTTGTAGCGGATGAACAGATGCTCGGCTTGGTGGCAGACGAGGCTGGCGGCTGTCTCTGCGGGTACGTCGTTGAACGAGCGGATGAAGGCGTGGCGAAGGGGAATGGTGACGACGCGATTGCCGATGTTGAGTTGGAGGTGGGGCTCCGTCAGGCGACGGGCCGGAAGTGGGGGTTGTTTTGTTGATTTTGGAGATGGGGTGGGAGACGAGGTGGGTGGAGAGGGATAGGGGCTGGGGTGTTGGGACGGCATAGGTAGTGGTCGATGTGGTGAGGGTGGTGCATGTTGTTGAAGCTGAAGGGAGGGCGTTCGCGGTAATTGTGTTGCCCCTCTGCTAAGCCATTCAATAAGCGAAGCCACAAAGAGAGGTATCGCAGTGGCGTCAACGGTCTACAGTGTTTACAGATCAACTACATCAACTTACTCTACTTGCTTAAAAAGAAACCCGGTCACCGAGTATAAAGTCAGCATACATTGTGCCGCGATAATACATATAGATAAAGCTTGGCACGCGAATGTATTACCAATACCTTCCACCAACACCCTCCGCCCGTCTCCATGGCTGGAACTCCTCCTTGCTCCCAGCGCATGACTTGCCGTCCGGATCACATGCATCTTCGCTTTCAACCTCCGATCTTCCTCGCTTAGCAGATTATCTATCTGTTTATGTCACTTTGTCCTTCCGATCTCCGTATCACCATCCTCGCTTACCATCACCGGCCCCGAACCCCACGTGGCAGCCAATGCTATCCTTACCGAGACGCCGATACCACCCCTCCCACTTCATCAACTCCAGCAACGCTTTCACAATAAGCGCGCATAAATACTTTCTTCGCCCCGTTCGCCGCGGATACCCTGCATCAATTTCCCGCCGAAGACCTACTAAAATTCCGTCGGCACATCGATACCATATCTCGATGGATCTGGCAACGTCATTAGCTTCCCCACTCCAAGGATTCTTCCGGTCGGTCATGTGTATTGAATGTGCACCGAGGCGGATATCCGGGTGTTTGATGGCCCGCGCTAAATCGATCCTGTGCGTCTAGTTATACTGGAAATGCTGCCACCCGCCTATATTGGGAACTACGATCTAGTATTGTTCTCAGAGGTTGAGCCACTGCGCACTAGTCCGATGTTGCATCTTGGAAGAGAGGTGGGGAGAACGAAATGTCGGTTCCAGACAAGGGGCTCGAAACGGATTGGAAGCACTGACTAGCTGGTGGTGCTCTTCGAGTTCAGGGCACTAATCCTTGTCTATAACGCTTGGAATTTGGCAAATTCGCGGCGGGATACTTTCCCAGACCGGACGAAGATGATGCAGCAATTGCGGAATATGTGGCTATGTTCCGGTGTCGACGTGGTATCCTGATAGATCAGCGAATGGCGTTTTTCTTTTACTTTACAGCCCCGGACATTCTGGATGGCGATCAAATCATCTACAGTCTGTCGGCGACTCTACCACATCTACCAGTAGTCCCTCGATTACGTCAGATTCCGTAACCGGGCAAGGCAAGCAACCTACACATGGCGCTTCGAACACAATGGGCTCTGCATTTACCATTCGCGAATTGGTATTCTTTGTGGCATAGCACACCCTCGGGGAAAAACCAGGTACTGCCCGCCGCAAAGATTTCTCAAGAACACCTGCAATTTCCCAATGTACCTACACACCAATTTTCCCCACTTATCCGGCAAATCATGATGCCAGCCAACCCACTAGCAAACCCGGTAGCTTCTCCCTGCCCGCCCGCAACCGCAAGCTAACAAAGTTTTTCACACTAGAACATAATAAACGAATCCCACTCCACCGCTGTTCACAGATCCAACTTAACCATGGGGGTGAACTTTACATCGACCACAGCCCCTGCGATGCCAACTCCACAGAACATAGTAACGGGGGAACCATCGCTGCCGAAGGTAAGACCCCCAGCAGCTTCGGCATCCAGCACCTTACCATCTCACGCGAAGCTCGCTCTCCTCCTTGTCAACGCCGGAACTAACCATCACACACATTATGAAACCGCACGTTTTGCCGGCGGTCCCTTCGCCGCTCCCTTCCTTTACCTCAATCCCTATCTGTCTCAAGCAGCACTCACGCCGGCAAGGAACTACACGCCTATTCCGCTGTTCTGAATCTCAAAGGTGCTGCAATGCCTGGATGCTACGGTGTTTTCACTACGAAAAAAAATTTGTTTGTCGTATTGGAATTTGTTGAGTATGTCCCTCATTCAGTACCCGATGGGCAACGAATGTTATTTGTAGTCGGTAGCTGGAGATAGAGGAGATGCTGGCGGGTGCACATGCCGCGGGTGCGTGCCATGGTGACATTGCGGTTGGGAATGTGCTGGTAGTTCTGGAGGACGAGCGCGGAGTAGTTGTGGTCGGCTGGGAGATGTGTTGGTTGGATGATGAGGCCACGAAGTGCAGGAAGGACGGTGATTGGAGTGCGGAAAGGTGGGTTTATGGTGAGGAGTTGGAGCTTTGATAATGAGAGCTGTGTGTGGTGGGAGGATTTGCATTGGAAGGGCGTTGATAAAGCATATCCTTGTGGTGTTGCTGGAACTCTGGAAGCCACCGAGTCATTTTCTTTGATATATCAGATAAGCGTGTTTGGCATGCTTTGCATATTTGGGTAATGGTATTCATTGATTGATGTTAGCATATGTGATATGTGATCTGTTCCTAATTACTCGTACATTCCACCATACCAAGCTGTAGTTAATCCGGAAACCAGCAATACAGAATTACTATGTCATGCCCAGCGTGCTCAGTCTTTACCCCTCGTGTTCATTTTAATCATACTGTATTCACTTTATCTAATATATATACACATGCTTTGTCGGCTCGAATCATTCTCATAGGTTGACTTGTGGTACGTACCTCTAAGGAGGATTTTTATTGGCTGACAACCCACAGCTTCAACCATTTCGATGGCTTGGCATACCCCATCAAATATCCTCAAATATCCACTCCCAATTAAGTATTTGAGTTCAACTCTGATCAGAATGTAATGTTTACATGAAATGTTCAGAATTCAATGCTCTTGCACCCTGCAGTCTCAAATTGAGCATGTCTTCGAAATTGATTGCATGATTATGGAAAATGCTCAATTTTTGGTATCTGGTGGCAATTTTCGAGTGTTTTTGTACAGCCACTCTATCAATGTTGATCATATGGTAATTCTGAGATGTGGAGGTGAAACAGGATCAAAATAGGTACAATGCGTGTATACATTACATCATGATCAGAGGTAAACTGACAGTTGCAAATTTATCAACACAGCTTGCAAGTATTACACCGGGAAGAATAACTTTACGTGACATGTAACTTATAGCGATGCTGTTTCTGGGATGGTAATCCATAGCATATTTGACGTGTGGCAGTATGAGGTCTTATGGGCCTGTGTGTTGACTAGATTACTATGATACACATTCGATTATGTGCTCTCGATACTATACATCATACTGTATTCAACCAAATTGCCAAATGCATTTCATTGCACTCTTCTAAGTAAGGTCTCAAGCCACTCTCAAGCACACTCCGAAGCACGCTCTCAAGTACACTCCCAATTGCACTTGATGACTCTCACTGCCTGCTTGACAATATACTTCCAGGGAAAGCTCTCAAAACACTCTCAAGCACACTCCCGGGAACGCTCTCAAATACACTCCCAAATGCACTCAATGCCACACTCCCATCCTGGTTGACTGTACACTCCCAAGTACACTCTCAAGATGCTCTGAAGTACACTCCCAAGCACGCTGTCCATTACACTCACCAGAGGCAAGCCACTCCCAATCTCACTTGACTGTATGCTCCCATGTATGCTCCTGGGTGCTCGATCCAGAGACTGGCTGAGTTGCAGGCACCAGGCATGAGGAGGCGGATGGCAGGTGACAAGAGGCCTGAGGAGGCAGGCAGGTGGCGGAAGGTGGCGGCTGAAATCATGATGTCAGTTGATAACACAGTGTAAGGGCGCGTACGCCGGCGCTCGGCAGTATATGGATATAGTATGGTATACGGTTGCACACGGGCGCGAGTGAGATCAGGTGTAGAAGTAAGTGGTAAGATATTCGGTACGGAGCTAAGTCTC
>Ga0307514_10004253_pt1 | contig 13236 bp, 14 predicted proteins | sample 16_EM_MG_FD_203088 | JGI IMG/M metagenome (GOLD analysis project Ga0307514, IMG submission 203088) | Populus trichocarpa ectomycorrhiza microbial communities from riparian zone in the Pacific Northwest, United States - 16_EM | ecosystem: Host-associated > Plants > Roots > Unclassified | place... | reverse complement strand
AGGGCAAGCCGGGGAGCCATCTGCATGGGAGAAACTCACAAGCTGTCAGATCGGGCCATCGGGCTCGCGTCAGCACTCGGCATCAAGAGCAAGCCGGGGAGTCATCTGCATGAGAGAAACTCACTCGCTGTCGGATCAGGCCATCGGGCTCGCGTCAGCACTCGGCACCAAGGGCAAGCCGGGGAGCCATCTGCATGGGAGAAACTCACTAGCTGTCAGATCAGGCCATCGGGCTTGCGTCAGCACTCGGCACCAAGAGCAAGCCGGGGAGCCATTGGCATGGGAGAAACTCACTCGCTGTAGGATGAGGCCATCGGGCTCGCGTCAGCACTCGGCACCAAGAGCAAGCCGGGGAGCCATCTGCATGGGAGAAACTCACTCGCTGTCAGATCAGGCCATCGGGCTCGCGTCAGCACTCGGCACCAAGGGCAAGCCGGGGAGCCGTCTGCATGGGAGAAACTCACGAGCTGTAGGATCAGGCCATTGGGCACGCGTCAGCACTCGGCACCAAGAGCAAGCCGGGGAGCCACTGCATGGGAGAAACTCACTAGCTGTCGGATCAGGCCATCAGGCTCGTGTTAACTATTATTGTTCATGGTGCAAACGACCAGATATAACTACGAAACCTACAATTTTCGAGTAATATCCAGTGCTGTTTTCCCTTTTAGATTCTTGGCATCCTTATTCACGTGTAAAGTTTCCACTAGCAGTCGGACTGTGCTTTCGTGCCCGAAAGCTGCTGCGAAATGCAATGGCGTATGCTTCTGAATGTCTTCAGCTTCTTTATTTGCTCGTAATTCGTTCACTAGCAGTTCGACTGTGCCTTTGTGCCCGAATAGCGCTGCCCAATGCAGCGCTGTTCGTTTCGCAACGTCTTCAACTTCTGTGCTCGCCCCTAAGGTTGAAAGTAGTTTAACCGTGCTATCCCTACCCTTGCTGGCCGCGGTATGTAGCAACGTAGATCCTACATTGGCTTTTGCTCCTATGTCGGCACCCAGAGTCTCCACAAGTAGCCGCACTGTTAAGTCGTGGCCGTTTGAAGCCGCATGGTGGAGCGCCGTCCATTTTTTTGTGTCCCTGGCCTCCTTGTCGGTACCCAGAGTCTGAACAAGCAGCCGCACCGTTGAGTCGTGGCCGTTCGAAGCCGCATGGTGCAGCGCCGTCCATTCGTTTTTGTCTTTGGCCTCCTTGTTGAGACCTAGAGTCTCAACCAGCAGTCGCACCGTAGAGTCGTGGCCATTCACTGCCGCATTATGCAGAGCTGTCCGTTCATTTCCGTCCCGTTCCTCCTTGTTTGCACCACTGTTGATTAGCAGGCTCACCATGGTGTCGTGCCCCTTCGTAGCTGCAAGTAGCAATGCTGTCTGCTCCTTGTTATCTTTGGCATCGATACGGGCCCCTTTGCGTAATAGCACCTCGGCAGTGGCGACGTCCCCAGCCTCTGCGGACATGAGCAATGGCGTTTTATCAAGTAAGCAAGCTTCTTTCTCAGTGCCAGCTGTTAATAATGCTTCAACCCCCCATGCATATTGCATTCTTGTGGCGATAGGTAGCATCTTATTTCTGAAATCTGCGGCGGGCGACCTTTTCTCATTACCAGCGATATCCCGACCCCGGCTAGATTCAATCCAGCTTTCAATACGCTGGCGTGCAATTCTCGTAGTATCGAACATGGTCTTTCTGAAACCTTTGGCGCCCAGGTAAGATTCAACCCAGCTTTCAAAAAGCAGAGAAGCCGAATTACTGGTCAGTGTTTTGCTAAGCTGAGAAACAAGTTGTTTATCATAGACACATTGATGACAGTCTTTTTTGCGTTGTTCGCGGCGTAGGACACAATTATTTTTGTGCTGTTGGAAATGGCATAGCGCGTAGTCGATTAATGGCCTACGGTTTAGGTATTCGGCATATTTTTCAAAGTGCGCCGGTTCCCAAGATTTTGTACTTGGCGGTTCATTGTTCGTAGTGGAACGTGCTACGCAAAGCATCAGATATCTGATACAGGTTAAAGATATGCGGCGGTGAGCATCCTCTTCCTTCATCCTGAACTTAGAGGTAGCTGTTGGTGCGAGGAGCCGGGAGAAGTACGTGAGAGCAGTTTGATGCGTAAATTGAACGTTATCATTTCCTGCATGTATGTTAACCAACCAATCGTGATAAAATACTCTGAGGAATCGCAACCCCTGATATCCAAAAAATTTCCTCCACAGTGAATAATTCGTTTGATAATATCGTCAATTAGTTCGTCTTCGAATGATTCGTCAGAAGGTGAATATTCCGCATCAATATCGTCTGGGACAGCAAGCGCTTGCTTGATTTCTGCGATCCTGAGAGGGCGGTATGAAAATAGAACAAGTTGAAACATTCTGACTCCGTCCTTAACGTCTCGTTGCTCACATTTTTCTTCCAATTCACGGAGCATGCGTTCGTAGAAATCGTCCAGTTCCGTTGGAAGACTTCGTAAGAAGGCATATATATCTTGGTTACGGTAGCCGTTCTCGTGATATTTGAGTAGCTCCATTTGAACCAGGCGAACCCATACAAACACCCCTTGGGCATTGCGCATTATGTAGTCCTTGATATCCATATGAGGCATTGTGGAATGCTTCAGCAAGAAGGATTCTGTAAACTTTAAGATGTCTGGTTTGTTCTCATCCTGCAACTTTATGAAGTTTTTAATGTCTGAGACGCGACGGTTCAGCCTGGCGATGGGACGACTTGCAACGAAAACCTTCACAATGCAAAATGTCCTTGTGGTACAGATCTCGAGTAGTAATTGAATAATATTGCATTTCTCAGTGTCATCAGACTCATCCATAGCATCAATGATGAGGTGAAGTCGTTCCTTTACAGGATGCTTCATAAAAGACAGCAAGATTTCCTTCAGTGAATCGTAAGACCATGCGCCTTGCTGTAGCATTTTCCGGTAAAGAGATTGAAAGTGAAAAAAGAATGTCTCATTCTGGTGTAGGACATCGTAGAGAATCGAGCGCAGCATATTCGAATGATCTCTCTGTAGTTTCCCTTCCCTGTAGCCGTAGAAGAAACTGCTCACGATAGCATGCTTCGCCAATGGTTCTCGGTCCAAGAGGTTGTCCTTGAAGTACTTTGTAAGGGTGCTTTTTCCACTACCAGGTTTTCCTTCGATAAGTAGAAGATCGGAGTGAGGTGTGGATGACCAAGCGCGATATTGCTCATGTTCCCAGAGCCACTTCAAGGTTCCCTGATGCTCTGTTTCGATCTTATCATAACGGGTACCGTGGTGACGAAGAGAACCAAGGCATTCTGCATTAGCTAGTTAGCTAGACTCACAACTAGAGGATAGGATATTCCCAAACCCCGTCGCTCCTTGTCGTACTCAATAATAATACATGGCACTCTAACAATTATTTTCATGATGTCGGGGTCTAGTCGACAGGTGAGTAGCACTTTGGGCTTAGGGCTTGCTGTCGAATTCGAGCAAAACATAGTGAGGAACCGACACCCATCTAGCCCAATTTTATCGATTCCGTCGATTACGATCGGCGTAGCTGGGATAGTTTTCATTTCGATAACTGTCTCTGTTAAAGCTGCCAAAAGTCCGCCACTTTCAGCATCGAGAATCTCCTCCACGGTGATGTCAGAAAAGCGGCCGTGCCTGAAACGCGATCGGCCCCGTTGAATAATCTTGCATAGAAGGGTGCTAAGAAAAGTCATGATAATCGATTTCGCCAGGCGAGGTTCGGAACCGTTGAGGATATGGCGGAGAACGGAATGGGTGAAGGTGGTGATAACATCCGAGCCCTCCTTCGAGCAGGAAAAGTAAAACACCTCATCATTCCGCCGTGAGGCTTCTTGCTTGGCGATGAACGACGATACTCCAGTCATGGAGCAGCCGGGTGGTCCCCCAAATAACCATAGAACCTGCGAGTTGTCGGGTGATTCCCAATTTTTGAGGTCGACGTTACGTAGGATCCAGTACAATTTAGGGTCGTTTGGATCGATAGACGATGTCTTGGATATATGCTCGAGGTGGTCGGTCATAGGCAGCAGCAGATCTAAGAACGAATTCGTTTCCAGCTTTTCCACAACTGGCGTAAAAAGGCAGTCAGTAATTATTGGAATATCATTCAATAAGCGTTAGGAGTAACTTGTTCGATTTTGTCACTTACGTGGTTTCAGCACCTCGCGCGACCGCTCTAGATCACGACTATCCTTACTGCTATCTCTAGCCATCAGGTTAGCAAACCGTCCTCAATCGCGTAGGGTCGGAAGATAATCACCCGTGATAATGGATAACGGTGGACCAGTGCTGCCCACCGTGTAAAGTCGAGCCCTTGATATCAGAAACGGTAGCACCGATGAAGGTACTCATGGTGTGTAGCGCTGGTACAGTTAGGCGTTGTACTTCGGCATTAGTCATCTCGTACCTAATAGTAGTATTGTGATTGCTGGATAATTTGGTCGCTGTGTATATCAGTCAGGCTGAAGAGGGAGCTCCAGGCTGCTTGCCGTGAAGTGGAAATTGTGTTGCTGAGAAAGTCGGTTCAGAGATGGGTGATGCTTAAGATTGATCGCACTTCTAAATTCTTAGAGACTACCCCTCTGACCTTGAAGTTTTGAGGCTCAACAGCGCCCCCACTTTGCATATTGGCTTGTTCCATTTTGCATCCGAAATGGGGGGTCTGCATGATGCAACGCAACAACCTTATACACCACAAAACTTCTTCGATCCAAATAAGTTTCGCTAGTTCAAGTTTTGATAAAGTGAGGGTATCCTAGCTACACAACACAGTTCAGCGAGCTGCGTTAACAGCATTCCGGTCTAAAAGCAGCAAGCGAATCGGACGGTGTCACAACCCTGGCACTCGGGGTATGGGAGACGAAATCGGGCATGTTTTAGCTTGTGATCCACACAAATTTCATTAATAGCAAGGATTAAACTTTTTCGCTGTTATGTTCAGTACCGAAACTACGAATCCGATCGCAGCACATACATGTTCACCAGGCCGCTGAGTGAGCGGCTAATCGAGACTAGGAAAGGTAGCTTGTGTGTGACCCCGCTTTTATAGTACCTCTATTTGCAGCGCGAAACTGCATGCAATTGCTGTTTGCCGCATGTGTTGCCGCACCCAGCTACAATTAGCACCCAGATGCTGGTAGCAATAACCTCCCGAGTGCGCTCTCCACTCGGTCATTTGACTCTCTGGGTGAAATTCCTATTTGTCAATGGGTGTAAAACCCTCGGCCTTACACACACCGCATCGCCTGCCGGCCAACCACCCACCACTGCCCCTGCACGAACTCCTCCAGTGATAGCGTGCATGGCATCCCCACGTCTTGTTTACCGCATGTACAAACGTGAAGAATTCGTAATGTCCAATGCGTCGATACCACGACGCAGCCATTTCTTGAAGCACATCACCTCGTTACGAGTTTATCCACATTTGAGTGCGTTGAATCGGCCGATTGGTAACATAGCTAATATGTGCGATTCTTGTATTAAACTTTTCAGGCAATAGCCAATTCAAAGTACTGTGCAACTTTCAGGACGACCGCTTCAGAACTTGTCATGGTCATGGTATGCGTATTTTACGAGCCAATTCTGGAGTGCCGATATTAAACAACAACCTGTTTCTGACATAACGGCTGCTTGGGTTTCAACTCTCAACTTTTCAGATATGCATATAGCTGAGCTTGCATAGTTTACAAACTCTGGGTTGGTCAACCACGACTTAATGTTTGGATTTCAGGATCGATGGTGGGCGTCCTAGTAAGACCTCGGCGGTTGCCCCGCACCTATACACTACAATTTACCCCGCCATACACTGAACGCATTTTGCGTTGTTGATGCGGCTAAAATTCTCTGCCACTTCACTCGTGTTCAATCTGCCTTGACCGGCAAATTCAATAGGATAGAAGGCGCTGATCTCCTTCCCTCTGTTTCCCTTCGTACGTTTCTAATTCCAACACGCAGAACCCAATACCCACACAAACCCCGCAGAACCCAATACCTCACATACACCAAACTAGAATTGGCTTACAACTATAGCGCTGTAAAGTGGTCAAAATTATATTTCACGATGTCGTGCATGAAACTAGCGAAATCAGGAATTTATGCGCATTAACACCCAGAACATTGTAAACATATACACTTCTTGTGTCGCCTCGAAGCATTCTCACTGGCTGGAATTTTTTTCCGTGTGGCTGTGCCTTGAGCTCATTGGTCGCAATTATTCGGCATGTGGCAGTGCGACAGATTCTGTGGCGTCAACCGCAATACCAATCGTGATCTTCCATCATCGCCATTTTCCTTGCGTTATTGACACGTGCCATTTTGTTTCCATCAGGAGGGGTGGAGGAGATAGCTGCTGAATAACAGCTAGAGGGAGAGTGAAAGGTGAAAAAGAGAGTCAGGATAACCCGCACAGCGGCCGAGCAATCGGAGCGATGAGCACGTGCTCCAATCCTTTCTACTTTACTTGAGATTTGTGAACATCTTTGTCAACTACTCAAGTGTGTTAACCAAATCTTCATATTATCTCCTTCTCCTGAGCTCAGCGAAGCTCATTTCCTATCGACGGCAACGCCGCCACCACGCCTTGTAGAAAATAGGAAAACCAATCCAGGACAGGATCCAGGAGACAAATACATGACGCATTCTGGATCCAGTCCCGTGTTCCTGTTCCTGACGGCCGCGGAGAGTCGCAACCGAGCACCCATGAAAATGAAAAATTGCAATTTTGCAACAGCCACATAATTAAGAGAGCTATAATTGAAAATATAAGTCTTTGGAGGATGGAGAAAAGATGTTTTGTGCATTGGCCAAAAAAATTTGAAACATTATATAGCTCTGTAACAAAAGTTGCATCGCCATAACCCACCGGCCCCGCTTAGAGTACAGTTAATTGTCACTGAACAATATTCTCATCACCATGATTCCGATTTTTTCTCATTGTCTCCTAACCATTCTATATGTTAAGTTTCATTTTCCAAAAGACAAGCGTTTGTTTTGTACTGTAGATTTTGTAATTGTCACTTGTTGGAAGCAAGGTTGAAAGCATAGTTATGGCGCATTTTTCTATTATTCAAATGGGATAAAACCCACTTATTCTTCACCATCTTAAATACCCAATTCCAAATTTTGAGGTCTCTCTATTGTGTTGTGGATGAGAAATCGAACAATTTGAGTTGAAGATACTTTTGTGGGGCGAGCAGCCGGACAGCCGTTGTGAACACTTTTGCTACTGTATCTACTTGAATACCGGTGGTGTTGAGGAGCGAATAATAAATTACGGGCAAAACATGGCTTATCTTGAGTGTCGGATGAAAAAAGCCCGCTTTTGGATCTGTGGAATGGAACATATGAGTGACAAGAATGGCAGGACATCCTGCAATGTTGTGTCGAGTGAGATCGGATTGTCACATTTAAGGTTGAAGCATTAGATTGTATTCGTTTAACGCAGTGTCGAGGCTGTCCTGGATGTACTGTCGGCAGATCTTCAATAATCCTTCGTCGATCCTGAGGATGGCTTCTGCCGGCCCCATGGCATGTTTTATAGATCGCCCCTTTCGAAAGCAATGATTCCACCAGTCCAGCAATGGATCAGTCCAGACCGGAACCGTCCAGTCCAGTCCAGGTCCAGTCCAAAATATTTTTGGACTGGGATCGGACCGATCCCAGATGCTGACAGACTGGACTGGGCTTGGTCCGGACTGATCCCTCACGGTGTCTAGGGTTAGGGTATACTTTCCCGGTTATTAGTCTTTTAATGGGGAAAATATATCTCGATGGAGCCGAATATACAGACAGAAGTGGTATAATTTCGACCAGAGTGGGTATTCGGGGGTGAGTGGTGATAAAATGTGAGGATGACTCATGTTTTCGGTAGTACTTGGCTAAAAAGCGATGTCAAAATTATATGCGTAAATGGATCGGTCCAGACCAAGCCCGTCCAGTCCAAGACTGCCAGTCTGTGGATCGGTCCAGTCCGACCTTCCCATTAGACTGGACTGGACTGAGCCCTACCGCGGACCGGGATCGACTGGACTGGTGGAATCATTGTTCGAAAGACCGGTATCCCTATACGGCAGTTAAGTATATTCCTCTAGATGTCCAATAATACTTACTAGGTGACAATACACAATCTCTCGGCTCATATCGGGCACATAATCATCCCCGTCGTCGTCCTCCATCAGCAAAATATAAAACGGTCTGGGAGCCATCGCTAACCTCCCGGACCATACTGAAGCTAAGCGATGTGCTCTCTGGTGCTCCTATTACCCTTTAAGATGGCAAAGATTCGGACATGCCGGACCTCTGCGCAGGTCTCCGAAACCCTTCTGCCGCACCCAAACCTACCGCGAGATTCTTCCCAGAATTTAATGTGCACATTGTGTTCATCTCGTATTTTATACTGAATTTGTCTTGCTTGAGATTGGTGTTTCACGATCATAAAAAGGTTTGCTAAATCATAATATGGCATGTATTCTCTACTAGGTCTATCTATATATGTACGTACAGGCGATCTGGCTGCAGACAGTACACGAGCGCACTCGGAGGTGCATCTGGAGACGGCGATCAAGCGAACATGGAGATGGAGATGGAGCACTTAGAGATGCACTTGGAGGCCGAGATAGAGTGAACTTGGAGGTGTACTTCGAGACGGTGCTGGCTACACTGGGAGATGGCAATCGAGCGACTTGGAGGCCGAGATAGTGCGAACTTGGAGGTGTACTTGGAGACGGTGATGGCAGCACTTGAAGGTGGTAATCGTGCGAACTTGGTGATGCACTTGGAGGCCATGATCGTGCGAACTTAGAGATGCACTCCGAGGCCGTGATCATGCGAACTTGGAGGTGCTTTGGGGGCAGTCGATCGGAAGGGAGAGGGCGCAACGGGAGCTGAGACTCTATTCATGGGTTAACTCGCAATCGATGGAATGTGACGAGAGTAGACTTTACCTGTGTGCTCCGGGAGAGTTGACTGGAGATGGTCGATCTGGAAGGAGGCGCGCGAGGGTTGAGGCTCTATTCAGGGGTTAACACATCGTGGGAATGCGCGAGACCGGGGATGGTGTTCTGGAGCTGTCGATCTGTGGACTCGGTGTTAACTCACTATCGTGGCATGTGGAGGTAGAGAGGGATGACTTAACTTCGTGTTCTCAAGTGATGGTAGAGTTGTGGACGAGAAAGAGAGAGATCGGGGATGGCTATGGGGGAAGATATGGGAGGTAGGGAGGGGGGGAAATAAGGGGTACGACCTGCCCGATTGTGTTTCGTACCTCTCATATTGGGGATGGTACCTGCCAGATTGGGGATGGTACCTGTCAGATCGGGCTTAGTAAATTTACTTTAGCACACGAAATTCTGTAAGTCCCATTTCTCGAGATGATTTCCCTTATCTCCTCTCATCCCCCCCATATCTCGCTTTCTCGTCCACAACTCTACCATCACCTGAGAACACGAAGTTAAGTCATCCCTCTCTACCTCCACGTGTGTTAACACCGAGTACACAGTTCGACCGTCTCCGAGCAGCTTCAGAGGACCATCCTCAGTCTCTATATTTCCAAGATTACGGGTTCTCAACCCCCGACGCGCTTCCCTCCAGATCGACCGTCTCCAGTCAGCTCTCCCGGAGCACAAAGGTAAAGTCAACTCTCGTCACACTTCAAGGATTGCGAGTTAACCCATGAATAGAGTCCCAGCTCCCGTCGTGCCTCTCCCTCCCGATCAACTGCCCCCAAACCACCTCCAAGTTCGCATGATCATAGCCTCCCAGTGCATCTCTAAGTTCGCACGATCATAACCTCCAAGTGCATCACCAAGTTCGCTCGATTGCCATCTCTAAGTGCAGCCAGCACCGTCTCGAAGTACACTTCCAAGTTCACTCTATCTCGGCCTCCAAGTGCATCTCGAAGTTTGCTCCATCTCCAAGTGCAGCTAGCGTCGTCTCTAGATACTTCATGTTCGCTTCATCGCCGTCTCCAGGTGTACCTCCCAGTACACTCGAGTACCGTCTGCAGTCAGCCCAAATCGACGGTGTATATAGATAGATAGATAGATAGATGAGAATCCGAACCAAATGCGTGAGGTTTACAATCGTTCAACTTCGGGTAGTAATTTGCGTTCCAGTGATTTCCAGGTGCACCGGCAGCGTTACCAAAGAATGTCCGTACCCCCTCGCAGCTCTACTCTGCATCGAGATGCTCCCAGCCATGTCGCCAGCGCTCCCAGGTGCACCCCAGACTTGTCTCCCGCGCTCCTTAGTGCCCCCATATTTCTCACCAGCGCTCCCAGGTGCTCCCGGGGTGCTCCTAGGGGCCACTGTAAGGGTCCAATGAGCTCCGAAATTTGACAATTGTAGATTCATCCTCCGATCACTCACTCCCAGAGGTGACTAAAATACATTTTGCTGATGTCGTCGTTGTTGTTGTTTAATCATACTGTATTCACTCTAACTAGAGTATGACAGGACCTTAATAACCCCCTCCGCCTCCGGGCGAGCCGGTTGGAGCTCCCCCCGCTACCCTTCGTCCCCGTTGACAAAAGAAAGATAAGAGAAAGACAGAAAGAAAGGTATAACCCCGTTACCGCCACTGCCGCTCCTGAGCCCTGAACCCTGAGCCCGCTCCATACCGCCGCTGATGTCGTCGTCGTCGTCGTCCTCTGGCTCCTCCTCCGGCTGCTTGTTCTTCGGCTGCTGCTTCTTCAACACCTGTTCCTGCTTCTCGTTGCTCTCGCTTTTGGCATCTGAATATAGATTAGTGTAAACCACGGAATGGTAACGGGACGGGATTTGTGATGCCAAAAACGCGAAATCCCGGGCAGGTCTTTTGCCAAGCCGCGTTTCTTATCAGAGCTCCATAACGGCTGGCCCGAATCAAGATCAGAGTAGACGGTCTAAGAGAGCATATTCCTAGCTTTAATTCAGCCCATATTGACCGTAATCGCCCAAGATTTGACCATTTCAGCGGGGGGTATCATAATGGGGTTTATGCAGATGGACGTCCCCCTAGCGGATCACCCTACTGTTCCACAGCCAGCCCTAGTACCGGCCAACGACAACCCGAAATCAATCTTGATATGGTAGAGGTTCTCTACGCCAAAAGGTGTCAGATTCGATGAACAATCGGTGGAAATACTGGGAGGAGTGTGGGTACTTCCTCCTCCTCTTCCCCTACCAGCCACCTCCATAAGTCCACCAATTCTTGATCAAACTCCACGCCCTCTTGCCCAGGGTAGGTCTACTATATGTAGATAGATTCCGCCTTATCTTTTACCAGGTACTGAGACCAGTTGTGAATCGATGGGAGGGGGTGTATCCACTACCCTCCTTAGCGGTTCCCCCTGACGGTCCTCAGCAGGCCGCAATACCTGGCCAACGATAACGCTGATTCCATCTACATGTAGTAGATCTACTCTGTGCCAAAGGGCGTGGAATTTGACCAAGGATTGGCGGACTTATGGGGTGGCTAGTAACGGAGGAGTAAGAGCAAGAGGAGGGCTACCTACCCCCCTCAATTTCTCCCCCAATTCTGGTTCAATTTCAATGCCCTCGCTGCCAGTGTCTCTTTGGCATGCTAGAAGACTATCGGGGGGCAGCTTGGCAGTTTCTAGATACTATTAAATGTCACTGGGCGGAAATTACCTGAGTTATGCTACTGTAGTGTGTCCCCCACTTTTGTATCCTAGAAATAGTACCTATCTCAACAGCTACCTTCTTGAATCTGCCAAGACCGAAACCAATTGACAGCTAGTATGCTATATACACTGTAATACTATTACTAGCGAATTCCATTTACAATTGGTGATGAAACAGGGGGTTAGAAGAATGAGCAAATATCCGCCAGCGTCATAGACTCTCACTCACATTTTTAACTTCTTCAAATCTTATCCAATTGACTTGATCTTTGTATTGACTGGTAGCTCTTGGACTTATCTATCACACCGAAGTCTTGATATTCTCTCTATTGTATGGTTGTTGAACAATTTGCAATTTTGTGCAGTTTTCGAAAAAAGTGCCGCGACTTGTTAGGACGGTTGCAACCATCGCCTGCAACACCTACACGGATGGAGTTTTGACACGATCCCTGTCCCATTTACATGCCTCGGTTCACACTTATCATTCTTGTTCTTGGTGAATTCTGAGCCTTTTTGTGAGGCAGTTGTCGCCTTCCTATGTCCAGGTTAGTCGCACCTCTCCCTTACCCTTTACCCCGCTCATCAGTCTCTCCACTACACCTGACCATATCATTCTCGACAATGTCGAACCAACTTCCGCCGACTATTCACGACTACCTCCTATCATATGCAGTGTCTCCTCTAGACGTCTCCACTAGTGCCGATCGTCACAGCAACACGACCAGCACGCAGTATTCGTGGGACGGTATTTCGTCGCCTGTTGCCCCGTTGCAGCAGTTCTCCTATCCCTTTGCCGGTAACCGGGTTTGGGCCCACAGATGGGCCAGCTTTTAAAATACACATCACACAACCACAATCCAGCCAAATGCCCCCAGAATAAATAGAAATACTCTACATATGGTGAAATTCATGAAAACAATTTCGTTTGGGTGTGAAACATAAAGCCTCATTGCAGTCCTCACACTTTATGCTGGTTTTCATGCCTTCTCCACTACCACCCTGACTTCTTCTCCACCTGCAAAGGAAACAATCTACTCTACTCTCCATCCAAAGTGGGGAATGCATTCCTGGTACCTTTCGGCAGAGGGGCAGGGGGGTGTGCTTGGTAACTTGCCTGGTAGGCAGTGGGGGCAGGGCAGATTGTGTGGGGGAGCCGACCGAGTGATTTTCTGTGAAGCCGGAATGCGGGAGGAACTTTTCATTGTTGATGGACTTCCAGCTTGCAGAAGGTCATGCACAATGGAGAGACGGAAGTCAAAGTGATCCACAGTGCGCTCTTTGTTTGCTGGCAGATCTCGATAGATTATAAGGCTGTTGATAAGGGCTGTCTCCAGAATCCAATAGAAAAGTGGATACCAATTGTGCCTGGATATAAGCTGTGTATCAAAATAGGTTCGATACTGGTCAGCTACATCCACTCCCACCTTGTGCTGGTTGTAGGCATCAACAATAACAGGTATATCAAGCTCTTTCTGGCGTTCTCCAGGAAGCAGACATAGCCCTTCTCTGCCATGCAGAAAAACTTATATCCTTGACTAATTGGCTTGTTTGGCATCTTTGTAATGTGAATTGACCTGCCAGTGAATAGAATCATGGCTTCATCAATAGTAACATTGC
>Ga0307514_10004252_pt1 | contig 13240 bp, 17 predicted proteins | sample 16_EM_MG_FD_203088 | JGI IMG/M metagenome (GOLD analysis project Ga0307514, IMG submission 203088) | Populus trichocarpa ectomycorrhiza microbial communities from riparian zone in the Pacific Northwest, United States - 16_EM | ecosystem: Host-associated > Plants > Roots > Unclassified | place... | reverse complement strand
GCTTCACCTCAGGGACCTCCCCCTTCTCCACCCACCCACCCACCCTCAGCCCCTTATCCCCTCCTAACCACAACCGCCTCATTCAGGATCACGGACATCACCGAAGTGGTCTATCCCCGAAGCTCGATTAATCAGCAAAGGGTCGATTAGAGGCTGGGCATGAGATCAACCGAGGTGAAGCCGTCGTCCTTTCCTTGGTTCCAGTGCTGGCTGCAGCCCTTCCACGATCTCCCATCTTCCCAGTTCGCCTCCTCCCCTCCTCTCATTGCCCTCTCTGAGGGTCTGGTGCCGAGACTACTCATTGCCGTCCCCTGTCCCTTCCACATATCCCCTAGCGCCATTTGGTCCCTCATCATCTTACCTAGCAGCCGAGCCTGCGCCGCATCAATCGCCATCTTCGGGCTCCCCACCCCTGCTATCTCACTGACCAGCTCCTTGCGCACCCCCCTCACCGCGCTCACGCATTTCCTAAGAGCCTGGTACTGAAGATCCACCATCTGCCGCTCCCACTTCCTCTGCCCCCTCCATCCCAGCTCTGAACCTCACATGGCCACCGCTCTGATCATCCCCGTGTATATTGACCGCCAGCTCGTCGCGCTGATCCCCCACTGGGAATTACCGATACCACTGAGTTGGCCTAACATCGCTCTGGCCTTCTTAATTCTCTCCTGCCAGTTCTCGTGAAAGGATAGGTTTTTGTCCATTATGATGCCTATCCACTTCACCCACTTCACCTCTGCCTTCTTACGCCGTCGGTCCCGTAGGCAGCCGCTCGTACTTCCAATCTTCGAGTGGTATATGATTCTCAGCGGCCACCCTGTTCACTGTGGCATCTTCCTCCGTAACATCTCCTCCATGTTACACTTCTTAGCGTACGCTGCCTCCCAGATATAGATCCCTCCTTGCAAGTTATCCACATAGGACGGGAGTTCCACCTTCAGGGCTGTCCCCATTTTCGTAATGATGGGTGCCATCCATATCAAGAACAACACTGGCGAGCCCGTTCGCCTTCTCCCTTCCTCTCATGCTCCCATCCCACTCATCTCCAACTCCCTGGCCCTGAAGAATTGTCTGGCCCATGGACCCATTTCCTTCCTTCCTCGCTTCGCTCCAACTGCCTCACCACGTCCTCCTCTCTCACATTCTGGAATCCCCCCTTTACATCCCAAAGTCCCCAGCCTACCGCCCCCCTCCTTGCTATACACCTCTGCGACCTCGTTACTAACCTGAGCGCTGCCTCCGTCGCCGACCAGCCTCTGTATGTACATACTACTTATGTATGTAAGTAGCACATACGCCAGTGGCATCACATATCAAAGTACCTAGTACCTGTGATGAGGTAGAGGTATGTCTTCAACTCATAGAACATAGCAAAAGTATGACTAAGTATGCAAGCACGTGCTCCAGAGAACACATCTAACATGCCACAGTACCTACCTAAGTACAGTCCTGAGACGACTTAGTTTGGCTATATTGAGACTAGTAATCCAGTGTAGACAGTATGAAAGCTGTTTTACAGCAGCGTGCGCGCTTCTAGCCTTGCATCCAAAGATGAAGGCCTCACCAGCTGTTTCTTTGCTTTTGACAAACCTTCAGCTTTTAGACTACTACTCCTCGGATGGGGTATTTCCAATATCAATTGAAACCTTCACATCCTTGAAGAATAAGGGGAAAGCATTCGAGCACATCATACATCATCTTTTCCACGTCTACCAGCCTACGGAGGCTGCTGCCGTAAGAAATTCACCCATTAAGCTGCTACATAGAATACCACTGATACTCCAATACATTCGCAGAGATTTCAAGCATGTTGGCCCATCTACGAACCGATACAATCTAAGGAATTACGAAATATAGCTTTCAAATGGCTTTCAGACCTCAAGAAATCCGGGCAGCTACAAACAGGGGGGAATGTAGTAATCAGGCGGTCACTCCTGGATGATTGTTCGGGAGAGAAATATGAGGAGCTGTTACTGGCGTTATCAACGATGGTATTGAGGAACCAAGTTGAGCACGAAGTCTTCCACGACAAGAAGAGAAGGACCATTGGTTTGTATCCTACCATTCCGAGTAGACTCACTTAATTAACTTCTGCAGCCTATAAGCAATGCACGACACATACACCTTCCTTAGGTCTTCTTACACCACTGACCCTGGCCCATCAGAGCTCATTAACCAGGCTCCTTGCCTCTCGTAATGTATCAAAGGCCCAATGGGCTACATTCATGTCCCTACTCAGCGACAGGGAGGCTGAACTTAGACGAATTTCATTCCAACTCCCTCCAGAGGGTGTAGTTAGCAAAGATTCCGACCTAGGAGGGGAAGAAGTGAGTACAAAATGGACAAATAACTGGCTTGGGGATGACCGGTGGCTTGAGGTTCTCCTGCATGGTGACTCTGAATTCCATAAAGATAAGCTCTTGGAGTTAGGCTATGAGAAAGCGATGGCGAATCACCAATCATTCATTGGTGATGATAGTATAGGGAAGACATCTTCTAGCACAGTTCCAGCGGTGGGGCTGAAAGCCCTTGAGAAACAGGTAGAGAATCAGAAAAGGAGGGTGAGTGAACTGAGGAAAATGAGAGAAGGGGCGACGAGGTCCCTTGGAGAAGTTAGGGGTGAGCCACAAGATGTCACTGGTGAGATACGGGTGGGGGAGGATGCACCACCATCGCAGGGTAGGAGCCTGCATATCACGTTCGGTCACACTTTAGTGAGTATCTCCATTTGTCTCGCAGCCTAATGCTAATGAATTGTGTTCACAGGAGCTTCAGCTCCCTAAAGACGAATCAGTGATATCTGGGCTCCTTTGCAACGATGACATCAATGAATGTAAGAGCTCTTCGCCTTCCAACTCTTTCATTGTCTTTCACTGACATTTTTCAGACTCTATCCTTTTAGAAGATGTTCAAGCCGAACTGGAATCTGTGGGATCTTCAAAAAGGAGACGTCGCCCTCGGCCTGTTTTAACCCTATTTCGCCCACATAGTCTGCAAAATGACATGGGGCTTGACTACAAGACAGAAGGACAGGGCCTACTTTCACGAAAGACACTCCTCCCACTACCCGCAACTAAACTGCCTAAAGTTGGCACAAATGCCACAACAGCGAATGCACCCTCAACTTTCCCTAAAGCTCTGGTTCAAGCTGCAGCCGAGCCCATTCTTCTGGCCGAGCCTCGTACAGTGGAAAAGACAAATACAATTTGGTATGGGCATGCAAAGGCAGTGGGACCTAACCCTTCTCAAGACACTACAGGGGCTACAGAAGGTGTGAAGCTGGCGGCCACAAATAAGCGATCAACTGCCACAAATCCTGGCCTTTCATCTCCCCCGCTTTTACTGCCCCCAAGCACTCGTCAACGCCTTGAAACAAAGCTGTCAAGCAGACTCCATGAAACCCATGATCGTCCCCTGAGTGCAGCATCAACTTTATCAGATGAACTATTTAGTGATATTGATGAGAGTATGATAAGGACCCCTTTCAGAGGTCTTGACAGGAGTCCTGAAAGAAAGGATACACAGCTTGTCTCTCAACATACTCCACAAAGCAAACATCAGTTGCCGTCTGAAGTGTATGAGGACAATGAGAAAACCCCCAGGCCATCAGTTTATACAAGCCCTTCTAAACAAAGCAAATCCTTTGGATCCCCCCCCCTAGATGATACAGAACACTTGGCAGAGCAGGTAACCGTTGCCACCCTCGCCGCTCATCTCATGTTGCTTATTTGAATAATCAGATTGTATCAAAGATAACAACAGCAAACTATTCACCCGAGCGCCCCTCTCCAGCCAGGCGACCTTCAGCCTCACCAACACGAACCAACCGGTTCGGATTTGGTTTCCGCTCACCTGAAGTATCTCCGACCAAATTGCAATCCCCTGGCTTCAATGTGTTTGAGCATAGCACATTGCTATCTCTGGCGTCACCAGGGTCATCTACTTTATCCTCCTCTCCTTTGCCATCCAATATCCCCATCCATCCATCTTCGCCAGACTATAGGTTACCGAATACAAACTACAACCGACTACACCTTCAGAGGTCGGAAATGGCTTCACCATCTGAGCGTGGCTACAACCATGATAAGGCCTCTGGCTTGAGCCTGGGCCCAGTGACAAACTCTCTAATGGGCCCTAGAGCGGCAGACACTACCCCCAAAGAAGAGCTCTTCGTTAGTGAGGATTATAATTCTGTGTTCAAGAGCCGACCAAAAGTGGCTTTGAGTCCTTCATTTTCGCCAATCCCTCAATCAGGCTTGGGAGTGAGGCAAGGACTAGGGAAGGGTAGGCTGAGCCCGGAATACATGAGCCTGAATAGTGCCGCCAGTACTTCGGGGAGCGAGGATGGGGGTGAGAGGGGGAAGAGCAATTCGTCTTCAAGGGGGTTTAGATTCGGCAGTCCGAATACTGGTACAGAAAGAAGAATAGAAGGGAGTCGGATACCTGGGGTTGGGCGCAGGAAATAATAGGCTATTTGCTTCACCCATTGTTATAGTAAGTTGGGATAGGTTGTCTCTTCCAGCATCGTACTATATTCTATGGCTGATAAGGGGATGAAATCCGGGAAACATTCTTACTCAACAACATACTCACGATATAGCAATCCTCTGCTCACTACTTAATTTACATGCGCAACTATATAATTACCTGATCTGCTACATTTCGTTCCCAGAACACGTCGTTCTCTACGCATGTTACGTTGTGTACTCAAGCACTTAAGCAGTACAGTATGTACAACAACCAGAACTGTAAATACACAAGTATTTATCGATATGGAGCAACCCAGATACTGCTCTCGTACTTCCCAGGCTGACAAAGCGTCGTACCCCGAAGCTCTATTAATTTCAATTAGAGGCTAAACACGAGAACATATAATCAGAGGGCCTTAGGCGTTACATATAGTCAGACTACAGTAACCAGACTACTAGTACCTAACATTCCGGGTTAGGCTTAATTGTATCTTGATGCCAAGATATTCTTGCACTCCAGCTCACGTCCTCACCTCCAAAGAATAGCCACACAACAAAAGCATAATGGTAGCAGCGCCTTTCCTCTTGTTGTTATATTTTCTTGACATGTTTGCTAATGAAGAGCTCTTAAGGCCACTACCAACTACAAAGAAGCATTTGCCTTGTTCGATAAAAAGGGCAATCAGCGTGTTCCTGTCAGTTTGCTGGGAGACCTTCTCCGCGCCTGTGGGCAGAATCCGACACTAGCTGAGGTCGATGAGTTAGTTCGAGGCATCAAGATTGACTGTGAGATACGCTCCTCGGGTTTGAAGGAGTTTCAGCCGACGTCGTGTCGAGTACTGATGGCTTCATAGTTGACTTTGATAGCTTCCTCAAGATACTCAATCGCCCAAATGGCTTCAGGGACCCGGGCGAGCCTGAGGAATTTGTTAGAGGGTTTCAAGTCTTTGATAAAGATATGACAGGTTATGTAGGCGTTGGGGAATTGAAGTACGGTGAGTACGAATCAAATAGGAGTTCGACAGGATTGTGCCTGCCTAACGGAGCTGCTGGCATAGTTCTCACTTCCCTTGGCGAGAAGCTCACAAATGAAGAGGTTGATGAGCTCCTGAAAGGGATGAATATTCAGGGGGATCAAGTTAATTACACTGGTAGCCTTACCTATCCAAATATATACACATTTCGGTCTTTGAAGACTAACTTGTTCCAGATTTCGTGAAGATGATCTTGGCCAATTGATCAAGTCCAATGTTATGAGAAGCTCAGCGCGCCAGGGGAGTTGAACCCCGCCATATAGTCGTTATACCCTGGAGTTACTTTCATCGATACCTCGGTTGCACAGGTGTCGGTCCAACGCATGGGTGTGGTGATGACCTAGGTATTGCAATTAGTGCTGCGGGGTGTTTCTGTTTGCATGTTATCTTGTATCTTTCTCTTCATGGGCATTGATTTTTGTTTTCACTCTTAGGAGTATTGGCTCATTGGCCTGGACGTTATGTTGTAACTTACCCTTCCAAAGACACGAGGTAGTTTTTGACTTGTCTGGCTGTTTTTGACTTGTCAATGTTTGACCAATGATGGTTCTTGGTCTTTCGTACACTCCCGTCTCCCGCAACAGTTATACCACAATTGGTATTGGAGGCATTGAAGAAGCCGAGGTATGTTTGTGAGTTACTGGACAGGAGAACATAGGATGGGCTGGAGGCCTGACCCTATGGCCTAGCTGATTCCTGCTGATTTACGGATTACCCTGGGCTTACTCCCATTGTCCAACTCAACAAGAGACACCTGACGACCGTGCGTGCCCCTCCCAGCTTTGTCCTATATATGAAAGATCCAATTTACTAAACCTAGGGTGATGCACATTACCTGCACGAGAGTACGCAGGTGAAGTTTATCAAGAGGGATGACGTATTTCATTGGAGAGGAGAAACAATTGGTGAAGGGAAACAGACACTGTCTAAGGCATAACGTTATGGCAACGCCATTCAAGGGGAAAATTGTGGAAGAATTCGAGAGTATGAGCCTTGCCCGTGGGGGACGCAGCATTCTATGGATGTGCTACTGTTATTTTACACCATCCGGGAAACTTTGATAGAGCAGAAGGGGAGGAGCCCCTACTTGGAGTCCGCAAAATATCCAGCAAGACGCTCTCTCAGGAAATCGGATACCTTGTTGGGTATTTGTGGGGGGCAGCTTAGTGATTGATGTTTGGTGCGGATAACACACTGCGACTTTCGCGTGGCCTTGACATTACTCTACGTTCACGGGCATCGTGCTTGGTTACCACTGTGCTGGAATGCGAACGCCGTATCATAGCCCTCTTCCCCCCGCTAACCTCCACTCGACATACAACCACTTAAGATCTCCTCAGAATGACGGAGCACTTAGTGGCGTTGCCCTGCATTCGCTCTACTCTTAACACATTTGGATGTGCACTATGAGTTTACAGACGAACATGCGCGATGGTTTGGAAGCGTACTGCGCACCATCAGCGATCCACTCGGCATTAACTCATTCGATACTGGTTGACATTTAGTGGCTTAGGTCTCTAAAACTGCCAGTGAAATAGTTTCTTTCAGAAACAAGCTAGGGTATCAGACCCTACGATCACCACACAAAATTGATCCCCAAGCTTGGAATTCTGGTTGTGTAGTAGTAATGGATGTTATTTATACTTCCACAGGTGCAAGGCCTATGATTTACCTTCATACTTACGTCTTCTTTAATCGCGGTATTGGTCAACGGTTCTAAGATATCGATAGTGGACTCTTGTGGATGTAAGTTTGGATGGGCAGAGCCAGAATAGTCTTGTACCTGGTAATGCGTATGTACATATACCGATTTCATAAGATTTAAACTAATTGCAGCTGCATTTAATTTCTCCGCTTAGGCTTGCTTCATTGCTTTCGTATACAGACCAATTTATTTTTTGGTGGGTTGTATAAATTCATCAATCTGCATTCCAATCACGTTACATAAGTGGCGATATGATGCCATGGTCCACCACATAGGTAGAGCTGCAGACATCTTATGCAATTACTCGCTGCAGGTTTTTGCGCAGGTGCCTAACTCACCAGATCCGCCATATGAATGGGCAAGCAGGCTGATCCATTATATGAAAAAAGCAGACTGGACAATTCTACCCCACTCCGACCCACACGTACAGCGGCCCCGTACAGATAATCTTAGCAATGAGGCAATTTGGATACCTGATGCGAGAAGTACTGTTATAGAAATTGGGCGAGTTCTGGACCGAGATCGCTGGGCTGTACATGCTTCAATGTCTTTGTTCAAGCTACTGAGTAGTTCGTGTCCCGCAATGACAGGCCAGTCTCATGTTAACAATTCAGCTAGTTAAAATCAGTTACATATGCGTATAATCACAATTGGGGTAGATTATAAAGCACCTACTGTCCACAAGTTGTGGAGAATGGCTGGGAAGCCCATTCAGATCATGATTAAACAATTGCAACCAAGTATCGTCACCTATGAAGGGGTCGTTGGGGTGGCAAAGCAAGACTAGGAGGAAGGCAAACTGAAGAAGACACTGATCCTAGCAGCCCCCCTCACCAACATGAAGACGTGCATAAAGTCGGGTCTACTGACATTAATGGAATTGATCTCGGGCCAATGCAATGTAGAGTACATCAACTATAGCTGCGAAGCCTGAGGCTACTGCGGTGACAAAGTCATTTCTTCTGCTGAAGTTCGTATATTTTGTAATTTTGCAAAATATACTTGCTCTACTACTGGTATACTTAATTAACTTGGCCCAGATCCACGGTACGTCAAATGTCAACTCTGGGTCTATCTAACCAGACTAGGTGTGTGTTCCTGGTTCCAATATATACTTTAAGCATCTAGAATACGACCCGGGCCTACGTATAAATGAGGGATTGTGCAACTGGGCTAAACTTTAGCTTGATCTGCTCAACTTGAAATTGTGGGAGATTTTTTTTTTGGGGGGGGATAAGAAGTACCGGCCTACGGCAGATATTTTAGTGTGATCCTGTGTGCCATGAATGTCAACTTTGGAACCTGGTCGGGACATGTGTCTGGTTGTCCACGCATATGAAACCACTCGTAGAGAGCAGCTAACGGTTATGAGGCTTGCCTCGTGCGTTACTTACTGAAATTATCATTGGAGATTGCAAATCCAAGGACAAAACTATTCCTGTTCCTTGCATACGTGCAGGCATATAGACTAGTTTGCAGGTACTTGAAGTGACTGGTTACCCTGAGTAGGCATTACCGTTTCCATGAGCGTTATCTTATCTTGACCAGAAAGGTGGAAACATTGCAAGAGCTCAGGGAGGAAGGGCAAAAAGCCGAACTGCTGCCTCCGCCCCAGAAATCTGAACTCGGGTGATGTCAACTGCAAAGAAGGAGGGGAAAAGAAGAAAAAAAGCAAATGTTGTCATGATACATATATATCAAGTGACCCTCCCCCCCTGTCTGGCATAAAAATGACTGTGGCTTTAACGCGAGATCTGTACCCCATGCCCGTTCTGGACGCGAGACTTCGCTGCTACGATATATGAATATACCTTTTTTTCTTGATTATATCTTCATACTGTAGAAAGTGCAACAGCAGCTGGAGATTAGTCTAGTTGACACACTGGAGATGCCATTACAACTGTCTCCTGAGGTCGGAACATGTCACGGTATCAATAGAACGTCATTGATGTATGTACTTACTCTCCCTTATATTGCAATCGAGTATCAGATTAGGTGCTTAGCTTACTTAATTGTATATCCATTCCCAGAGTCTCTGGTGAGCTTAATGATGGGGGCGTTGATTCGACCTCAGCTACAGATCTAGAGAGCTCCCCATCCGAGCAGCGTTGGCGTGCTACTCCAGTCACTGTGTGGTACTTGTTCTTTGCCACAACAGTACTTAAGTAGTACTCCTTCCCATAGATCTTTCGTTTTCAAATTCTCATATCCACCTACACATCCTCTTCTTCTACTAGCTTTGTATATGTACAGCAGGTTTTGAACGTCGTCTCCATATACCCATGCAACTCTATCGCGTCACATTGAACTCCAATGGTATCTTGACTGAGCCTGTACTTAATCTACATGTCCTGGACCCATGTAGGGCTAGAGCTTTACAGGGTACCTTCTGGCTTGCAGCGTCATGCCCAGATCCGTGGTGGTTCGGATATCTACCCATTGGGTATCTTCTTGATGCAGAGATATGGGCGGCCAAGGCCTCCTCCCCTACTAGTACACCCACTGCTATGCCCGCATGAATCTGGCAACCGCCTACAATGCACACCAACTGATGTGGTGGAGAACAAGACCGAAGGGAATGGGCAGAGCCATAAGAGCCCTGGCCAGGATGCTCGTGGTGGGGTTAAGGGTCCTACTTGAGTAGCTAGAGTTGTATGATAGGTGCTGTATGCAGTTCTCTGACATGGGGAAAACAGAAGGTTAGTAGCTGCAATCCTACAGGTGAATTGTACTGGAATTTCTACTTTGTTTTTTTTTTCTTCGCTATTCATATTATTGCCCTTGCAATTGACATCTTTGCATCACCAGCAACACCATCGTCATTACCACTAGCTGCACAGTTCACCTAGGCCCCGCTACCAATACTCTGAAGCCTTTCCTGGAAATGTTCCTGGAAATGAGTTTTTTCCCCCACTAGCGCAGTATACGGCCTAACACATCATGGAGCTCTCGATAGGTCCCCTCTCCATTGTCTGCATCATCTACAGCCCTGAGCCCATGCTCGCACGCGAGTAGTCGGTGGCCGTCGTTGGGGTGGTATGCTTCATCTTTCCATATAACCAGGTCTAGCCTCCGGGCCTTAGTTACTCAAACTCAAGCTTCCGAACTCAACTCTCGAACTGCCCAACTTCTCGCCCTCTCTGGCTGTCGACCCCTGCGGCCTAGACTTCTATAATACTATACTCAACTTTCGCTCATAAGGGATGCCTCATTCCCACCACAGTCATTCTGGCGAGTTTTGCCTGCATGCAAGTGATGAACTTGAACATATAGTCCAGGCGGCAATTCGGAAGGGCATGAAGGTGCTGGCTCTCACAGAGCATATGCCGCGCGACCTACCAGACGATTTATATCCCGAGGAGGTTGTTGATAATCTACCCTGCTTGTCTTACGCTACCATTACCTACATGTTGCTTGCTTGTAGTCTTAATCCACTTGCTTCTTTCTTTCTGATGAAATGGGCATTTAAGTCGCATCTCTTTACTCTTTATCAGTGCTGACGGCGTTCTTTACATTCGATAGACAGAGGCAAAAGTAACAAACTTTGACCTGTGGCGAAGCTTTGCGGATTTCTGCGAAAAAGCCGAGAAAATGCGTGCGACATACGGTCACTTGATTAATATCCTCGTTGGCTTCGAAGTCGACTACATACGAGAATCGTCGATTCAACTGATCCGGAGGCTACAAGAGGATTATAAATTCGATATGTTCTTAGGTTCTGTTCACCATGTGAACACTATCCCAATTGATTTCGATAGAGACATGTATCTCAAAGCACAGGTCTCTTGCGGGGGCAGCGATGAGAAACTGTTTGAAGCTTATTTTGATGCGCAGTACGCAATGCTTCAACTCCAACCCCCTATTGTGGCTCATTTTGATCTTATCAGACTATTCTCAGAAAATCCCACATTTCCCCTACAATCCTGGCCGGGGGTGTGGGATAGGGTGGTTAGAAACATAGAGTTTGTACTGGGGTATGGTGGGTTGTTTGAGTTGAATTCAGCAAGCTTGAGAAAAGGATGGGACGAGCCTTATCCGAGACGGGATGTTTGTGAGGTATGTTCAAACAGGAGATCAATCGGATAGATAGCTGCCACCTTTAGGGCCTACAACTGACCGTGCTTCAGGCTATTGTAGCACGAGGGGGGAGATTTTGTCTCTCTGATGACAGTCATGGTGTTGCTCAAGTCGGACAAAACTACGACAATCTCTTGCTCTATGTCGAGTCGCTGGGAATCGAGAATATTCACTATCTCGAACGCCTTCCAATGGGTCAGATAGCGGTAGGCTGTCTGGGTCCTTGCAAGGTCAGGTCGACCCTAGTTCGGGATCTCAGGAACGAGCAGTTCTACCTTCAATATATCCAGTGATGGGCCAGTGGTACCAGTTGATTGAATGAGCGAACGACAGAGCAGTGTGGATACACACACTGTCTATTACACAAGTCTTTATTTTATCGACACGTTCAGCCGGGGTTTCTTTTTGATTCTGGTTATTTTCGGTTTATTTTGTGTTTTTCTCTGTCTTCCTTCCTTCCTTTGTTTCAACCGACCAGGAAGCTTGTAACCAACTCACAATCTAATCCTACATGAACTTTCTATGAGAAGGCGGGCCAGCATCACCCAGCCTAGGTCAGGGAATGAGTCCACACTACACAGTCTCCATACCAGCCTACCCTGTACAAACTATGATCAACAGTTGATATGGCTATGGTGACTGTCTTCGAACAGTCTCGGTTCCTCTCATACACTGCATAAAGCAGTTAAATTTGAACTGAAGCAAAAACTCGGTACTCGTACTCCCATAAATTACTGCGATGCATGCAGCTTACAGACAAGAATCCATTGACCAGTCTGTTAATAATCCGTAGTCTGGTTGGATAATTAGCTAGCTGCATGTACCGCAATAATTTATCGTTGTAACGAGTACAACATACACGTATCATTTTTTTTACCCTGGCACGTACTGTACGTGTATAGGTGATACATATTGCAAACATCTGCTCTCGCCACTTACGAATTGGGTATCTAGTCACAATCCTCATTCAAAGGTCAATTAAACAGGATGGATATGCAAGACTCTGGAGGCTGCAGTAGTTAATGTGATTGCTGGTGTATGCATTTCGCAATATTTAAAAATCCAACATCTCCGTAAACTCATCTACACAGCAGATATCGGACATACCCACGGATCGACCGAATCACGCACAATATGCCCCCGCATGTGCACACCATTCTGACACATCAACTTAACCAGGGAAATGGACAACTCCTGTGTATGTACTGTACATATTTCTTTTTATGATTTAACCTACTTTTTCTGCACGTTTAGGTCATACTCTACAGCCACTCATGACACTTCCGCGCGACTGCACAGTGTTACACACCCGCCGATATTTCTCTTCCACTCAAGCAGGATTGGGTGTGGCCCAATTGCCAATGCTTGATGCATGGATATTCGCTTAAGACTTTCTTTCAAACACATTTTTTTCAGTGGTCAATCGACTACATTGTACGCGTATATGAAAAGCCGTGGAGATCGTGGACATCTTTAAGGTTGCTGATCCGGGGATGTTGTGCTCGGCATGTACTCGGCACGCGCAGCACATTTCATAGGGCTTAAGGCACGCCTCACACTCCTAATCTACAACCACTAGATCTAGTTTGAGGAGATTGGGTTTGAGTGATATTTGGTGCCATATCTGGTGTCACGGGGGGCCTTATCCGTTCCAAACACATAGGTATATAGGAGTGTTTCAACCCATAAGCGAATGCGGGTACAAACTGGGAAAAAAAATCCCAAAAATAAGTAGTTCGGGTACCATGCCCTCGGTACGGTATATATATTGAGTCATTTGATGGACTGGATTCAAGGATTTCTGGAACGCTATGCCCAGTTATGGTATGTTGTTGATTGGTTAGCACTTTCCCTTGTCCATACTCTCTGATACTCTATCAGCGCGCGTTATCAGAGATTGGTACTAAACAAGACAAATACAGGCGGATAGTACAACACCGCAGTACTACTGAATG
>Ga0307514_10004251_pt1 | contig 13243 bp, 10 predicted proteins | sample 16_EM_MG_FD_203088 | JGI IMG/M metagenome (GOLD analysis project Ga0307514, IMG submission 203088) | Populus trichocarpa ectomycorrhiza microbial communities from riparian zone in the Pacific Northwest, United States - 16_EM | ecosystem: Host-associated > Plants > Roots > Unclassified | place... | reverse complement strand
TATCAACTAGGTCAGGGTCATCGAGGTTATCAAATACAAGGAGCCAGTTTGTATTCCCGGGTGCTGAGAACCACTGCTTCACTGCGCTCACAACATGCTGCTCCTCCTCAGATGTAACTGTAAAGCATCCCACCGGATCCAGTTTTCCTGCCATTCCCAACAACTGACCGATATGTGCATAATCATCAGAGATTTGTCCATGGTGCTGGACAAGCCGCTGCATTATCTGAGTGAATCCGAGTATCGTCGTCTGAACACTGGCGGCATTGATAAAAAAGACTGAGGAGTAGTTCGCATACTGTTGATACACATGCTTTAGTGCAAGTTGAGTTTTTCCCATCCCTCCGGTACCGTAGAGTACAATGATATTCAGCCTATCTTTGCCTTTTTCTATCTCCTGCTTCAAGTTCTCGAGGAGATATTCTCTTCCGACAAAGTCACAACTTGGTCGGACATCCAGGAAAAAAGGGATATCGAATGAGAGTTTTAATTTTGAACCCTGGGATGGATAGGAGTTGGCTGGGTGTGTTAGGGGGCCTTCTGTTGCTGGAAGCACTCGAAAAAGCCCGTTGTTGAGGCTTGTCAAGTTTCTCAATAGTTCCTCTAGCTTTGCGTTGTCTGAAATAACCCAGCGGAGTTTGAGATACATAGGTAAGGATTGCTGTACTCGGTTCATTGCTTGGGTCATGGGCTTGGTCTCATCATCAAGCCCTGGGAGAATATTTGTGTCTGCCAGTACCTGGGGATTCTCTAAAACGTGCAGGTCATCACTAGTCGGACTTGGGGTTAATGGTTGGGGATCAGGGGTTGATGTTCGGATCCTCCTTGTGCTTTGACCTGGGGATTGTGACCGGAGCCTAACTTGAATTGGTGCTAGCAATCGATCCCGAAATCGTGGCTTCCGTTCCTGTCCTCCAGATTCCACCGAAGGTGACTCTTTCTTCACCGCAATCCCATATCTCTCTTGCAGCTTCTCAGCACTGGGAAATACCGCAACTATCCTTGCTAAACTTGCAGTTGCATATCTGTACCTGTAGTCTCCAGGCTGAAGCCGCTGCTGCTGACTGGAGTCACCTCCGAATCCCCAAGCTTGCTCCCATCTCTTCAGAAGAAGTCCCTGCGTACGTAGCTCATGTAGAATTGCATCGTAGGTGGAACCAAAATCATTCATATTATCAAAAATTTTGTAGTAGTCCATCGCAGCCTTAGTTAACTGTCCGGCAAGGCCGACAACCCCGATTGTGAAGCTAGCTGGCTCCATAATGAGTATTATCTGGAATACTAAGAGTGCTCAATGTCAGGATAAACGATTATAGTGTACATACGAAATAGGATATGGCATACCTTGGTGTACGTATTGAACTTATATCGCAGGATATGTAGTTTTGTTGGCGTTGATGAGAGAGAAATGGGTTAATGGTGGCAGAGTGTCACTGTACAGTTTAACCAATAGATTTTGGTTGTACTTAGATGCGTGTATACACATTGTACTCAATACATGTACATAGCTAGTGGTACTCCATATATGGGTACATATGAAGGTTTGTAAGGCAGCGCTATACTGTAGTTTTTGGGTGGTGGTTCTAGTTCTGTCCATCAAAATAATTCCTTTCATTTTTTCTAAAGAGTCAAAACGCCCCATGCTATATAAGAAGTATCGGAAACACTTACCATACCACTAACCCCTGCGCGGATCGAGATCTAGAGATGCGGGGTAGGTAAAAGTAGAACAAACAATACCATTGTCCCAGTAGAGTCACATACAGAAGTTATGCGTAGCAGCACTGGCAGCGGTATATAAATATGTGGTCAATGAAGGATCACTTCACCCAATGAGTCAAGATCATGTCTTTGATAGCTGAGGCAAGCTTTTTCCTGGTATCGTAGAGAGCGAGCTCGCATATATGAGGTGCTGGATTTCGTATGCTGTGGCATACATATGCGTCAACAGCAAGAACGCCATGACTTTATCCCTTACCATGCATAAATTCTATTGTTCCCATTGTTCCCATTGTTCAAGAACAATCCTTTAGTTCCAATCATGCGCGATGGGTGGGTGCCTACTACCTGTTCCTCCGCCTTAGTCTTATCCCAAGCCCCTGTACTCCGAACCCTAAGGGCACTATAGGGGGTTGCAAGTCAGAAATCATGGCTTCATTCCGGGATAATTCGTTTCAGTGGGGCTGAAGACAGGTGGGAAATGCTTGATCAGCTACCGGTACGGGTTCGGGAGCATGGTGTGTCTATGGGATTTGGGGAAACTGACAAGCCGATCGCAACGCCTATAGGGATGGTGGTATTGGCGGGGATGGCGTGGTTGGCGGAATGGTGGGGATGTTAGGTACGGAGGTGATAATAGTAGGGACCACGGGGACTGCCAGACAGTTATGCCAGAGATGCCGGTGAGGGGGGGGAGTGTCCAAATGCGGGATGGAGATGGCCACGCAGTTGGATGCTTATTCCTGTCTTATTACTTTCCGTTTGTATGTATGTATTGTCCTTATACAATCTATTTAGCATTACCCTTTGGACAGACTAGCCCCACATTGTGTAGCATCAGTCTCGCCACAGCCGTTTGTTGCGGCTTGGCGTCATGCAACGTTGACTTCATTACCTTCAAGCCTCCCGCCAACCTCCAATTCTCCATTTTGTTCCCCCAATTGTGCCGCCAATCTCCGCCAACCTCCAATCCTCCTGCCAACCTCCCATTCTCCCCCTCCCGACAGCCCCTAATCCCTCCTGCCAACCTCCAATCCTTGCACCAACCTCCAATCAACCTCCCATTAACCATTCCAAGAAGCTACACTGCTGCCGCCACTTAATTCTACACATCTCTTCTTATATTCCACTGAATCTAGTGTTGCAATTATTGCGAGCTATGCTGGTAGGTGGGTTTATAACTAAGACTAAGATGAGTAGTGTCAGTTTAAGCCTATGGAATTGGAGTATGAAATCTAATGGACTGAGCATTGCATAAGGGTATTTTGTTGGAACAATATACTGGATCAATCTCTGTCCGCTACCCTGAGTCAGGAAACGGAGAAAAACTGCGCGATGGTCATACCTGGATTCCACACAAAGATCAACGACTGGTGGAAGGATATGGAGCTCAGGTGGATGGAGTCTATACAGCCGCCGGTGCAGAAAGGTATGCAAAACTGGTGCCGGTAGTGTTTGGACCTGGAGATACCTGTTCGAGTATCAAGACCTGAAATTTTCCATGGATCGACCGCAGGATTAGCAGAAATGTTGCGCTGGGTGTAAGTCCGTAGCTCGTTGGAGTTTAGGATGATCATGATGCGGCATACATTCTGTGCGTTACTTGTGTTATTCCATACCTACTTACACTACTATTTCTCCAGAGGTCTCCTATCCATTCCGATAGCTCAGTCTACTCCTATTCGATATCCCTCCGGTCTACTCCCACTCAATATCCCTCCTCGCTCGTTTTATGCTATCCCTTACCGGTGAGACACCCACCACTCTTGCATTAGGTAGCGGTTCTAGGCAGATTTTTATCCTCAGGGACCGTGTCAATTCCAAAGGGCCTGCACTCCATTCACGCGCGATGCCACCAAAACGGCAAAATATTGAGTGATCTAGATGCCAATCTGGAATCGGTACCAGCAAAAAAGGGCCCTGCAAAGGCCTCAGATCTACCGGGCGTACCAGCATATAAACCTCTAAAGACAGTTCTTGAACATGAGGCAGAACCATTACTTCCGATATACCCAAAAAGCTCGTTAGAGGTGCTTGAAGCAGTATTTATACCAGAAGTATGGCAGACACTTTGTAAGAGTACAAAGCGAAGTACCAGTCGACCATGGCAAGATCCAACAGTGCCGGGATTAAGGATTTGGATCAGTTTTTTCTATATATGGGGTTGTTGTATGTCCAAGTGTAGAAGACTATTGGCAAGGAGTGACAAGACAGCGATACATGGATACAATGAACTTGAAGGCTGCAGCACAGCGTAAGGTACCCCGTACTGACACTGTAAAGCTGTTCCGTTTAGAGTGGAAAGACCCAAAAGCGTGGAAGTCTTCCCTAGATACCTTCAGGATCGTCTGTAAGAACGAGTACCTTGCAGTCTTGGAAGGTTTGGAGGACCCCTCGGACGGAGACCGTACCCTCAGACATCGTTTTCTTGATTTCAAACGAGCCTTCACCCCCGCATTGCAGAGAAGATTATCCCGCCTAAAGATACCCTAAACCCAGACACATCGGAGTGGAGCGAGAATGATTTGAGGAAATCAAGTGATCTCTCCATATATCACCACCGATACAACTCCAAACTCCATGGTTGTCACAAGCGACAACCGATAGCGTCAATGCTCGGCAAGAAATTTAAACTATATTCACCTTCCTGCAATACCTCAATTGACGCCGACGCCGCCATGGGGCACATCAATGCCTTGTCAGATGCCTTTGTTGGCCAGAGACGCTGGGATGATACGCAGTGTTGGAATGGGGGTAGTCTTGCAGTGTGGGGAATATTTGGGATGAACTGAGTGGAGTGGTTCCGGTATAAGTAAGGGTCTGCAATGGGTGTCTGGGGTTTTATACAATATGTACATACACCTGGGCTAAAGTTATATACCCCTATGCCTCCGGAGGTTATAATATTATTCTAGCATTAGTTATACAATTATTCCAGCGCTATATATCCCCTTCTAGCGCTTTCCCCCCCCTATGCCAACGTTATCCCATTCTCCCAGTGTTGTGCGCCTGTGCCGGAAGTCTTGTTCCTCCACCATTTATATCTACTGTACTCTGCGCCTTACTCTGTACTTACATCAGAATACCCGTATATGGCTGGTTTTTCGGAATTTTGGTCTATTGGTGAAATGTGCGAGGGAATGAACTGCCGAAATGGAAATATTCTCTAGTTAAATATATTCCTATTTGTGAGCGCGGGTTGTTCAGATTCTAGTGCCCTCCCTAAGGAGTAGTAACTATGGAGGTAGTATGTAATAGGCTACCATAGAATCTACTCATGATAAAGTACTCAAGTGTAAGAAACACTTATACGCAGATCCCGTTAGTAAAAAGGTCTTGTGTATGAGAACACTCCGAATATGAGAAAGGATATTTTGGGGTTTATTCGCTGCAACGATAAGAGAATATATATACAACCCGGCCTTTCCCGCAGCTCCCCGTCAACGCTCCACCTTCCACTATTTGCGCTAGTCTCAGTATATGAACTACACTGCCAAAACAGCCACTTGAATGCCATTAGTCAGGAAACATTTCTTAGTATGAAATTCAAAGAACATGAGAGAAGATCACTGCTTAAGGAACTAATTACAGCATGTCTATTTTGCTAGAAAATATACGCAATACGCATGCACATCCATATAGGAGGCTGGTGTGGGATGGATGCGAGGGGAGGTGAATCCCGTGATATTAATGAGCCAAATGAGATTCAAGTTCGGTGCAAGGGGGTATTTTTTGAACGTAAAAAAAAACATTACTTGAATGCATTCCTGGGGGATGACAGGCTGAGTTCAATCAGTGCTGACTGTGCAGAGGAAATTCGTGGGCTCATAAGAGAAACAACAACACTCCTGCAAACGAATCCGAGAAGTGGTACTGTAGGTTGTCCAACTGAACCCTATTGTCCCGTAGACACAGCAATTACCTTTGGTGTCATTGCTGCCCAAACGAGGCACGTTGTTGATTTAGTTACGAGGGCTCTTCAAGCGTGCCTGGAGGCTCTGAGCCTGTTCGGTTTGCCCCGCGCTTTCGTGGAGCTTGACGAGGCCACGGAGTGTATTTTGTGTGTCTGGGTGGTTTACCCCTAATGCCTTCTCTCTGCCAGCCAGTGCTTGCTGATACCACTCCAGCGCTTTCTCATACTGTCCTTGGCTGCCGAATATCAATACCATATTATTGACTGTTCGGAGAGTACCTGGATGGTCTATTCCCAATGCCTTCTCAAACCCAGCGAATGCTCGCTCATACCACTCCAGCACTTTCTCATACTGTCCTTGGCTGTCGAATATCAATACCATATTATGGACTGTCCGGAGAGTATCTGGATGGTCTATCCCCAATGCCTTCTCCTTCCCAGCGATTGCTCGCTCATACCACTCCAGCGCTTTCTCATACTGTCCTTGGCTGCCGAAGATCCATGCCATATTATTGACTGTTCGGAGAGTATCTGGATGGTCTATCCCCAATGCCTTCTCCCTGCCAGCTAATGCTCGCTCATACCACTCCAGCGCTTTCTCATACTGTCCTTGCCTGCCGAAGATCCATGCCATATTATAGACTGTGCTGAGAGTATCTGGGTGGTCCACCCCCAATGCCTTCTCCTTTCCAGCCAATGCTCGCTCATACCACTCCAGCGCTTTCTCATACTGTCCTTGGCTGTCGAATATCAATACTATATTATGGACTGTTCGGAGAGTATCTGGATGGTCTATTCCCAATGCCTTCTCGAACCCAGCGAATGCTCGCTCATACCACTCCAGCGCTTTCTCATACTGTCTTTGGCTGCCGAATATCCATGCCATATTATAGACTGTTCGGAGAGTATCTGGATGGTCTATCCCCAATGCCTTCTCCCTGCCAGCTAATGCTCGCTCATACCACTCCAGCGCTTTCTCATACTGTCTTTGCCTGCCGAAGATCCATGCCATATTATAGACTGTGCTGAGAGTAGCTGGGTGGTCCACCCCCAATGCCTTCTCATACCCAGCCAGTGCTTGCTCATGCAACTCCATTGCCTGCTTGTACCGCCCATGCCTGCGGAATACACTGCCGAATACACTGCCGAGCATGTATGCCCAATTCCGCATTATGGTTATACTTTGTGCTCGGTATTGTGACAGCATATGTTTCATAATATGTTTCGTGACTGCGTTGATATGTGACATAACTTGCTGCTCAAATGCCCAGTCCGCCGCGCTGTGGCTGTGCAATGCTGATGCAACTATGACGAAGGCCTTCCTTGCGTTTTCGCTTTCCTTTTGGGGCTCGGATGTTAGTCGAAGCCTAGCCCAGGAATGGACTAAAGGATGGATACTGAAGCTGTCACCGCTGCTGCCTCGCTTCAGTAGGGAGTATGAAATCAATGTCTGAATTGATTCTTCTTCGGCATGATCTATCCCCAGATTATCAGCAAGGTCTCAACAAATACTCGAATATGTTCATACCGTGGTTTTCCAACTTCAGGGCACGTCGTAGAAGTTCTTCTGGGATGTCTTCATGGTCAAAAAACCCACAGACCAACAACAGATCTGCTGCCTTTGGACTTTTTTCCTGGATTCTCTTAAATAATATCTCCCATGTAGCAAACACCGATATATCATGCTGTTTCGCTGTCCATCTTTGACTTAGTAGATAGGCCGCCTTGGTTTGGTATTCCTTTAGATATCGACTCAATGTGTACTGCGATATATGGATATATGCTCCAGCCTGACTCAAGGCAAGTGGAAGATATCCTAACTCTTGTACTATAGTACTGGCAGCAGTTTGCTCTAAATGTATATTGTCAGCTTAGGCGCTTTTTATGAGAGTAGTAAAGGAATAAACTGCAATAGCTTTTACCTACCGAGAGGTACCAGATCCTCGAACTTAGGAATTGAACACGCGCTAAGTAGCAATTGTATTGACTCCATATGGTGCATTTGCTGCACTTCCAACCCTCTTCGGCCTTGCTGTATACACTCCCGCCGCCTGCTTGTAATTATCACTGTACCGTGATTGCATGATGGAATATATTCCTCGATATCAACTAGGTCAGGGTCATCGAGGTTATCAAATACAAGTAGCCAGTTCATATTTCCGAATGCTGAAAACCACTGCTTCACTGCGCTCACAACATGCTGCTCCTCCTCTGGTGTGACCGTAAAGCATCCTGCCGGATCCAGTTTTCCTGCCATGCCCAACAACCGACCGATATGTGCATAATCGTCAGACATTTGTCCATAGTGCCGAACAAGCCGCTGCATTATCTGAGTGAATCCGAGTATGGTCGTCTGAACACTGGTGGTATTGACAAAAAAGACTGAGGAGTAGTTCGCATAGTGCTGATACACATACTTTAGTGCAAGTTGAGTTTTTCCCATCCCTCCGGTACCGTAGAGTACAATGATATTCAGTCTATCTTTGCCTTTTTCTATCTCCTGCTTCAAGTTCTCGAGGAGATATTCTCTTCCAACAAAGTCACAACTTGCTCGGACATTCAGGAAAAAAGGGATATCGAATGAGAGTTTTAATTTTGAACCTTGGGATCGATGGGGGTTGGCTGGGTATGTTAGGGGGCCCTCTGATGGCGGAAACACTCGAAAAAGCCCATTGTTGAGGCTTGTCAAGTTTCTCAATAGTTCCTCTAGCTTTGCGTTGTCTGAAACAACCCAGCGGAGTTTGCGATACATAGGTAAGGATTGCTGTACTCGGTATATTGCCTGGATCATGGACTTGATCTCATCCTCAGACCCTGGGAGAATATGTGTGTGTGCCAGTACTTGCGGATTCTCTAAAACGTGCAGGTCATCGCTGGTCGGACCGGGGGTTGGTGTTTGGGTGCTACCTGTGCTTGGGCCTGGGAATTTTGGCCGTAACCTAAGCGGAATTGATGCTGCCAATCGATCCCGAAGCCGTGGCGTCCGTTCCTTCCCTCCAGTTTTCTCGAAAAGCGATTCTTTCTTCATCACAATCCCATATTTCTCTTGCAGCTTCTCCGCACTAGAAAATACCCCAACTATCCTTGCCAAACATGCAGTTGCATATCTGTACCTGTAGTCTCCAGGCTGAAGCCGCTGCTGCTGACCTCCGCATCCCCAAGCTTGCTCCCATCTCTTCAAAAGGAGTCCCTGCATGCGTAGCTCATGCAGAATTGCATCGGAGGTGGAACCAGCATCGTTCATATTATCAAAAATTCTGTAGCAGCGCATTGCAGCCTTTGTTAACTGTCCGACGGTGCCGACAACCCCGATTGTGAGGCTAGCTGGGTCCATAATGATTATTATCCGATTCTAAGGGTGTTCAATGTCAGGATAAACGATGATAGTGTCCATACGAAAGAGGATATGGCATACCTTGGGTGTGCGTATTGAACTTATATCGCAGGATATGTAGTTTTGTTGGCGTTGATGAGAGAAATGGGTTAATGGAGGCAGAGCGTTGCTGTACAGTTCACCCAATAGATTTTGGATGTACTTAGATGCGCGCATACGTACTCAGTACATGTACACAGCGAGTGGTACTTCATATACGGGTACATATGAAGGGAAAGTTGTTCTACAGATTTTGTAAGGCAGCACTGTACTATAGTTTTTGGGTGCTCTGCGGACTATGTATTGGTGGTTCTAGTTTTGTTCACCAAAATGATTCCTTTCATTTTTTCCAAAGAGTCAAAGGCCCTATGGAAATACTTACCGTACTGTAGAGTCCAGACCATACACTAACCCCTGCGCGTATCGAGAGATGCGGGGTAGGTAAAAGTGGAACAAACAATACCATTGTCCCCGTAACTAGAGTCGCATTCAGAAGTTATGAGTCAATAAAGGATCACTTCACCCTGATCTCGTGCCAAGACTCTTTTTATCTTGTCCCCGAAGCATAATGTATTTATTTTAGTGTGTACATATGTATGTAGGTAGATAAGAGTCTGGGCACGAGAACATGAGTCAAGATCATGTCTTCGATAGCTGAGGCACAGCTTATTGTATAGTAGAGAGCTCACAGTCAACAGCAATGGATTTATTCTTTACCATGCATAAATTCTGTTGTTCCGATTGTTCCGATTGTTCCGATTGTTCCAGAACAATCCTCTAGTTCCAATCATGAGTGTTTCGGGTATTTTTTTTTTGGAGTCTATACTCCGTATATATGCGTCTTTTCCCCTCAAGGGGGAGCCCGTGGCTATGAGACGGTGTTTCAGGTATTGGTAGTAATTCATAGGTCTCATAGGTACCTAGCCTAAGGCACAGACTCCAGAAAAAAGCAGAAACCCCACTAGGATTTCTGCCTACAATCTGCCGTATACAGTAGATGTATCAGACCCGCGTAAGTGGTGGATCCAAAGGTGGGTTTATAATTAAGATGAGTACTGTCAGTTTAAGCCTATGGAATTGGAGTATATGGAGTCCAATGGACTGAGCATTGCATAAAAAATATTTTGTTGAAACAATATACTGGATCAATCTCTGTCCACTACCCTGAGTCAGGAAACGCGCGATGGGTATACCTGGATTCCACACAAAGATCAACGAACAGCCGCTGGTGCAGAAAGGTATGCAAAACTGGTGCCGGTAGTGTTTGGACCTGGAGATACCTGTTCGAGTATCAAGACCTGAAATTCGACCGCCAAGAAAGAAGGATTAGCAGAAACGCAGTGCTGGGTGGCAAATCTGTAGCTCGTTGGAGTTTAAGACGATCATGATGTTGCGGCTACATTCTGTGCCCTACTTGTGTTATTCCAGACATACAGCTGTAGTTACACCACTATTTCTCCGGAGGTCTCCTATCCATTCCGATAGCTCAGTCTACTCCATTCGATATCCCTCCGGTCTATTCGTATTCGATATCCCTCCGGTCTATTCATATTCGATATCCCTCCTATTCGTATTCGATATTCCTCCTCGCTCGCTCTGCTACCCCTTAGGCCGGTGAGACACCCACCACTCTTTCATTAGGTAGCGGTTCTAGCCAGATTTTTATCCTTAGCGACCATGTCAATTCCAAAGGACCTGCACTTCATCCTGCACTTCATTCGCGCGCGGTGCCACCAAAACGGCAAAGTATCGAGTGATCCAGATCCCAATCTAGAATCGGTACCAGCAAAAATGGATCCTGCAAAGGCCTGAGATCTGCCGGACGTACTAGCAGATAAACCTCTAAAGACAGTTCTTGAACATGAGGCAGAACCATTCCTTCCGATATACCCAAAGGCTCGTTAGAGATGCTTGAAGCAGTGTTTATATCAGAGGTATGGCAGACGCTTTGTACGAACAAAGCGAAGTACCAGTTGACCATGGCAAGATCCGAGAGTGTCGGGATTAGGGATTTGGATCGGTTTCCTTCTATATATGGGGGCTGTTGTATGTCCAAGTGTGGAAGACTATTGGCAAGGAATGCGATACATGGATACAATGAACTTGAAATGATTTCAGGAAATCGAGCGATCTCTCCATATGATACCTCATTAGTTAATATATGATTCTGGTATTCCCAATAAACCTCTTCAATTACATGTACCAGCCTTTCTTAATCAAACTGGTACCACAGGGCTTCAGCAAAATTAGGGAGCTGAAGGTACGTGTCCGTAGTACACAGCATGTTCCTAGCCTTACTGACTTATATCAACCAGCGCAAAAAAACCCAGCACAACAGTAAGTCACATACTATATCTTTGCTTTAAATGTAACGTTTCCTTTTGTTTTTGTCTGTAATTCATAAATTGAAATATTTTATCCCAGCGTCACTATATAAAAGCGTGCCAATGCACAAGTGATGGACTACTAATACAAGAGTTGCGGGTGGGTACATACGATAGTTAAACGTTACTCGGCCATCCCACACTGTCCCTACCCCCTACGTCCTTATATCCACTCCAACCAACGCATGGAACCTTTGATGTGCCAGAATCCTGTTATTTGGACACTAGTCACAGCAACGCACCGAGCAACCCCCTTCTGGCCAAATCAGTCCCCCTTACCGATTCCCTGCCGCCGCCGCCGCCATGGGGGACATCAATGCCTTGGTTGGCCAGAGACGTTGGGGTGATCCTCAGAGTTGATGGAATGGGGGGTAATCCTGTAGTGTGGGGAATATTTGCGATGAACTGAGTGGAGTGGGATGACGACACATGTGGGGGGGGTTTCCGATATAAGTAAGGGTCTGCAATTGATGTCTAGGTTTATTTATATACACATTATATATATGTTACACCTGGGCTAAAGTTATATGCCCCTATTGCCTCCTGAGGTTATAATATTATTCTAACAATTATTCCAGCGTTATATATACCCTTCTAGCGCTATACCTACCCATTATCCCCCCTATGCCAGCGTTATTCCATTCTCCCAATGTTATACACCCGTGCCGGAAGTTTTGTTACTCCGCCATTTATATCTACTCTGCCATTTATTTACTCTGCGCCTTACTCTGTATTTACATCAGAATACCCGCATGTGGCTGATTTTTCAGAATTTTGGTCAATTGATGGATGGGTCACTAATGTGCGATGGTTCGGTCGAACGAAATACCTACAAACAGCACAAGTCAATATGGTTGGTGAATCGATCAGAACAAGTCACAATGCTAGGCCCCGAGCAGATCAAGCTGATATGAATTGAATTCTAGGAAATACATGATGGAAATGGTGGATAAAAGTCACCCGAATGAACAACTCCAATGGGAAAACAAGATGGGCAACATGAATTTCGACTGGGAGTCAAGTAACGTATGCTCTTGGGGTCGATACCTCAAGCCATGGAGGCGGCTCTCAGTGAGTGAACTGGCGGTAGCCCGTAATTTTTGCTGATGCGCAAGAAGGGAGATTAGAGGAAAAATATAGGAATCAGGCGTGGTGCGCTGGATGGGGATTGCCGCGAAAATGAGCGGCGAGCAGGTATTTGATTTTCGCCGAGGCCAATGACAGTGGTGTTTGGCCATTGTTGTTCATTGAATTAGTATCTACATCACCCCGCCCAACCAGCAGCCGTACAACAGGCTCGTGCCCATGCGCAGCTGCCCATGACAGTGGTGTTCGGCCATTGTTGTCCTTTGAATCAGCATCCACATCCTCCCGCTCAACCAGCAGTCGTACGACAGCATCCTGGCCTAACGCAGCTGCCCATGACAGTGGTGTTTGGCCATCGTTGTCCTTTGAATCAGCATCCACATCCTCTCGCTCAACCAGCAGCCGTACAACAGCTTCGTGTCCTTCCGCCGCTGCCAATGCCAGTGGTGTTTGGCCATTGTTGTCCTTTGAATCAGCATCGACATCCCCTCGCTCAACCAGCAGCCGTACAACAGCCTTGTGGCCTAACGCAGCTGCCCATGACAGTGGTGTTTGGCCATTATTGTCCTTTGAATCAGCACCCACATCCTCTCGCTCAACCAGCAGTCGTACGACAGCATCCTGGCCTAACGCAGCTGCCAGTGACAGTGGTGTTTGGCCATCGTTGTCCTTTGAATCAGCATCCACATCCTCTCGCTCAACCAGCAGCCGTACAACAGCTTCGTGTCCTTCCGCCGCTGCCAATGCCAGTGGTGTTTGGCCATTGTT
>Ga0307514_10004250_pt1 | contig 13243 bp, 11 predicted proteins | sample 16_EM_MG_FD_203088 | JGI IMG/M metagenome (GOLD analysis project Ga0307514, IMG submission 203088) | Populus trichocarpa ectomycorrhiza microbial communities from riparian zone in the Pacific Northwest, United States - 16_EM | ecosystem: Host-associated > Plants > Roots > Unclassified | place... | reverse complement strand
ATTTTTTTCCCCCCCCACCCACCCCCCCCCCCCCCCCCCCAACACTGCAAGCCCCCATCGTTTTATTAAAACAAGGATGAGGGGGGGTTTTATAAACATAAAAAAAACGAGTGAGGGGAGGGGAGGTGGAATAATAGGAGCGCTTAAACTATAAATATTTAATTATATAAACCATAACATTCTACAAAAAGAATGTTTTTGTAAAAAAAAACAAATAAGACTTTTATTACAAAACTGGTTAGGAAATTGTAATAAATTCATTTATATAAAGATATTTAATCTATAAAGGTTATAAGTAAACACTTAACCAGTGTTTAGCTTTTTTTTTTTACTAGGCTGCTACGTATTTAAAGAATATTTAAATATGTAATTAATAGTCCTGCAGTAGCGATATTTGGCTTATAGATCCCTACTGCTACTGCAAACCAAAATTATGCGACGTAGGACTATTTAGTTTATTACTAGTCTCTTAGGATTCATCATGATCATGAAGGTACAAGAGTGAAGCGACGCCGACGAGAGTATAACACATATACTATTTTAGTATTTAATTAATAATACTCAAGTTTATTACACGAAAGATAGTTTTCCTATGTAAAGCGGAGCCCCCCCCCCCCCCCCTTAAGATTTAGCTTAGCCTTTTAAGTATAGTATAAAAAGTCCTTTATTTTAATGATATTTGGCTATATCAAGAACAGGAGCGAGAATTATGCATGCCGACGGCGGAAGAGAATATACTCATTAGATTTCCCTCCTCTTACCCTTATGGCTACGCCCTGATTAGACTAATATCCTAATAGGAGTTAAAGGGGTCGAACCTTTGGCCATTCAAGTGTAAGTTGAATGCTCTACCAACTGAGCTAAACTCCGTTGTTTTAATCTTAATCAAAATTAAATTATTAATTTAATTTTCTTATAGTAAAATAGAGCTAGAGTTAGGTAAAAAGCCTTTTTTCTATATTACTACTACTACCGTTTGGATCTGTATAAAACTTTATTCTTCTTTCCCGGTCCCCAGCTATTTGAACATAAAGCCTTGCAGAGTCTGGGTGGCGCAAAAATTCATAAAAGTAGTCCCGCCTTCGGACGAAAATGTCTATTTTTATTTTATAAAACGCTCCCTTCCTCCGGGAGATTACACAAAATCTTTTTTTAGTTTCGAAGTGACGCCTAGTGAGTGAAAAACATATACGTAGCGACGCAGTACCGTGAGGGCAAACAGATCCCGAAGGGGCCGATTACTCATATGCAGGTATTTAACTTTACACACGTTATTTACCGTACCATTTATTAAACCATTTAATTTATTAAAATTTAAAATGATCCGTATAGTTAAGATAATAATTTAACTAGATGAGAGTTAGAGAAGAATAATAGATCCATGAAGATCCTTATTAAAGCTATTATATGCTACTAGCAGGGACCGCTAGGTGGTAGGCTACTCGTGTTGTCAGTTACAGAAAACCTCGACCCCCGCCCCCCCCTTCCCCCCCCCACGTAGCCCGCAGGGGGCTCGTCCCCTTCGGGTTAGGCACTTGGGGACTAGCCCGCAGGGGGCTCGTCCCCTTCGGGTTAGTCCCTTGGGGACTAGATTTTATATATATATAAAATCTGCAAGTGTGGGGTGATGGGAGAGTAGAGAGCCGATAAATCATGTAAAGCATACATAAGCGTATGTTAAGTCTCGGGTCCCCCGGGCCGGGGGACACGATACGTCGGGTAGAAAAATATAATTTTACCACCCGCCGTATCTAGCAAATCTAAACATGATGGCATATAAAGGTTTTCTAGATATACTCGTGATTCTATAAATCCTAAGAGCTCGGGGTAATCAACGATAACGGACATATCGTTATCAGGGGCGGCAATCTGAAGTGATCTAGTAGGGTTCTTAGCAATATGAAGAGTATTAAGGTCAAGTGGATCGTCATACATTTTCTCTAGAAGCTAAAAACAGAAACTAATTTAATAAGTAATTGGCTCATATTAGCATCAGCATTAAAGCTCCCGGAAAGTATACAAGCACGAATATCTAAAAAACGATCATTATATCCGACAGTTAATTGTGTTAATCATCATGCGTTTTCTTGTGCCTTATCGCCTTTAAGATAAAAATCTTTTTCAAAGGCTTCGACAGTAGCAATAAATTGTTTAATGAAAGGTAGGAACACCCGCCGGCTGGGGCTGCTAAAAAAAAAACCGTAGGCAGAATCCCGGCCCCCCGGGGCCCGGTATTCTGCATGTATTTTTTAATACAAAAATATTATAAATATTTTAAAAGTAAAAAATGCATGCGCGCCTTCGAAAGAAAGAAAGAAAGCAAGAAAGAAATAAAGTTGGGGTCCCACCCCCCCCCCCCATCACTCCGTTAGGTGCGGCTTGGGGTCCCCAACCTGGCCTCCGGGCCGAAGTAATTATAAGTATTAAGGGGATAACTGGGATCTATTTCAACTAACCTTTCACCTAAAAAAAGTGTGATATACACTCCCATTGATAATACTAGTGGAAATGTGCCAAAACATAATAAGTCGAAGTAGTTCCAATTAAGGATCATTAGTAGTCCTAGAAAGATAGATAGAAAGAAAGAAAGATAGATAGAAAGAAAGAAAGAAAGATAGATAGAAAGAAAGATAGATAGATAGAAAGAAAGAAAGAAAGATAGATAATTAATTAGTTAGTTAATGTCTATATGAACTTAATAATTGTCTTAATCTATCACTATACTCTGAGAGTTGAGATTCATAATCTCTGTTTAACTCAGAGATTTGCCCTTCTATCTCTGAACCTCTTGCAAGTAAATCCCTTATACTATCAATATGATTATGAATTAGGCTATCAATGACATCAATTCTATTTGCAACACCTAATTTTTTTTTTTTATTTTCTTCCTTCGTTCATTCCTTTTTTAATCTCTTTAATTTGCTCTAACCCTTCTTTAGTAAAATGAAGCTTATCCATCATTAAAGAAGCTACTACACAGAAATCCTTAAAATCTAATAGTTTTTTTCCTTCAAGCGGATATTTATCGAAGAATGGAATAATCTTGCTCTCAATATCAGAAAATTTTGTAACAATAAATTCTACAGCAGATCCATTAGATTTAGGCATTACTTTACCACAATCGTCCCCCCTCCGGGGGGAAGGGACTAAAATTAATATTAAACTTTCCATTAATTTCAAATCACGAATATGTTGAGGAATCGAAAATCTTAACTGAATCTGGTAGCCCCATCTGGATCGTGGGGCTTTACTAATATTGACAAAAAAACAACCCTCACCATCAGTGAATCCGGCGACTCATTGAGGTTCAAGGATAGCCCCAAAATCAACTACGGGTCTTGGAACTGGAATTATATCAGGGAAAGCAGTTTTTAAGACTGGTGTTAACCCTTTATTCATTGAAGCACGAATAGTTAGAATTTTTTTTAAATCCTTCCTCATTCAAATGCTGTTTTTGGATAATCAGATCTACGACTTTTTAATAATAATAAAAAGTCTGCATGTTTTTTAGATAATAATGGGTATTAAAAAAAAAGGACAGTTTTCTTGAATTTTCGTTACATAAAATATACCATTTTTTCTTATAGTGAGAAATTTGACCAACTTCAAAAAAATCTTGCAATTTTTCTAATAAATGAAGGTCTCTCTCGTTTAATCCAATTTGGAAACCAGGTCTAACGTGCCACCCTGTTTTTAATTGAGCCCTTTTATAGACTGATATTGTAAATGTTCCCTCTGCATCACTGAACCCCGCTATAAAATTCGGATTAAGTTGTAGTTCTGTATGCCCTAATGTAGTATCATTGGTTGATATTTTATCAATATGAGTACTATTTCACCTTACTGCATTTTGGTATGCTTTCACATAACCTTTTGAGAAGAATCCATTCCCCCGGTTGTAATAAAAATGATGTCATTAGAACTTTAATCGAGATTATACCTTATAAAAAGATATCTTTTTTTATGAGGTTTGGTCTGATTACGATTAAGATAATTTAAAATAGCTTGTCTATTAATATTTAAAGCTCGGGCTGCCTCCCGAGAACTGGAATAGATAATAGTTTGATTTTCTACTCTTGAACTTTAACTGAAAAACCAGGTTTAGGTTGCTTTTCTCGTTGTCTAGAGCTAGACTTTGTTTTCAGCGAGTAGTTTCAGAGAGAGTTCAAGTCTTTTTAGTTTTAGTTTCAACAATAGGCTCTTTATCTTTAATAATTTTATTTCCAATATATTCTTCGTTTTTAATTTGTTCATTTATAATAAGCAAGTGAGAAGGCTTAATTTCCAGTGGTATTACAGAGACGTAAGGAGGAGGAAGCAACGGATTAATAATAGTTAATTGCTGGCAAAGAGGTTGAAATAAAACTAATGCTGTGGTTAATAGAGGGTTGTTAATATCGGTGATAGCAGTAATTAGGGGTAGGTATTTCTCTTATGAGCGGGTCTTCTTTATTATCTTCCAGAATATTATACTCAGGCTGATAAAGATTGATATAATATTGCTCTTTTTCCGCCAGTTCTTCTTTATTACAATAAGCTAATATTTGAAGGTTAAAATTAGTTAGACCGTGTTCTTGAAAAGCTTGGCTTAACAGATAGTCTTTACTATTAGTGGTGATTTTATCTAGTTGAAGAGAATATAAAATACTACCTAAATTAAGAGAACAACCAATATAGGATTTCTTATTTACGCGATTAACTCAACGATAAATACCAGCTTTATCTTTATTCTCATATCAAACTTTACCTTTTAATTTATTGAGAGGAGAAGTATGGTCAATACGATAAGTTAGCAAGGGTTTAGGGTTAGCTTTTGGTTGACTTTTAGCCAATAATTCTTCTTCCGTTTTAAAGCGGTTTCATTGATAAACAGCTTCTATTTTTCCATTAGCTGAATAAACATAACGGACTAAATTTAACTTAGGCTGATATTTAGTATGATAATAAACCAATCGGTGCTTGATATCGATGTCTTCACTAGTTTTTCAAGTCTCTAACAAATATAAGTCATAGTCTTTTCAACCTTCTTTTAATAACTCTTGATAATGAGATTTAATTTGAGATTTAGGTTTTTTTGCTTAAGACCAGCTAAATAATTTAAATAGTCCTTATTAAAAAGCATAGTTAAATGCTTGGCTAAATCACTAGAACCTTCAATAGCATAAAGAGAGGAAGTTTTAGTTAAGAAAAGAATAATACCTCCTTGACCAGTTAAATCCTTAATCATTTGTTTTTTCTTAGCTGGTTGATTAAGAAAGCTATAAATCTTTATCGGATTTAAACTATTAAGAGTTTTCTTCTGAAAACTCTCAGAGAGCTTATCACATAAATTCTTATTAAGAGTTTTATTAGTAAACTTAGAAGTAGAAGAATAATTTCTTAAAAGAGAGGAGCTGGAAATAGAAATACTAGCTAAGCAAAAGACCAAAGAAGCTTTAAGTATTAGTTTTAGCATGTTATTATATTTAAATTTAACCTTTAATAATGGCTCACCAATGTGCAATAATAATAACTAAACGAAATCTATTACTACTAGTAAAGAAGCCAGCAATAATTTCTTATTTTAGGAACAATAATCTATCTGGATAAAAAAAGTTAATAAGATTGTTCCTAAGCCAAATCAGAAGTATTTCTGATATTCGACACCCTCCAGAGGGGCTTTATCTGCTTTATAAAGAGTAAGATATTTTATTTTTTGATGGTTCATTTGCCTTTCTCAGTCTTGAACTAGGGAACATTTCGGCAAGACTTCATTTTTTTGCCACCGCGTTTTTTTAATAATAGGTTAGTTAGCAGTGCTATTAACTGGCGTTTACTTTTCACAGACTTTTTTTTTTTTTAACAGTCCAAATAAAATTGCCACTAAACTAATTAAAAATAGCAGAATTAAACTAATAGAAAAACCGGGAATCAAGCTTTTTAGTGGTGAATTTCCCCAACTAAAGGAATTAGCAGTCCGCTTAGCTTTCTTTGGCTGAGCCAAGTAAAAAGGCCCGTTCTTTTATTTTTCTCCCTTTTTTTAGGGTTTTTAGTAGGTGAACTTTTTGCCTCTTTCGCTAGGTTTGCTGCTGGCTGTTCCGAGGAATTTCCTATTTCTGCCGTTAGTGAAAGGGTCGGCTGAGTATCAGTTTGCTTAGTTAGTTTGCCCTGAAAAGAGCAATTAGGAAGCGGTCAGTTAGCTAAGGAATTATTCTGACTATTAGCTGTTTCAGTAATGGTTTTTGGCAAAGGAATACTACTTTCAGTTAGTTTTTCCCCGTTAGTTCCTTTATTATTTTTCTCGGAAGAAAATAAAAGATTAGTTAGGGAAAAACCTAACCCTAAATAACCAGGTAGATTAGAACCGATTTTTATACTTTCCTTAGCTAATTTGAGAAGAGGACTAGTCGCGGCTATTAAATTACTAATAGGCTTGGTAATTAGAGGCTGAGTGGTTATCGGCTTCGGCATTAACTGAGTATTTTTATTTTTATAAAAAGTATAAGGATTGATTATTTTATTTTTCATTTTAATTAAATATATAGCACTGCTTCTAAGTAGCTATTAAATTAAAATAATGAAAATTTATTAAAGTTTATTTTAGAGAAGGAATTATTATATATTTTTAATGAAAAGTTAATAATCATTTCTGAAATTAAATGTATAATAATAAATATAGTGTTTGTCTATTAAAAGCAGCCGGTAGGTAAACGGTATTTGTCAAAATGCTAATGCCTGCCTAGTAGCCTATTGGTTGCTTTCAATACGAAAAATCATAAAATGGTATTAGCAAAAGAAAGATTAGCACTGACGGAATTAGTAATTAAGTCAGAAAAATTTAAAAGTAGGCATGGCCAGCACAAACTTAATTATTACTCGCTAAATAAAGAAAAATATTTACAGGCTCAAAGAAAGTATCGTGCAAAATTAAAAACTTTTATAAGACCAATTAAGACTCCTTCTCAATTTCAGCAGAAAAAATCTTTCCAAGCCCTTAAATATTTGGAGACGCTCTTTTATTCCGGTTCCTACTCGCTTAAAATTCCCGATAATTAAAGAGTGAAACAGGGATGAATATTTTTACCCGAAATCTTTGGAGATTATTAATTTAGAACGGGGTTGTTTAAGAATCGGAAAATATGATAGTTATAAAGGTTTTTATTTGGGCTGTTTAGATATTGATGAAAAAGGTTGAACGAAAGCTAAACGCTACCAATGCTCTTATATTAGCAGTCCTCCTCAGGGACGGGTTAAAATTCTTTTTCCTTTTCTTCAAAAATAAGTCCGCCTTCGGCGATAAAAATAAAAAGAAAAATCTGCCCAGGATAAGACAGGAACTTTTTACTTTCAAGGAAGAAAAATCGGTGATGCGAAAGTGGGGAAATCATGCTTTGAAATAATGATTACTATTGCCAGGGTGAAAAGCTAGGAAAGTATTTATTACATTCCTGAGGAACTCTTTTTCCCTAAGCAAAACTATCTTTTTGCTAATCCTGAGGAATTCTGAAAACTATTAGAGCAAGATTTTGGCATTAAATATTTGGGTATTAGTCAACGCTTATCAAAAAGAAGTTAAAAGCTATCTGAACTTATCTTTAGAGAAATTAACTTCCTGACTAATTCCGTTAAAAAGTCCACCCTTAGCACAAAAAAATAATAATTATCCAAAATAGCTAATTACTGGACCAGTTTTGCGTCTTTTTTTAGGTAATAGCTATTTTGGGAAAGTTAGTAAATTTTACCCAAATTATATCACCCAATTAAAGAAAGTGATAAATTGAAGCCCAACCATGGGGCAGTGATTGAGAAAATTCTCAGTTAGAGCTAATGAAAAACAAGCTCTAAGCTCATTGTAGAAGGATTTCCTTTTCAATAGTTTTTAAAAACTTTTAAAATACTTTATAAATGTTTTTTTCTCATAATTGTTCTCAACTAAGTCTAAAAGAAGAAAATCAAAAAGTAATTCTTAGTGGTTGAGTAAAAAAAATTCGTCAATTAGGTTCCTTATTATTTTTTGACCTCCAAGACAATTATGGTTTTATCCAAATAATTGTGAAAAATCCTAATTTAATCAATGATTTAACCAAAAAAGTAAATCGTGGATATTTACTAAAAATTGTCGGAACAGTAAAAAGAAAACTAAGAGCTTCGCTCTCCTTAAAAAAAGATAATTTGAAAGAAACTGATAATATTGAAATAGAGTTAGAAAATTATTAAAACTAAGTAAAAAGCAGTAAGCTATTGAGAAGGAAAAAGGGAGACTAAGCTTTTTTAACAGAAATTGATTATACACCATTTTAGGAAAAACCCAAGAGAAATATAGTTTAAAAGGTAAGTTCTAAAGTTGCATTTGTATAAGTTCTAAAGTTGGGTTTTAACTTTTTAGGGGATTAAAATATAATATATTATATAATGCCATGCTTACTCCCCAGCAAACCGAAATTTTCCTTGCTAATGCGGGGGATTTTATTTTAACACGGGGAATGTTTTACTCGGCAAAAACCTATCCCGGTTTAGAAGAATTTGAAAATAATTTAGGTGAAACTATAATAGGGAAAGGTTTAATCCCCTGAAGAAGTTAGGAAAAATGAACCACCACTTTCCCGAAACGCTCGGGAAGCTATTTGGAAAATCTGTGCTGAACAAATGGAAGCTCTGGAACATGATAGAAATAATGAATGAAGATTTATTCGCTATTATCCCATTTTAGAGAGAATATTTGAATGTAGCAAAACTTGTGATTACCGCCCAAAGAAACATATCTTTGAGTGTTTAGGCACTTGAAGGGAAATTAATGATTTTATTCAGGAAGAAAGGGAGTATTATCGAGGATTAAGGTTATGAGTTAATCGTAATAGTTGATATTGTAAAGAAAATTGTAGGATTCATGAGGAGAGAAAGAAGAACGGAACAGAATTTACCGTAATTAAATTAACTCCTAAAGAACTTGAATTTAAAAGGAAAAAAGAAAAAGAATTAGCTGAAAATAAAGCTAGAGATAATAAAGAATTCGAAGAACGATGGCAGAGGAAGTTAAAAGAAGAAGAAAACGCCAATTCTTCTTCATTAGCTAACTCCCTTGCCAAAGAAAATCCTACCGAGCAGCCAAAGGAAAAAGACTTGGCAGAAACCAGCCAAGCTATTTCGCCAAACCAAGAAAAAGATAAAGGAATTACTGCTGCTGAAATAGTAATTGGTGGAACAGTAATTAGTTTAATTTTAGCTTTACTAGTAATCCTAATTAAAAGAAAAAGAGTAAAATAACAAATATGATAAAATTATGTGAAGAATTTGTCGTGAATATGATTGCTCTTGGGAAGTTGATTGAAGCACTTTTAGCGGAGATGGTTATGATTATTGTGAACTCCATAATGGAGGAACTTGTCCAGATTGCGAAACGTTAATAGGAAGACATGATGAATATTGTTCCGAGTGTATTGCTAATCACTGTCGTGATAGATTTTGTTTAAAAAGAATAGCCAAAGGAGAAAAATATTGTGCTAATCATGTCAAGGGTTGCCCAAGCACCAATTGCTTCCGTAGAATTAGCGAGAGGGAAAGTTATTGTTCTAGTCATCAAAAAGCTTGTGCTAGTTGTTTAGTGCGAGTGGCTTCCAATCAGAATTATTGTCTGGGCTGTCAAGAATATAATCGGAAGAGAGAACAGAAAGAAAGTCTTAGAGTTCAAGCAAGACAGCAAGAAAGAGTTAGTGAGCAAAACCAACTAAAAAGCTTAGTAAAAGCTAATACTTCTTTAAACTTACCGATTGAAATAGAGAAATTTAGCACTGATTGAAATCAAAATTTAGCGACAGTGATAGATGCTAATAATGGTTATTGAGTTTTCTTAGTAGTTTATGATAAACAACCTAATAATAGCGGAGCAGTAAAAAAAGAGTTTTTCCAACCAATCCGCAAAGTAAAAATTGGGGTGAGCATAGCCGAAATTGGTATAGTGATTTAGTTGATGCCCGAGGAGAAGCTAGTTGGTTAAGAGGAGCACTAAATAGTAGTAATCCTATTTTAGCAGTCTTTCCTAATCCAGATAGTTATACTTCTTTTAATAGTATAGTCAGCTGACCGTATGTGAAAAGTAATCAAGTAGGTAGTTCTGTTAATGTGGTAGGAGCATCTATGGGACCACTTCGCCATCTTTCACTAGTTCAACAATATGAATGAACTATTCCTAGTGATTTAGACAATCATTTTAAACCATTAGATATTGTCTGAGTAAAATGCTTAAATAGTAGTGGATTCAGATATTATCATGTCGGCATTGTTTTAGGTAATAATCAAATTTGTGAGTTCAGCAGAAAGGAAAATGGAACAAGAATAACTAATTGGCAAAGTTTTTTAGAAGATACTACTAAGAAAATAATTAGATTTCATCCAATAATTCCTTTTAAGAAATACGATAAAATAGTTCGGGAAATTACTTGGGCTGTTTCCACAAATTATCGTGGTGGCGAATATAACTTGCTTAACAAAAACTGCGAGCATCTGGGAAATATGTTAGTTTATGGTATTGATTATTCCAAACAAATAGAAGAGAAAAAATACTTAGAGGTTCGAGAATGTTTATTCCCGTTGACCTTCTTTTGTCTAATCATTCTTATTCTATTAATAACGATAAAGGTTCGACCATAAAATTAACTGATGAAATAAAAAATACTAACGGAATTCTTGGCGAAAGAAGTGATTACGAACTAGAAAATAGAATAGAACAGGCTATACCTGAAGACATTCCGGCAGATAGGTGTGTAATAATGTAGATATGAAACTATTTTGAAGAAATCTTCTATTGGCTATTATTGCGCCTCTTATTGTGTATGGTTTTATTTTGTTTTAAGTTCTTCTTAGAATGAAGAATATCTAAAATGATATAGATATGAACAGTCCAGATAATATAATGATAGGTAATGGACTAATATTAGCACCAATTTTATTTTGGGTAATAGTAATAATTATATGAAGAAAAAGAAAATAATGTTTAAAGATGCACATCGTTTTGTTTCTTGGCTTCATGATTTAAGAGGAGGAATAAGAAATAATGGAAAAGGAAAAACTATTAAACTAACTAAGGAAATAGTTGAAACCAATCGCCTGCTTGGTGAAAGTAGCAATTATCAGTTAGAAAATAGGATAGAACAAGCTGTTCCTAGTTATATTGAGACTGAAAATTGTCGGATAATGTAAATTGTGAATGGGGACGGAATAGGAATGGGGCTGTGACCCTCCCTGCTACCCCGCCAAGCGTTAAAAATAGGAAGGGATACGGAGGAATCGAACCCCGGATTTAAGATTTGCAATCAAAATGTATAGCCATATACAACGTATCCCAGAAGTACCGGGGTTCTCGGCCCGCCCTACGGCCGCCCCCGCCTTGATTGCGTAGCAAGTTATAACCTTCTTTAAAAGCCATTTGCCGAAATGATGTCATTAGAACTTTTAGAGCTTAATTGAAATATAAGCTTTATTTAACTTTCTCGTGCAAGTTACCCTTTAAACTGGTTTAGATAAAGGTTAATAGAGAGAAGGGGAGGGTCTACTTTTCTTGGTTGGTAGTTTATCCGACCTTTTGCCCTCTTTTTCATTATAAACTTTTCACATTTGCTCATTCATCCTCAAATTTTATTTGACCCAACCCTTTTATCTTTGGACTCTTCAAGTGTTCGTAAATTAGTTAATAGTTTTAATAAATCCTTTATTAGACGGATAACTCCAACAATTATTAAATATAACTGCTCCTATCTCTTACCCAGCCCTTAAAGCGCCAATCGAAGAATTAAATCTTATTTATATTCTTCCTAAAGTCTTTTATATGGAGCCGCCTTTACCTTCTATAATCTATCTACCAGGAAAAATACAAAAAGGAAAAATTCTCTAAGAAATAAAAAATCAGTTTCACCATAAGAATTTGTGAAGGTTTTTCTGGTCAGATTTTAATCTCGTTACCTAACACGGATAGGATAAGAAAGGCGGCAAAAGCGGCAGCCAGGGGACACCACGGCAGCCAGGAAACCCAACAAGAGAACGAATCGGACTGCCAACCGCCCATGCCGAAATGTTAGTGCTCCAGCACAACTGTGCGAACGGGCGCCAGGTGGTAGAGGCGGCATTGCAGACGCCACAAGAGATGGGTGCGGAGTTGTTTTGCAGGAACCGAGAAAGGTAGGATCTAGGGACAGCACGGCGAGTCACCCGGGCTACGGCTTGATAAAAGGAAACATCGAGAGTATGGACGGCATGCACCAACGCCGTTACCCTGAGCGGCTCCCATAGCCACATGAGCCGTACGATTGGCATTCCCAGCTTGTCTGGCCCCAAGCCTACTAACATATTTTATTTTGTAATTTGTTGTCTCAACTCTCCCATAAATAAAAATAAATGAGATTTTTTCCCAGAGAGTGGGGTTTTTTTGTATTTTTTCTTCCAAAAGAAAACAAAAAACCAAGCGTTTATTTTAAATAAAAATAGTTTTGTTTGCAGTACCGCAGTACCGAGATAGATTTGTTGGTTTTTCTCAAGAAAAACCAATAAATTTTTCAAGTTTTTTTTCTCTAGAAAAACAATTTTCAAGAAGCCAATATCCTGAGAGTCGCCTAAAAGCGTGGGCGGAGCCCAATAGACTATCAAAATTTTATTTAGAGATAAAGGTTAAATTTATGTTGACTATACCTTTGATTTTAATAACCTGATTTATGTTTAGTAGATTTATGTATAAAGGATATTACTTTTAATCCTTTAAAGTAGTTACAAACTATTTTAACCAGCATATCAAAGTAATTATTCTCATTTTCAGATAAATTCACGGTTTTACTCACAATATTATGACTTCCGTTAAATTGATCTGACTATACTTTCTATATTATATCAGGATTTTTATCCTTAATTATTGGAATGTAATTCCACGATTTTTAGTCCCCGCACAATTCAATCCCCCCCTGCAACCCCTCCATCATAGATGAGAGGGGAGGGGGGATGGAATTCTGACGGCTACGCACCCGTAATACTATAAATTATTTGAGTATTTGCTTCAGAGTTTCCATTATATGTAAATTATTATAACTTAATAATTACATATTAACCACAATAAAAATCAGAGGTATAGTAATAATTGTATATTTATATATAAAGGATTTTATTTGGATCCCCGGCAGATTAGCTAACATATTTATACCAAGAAAGAGAAAACAATTAAGGAGGTTGGAGTGGGGGGGGGGGGGGGGGGGGGGGGCGGGGGGGGGGGGGGGGGGGGGGGGGC
>Ga0307514_10004249_pt1 | contig 13249 bp, 13 predicted proteins | sample 16_EM_MG_FD_203088 | JGI IMG/M metagenome (GOLD analysis project Ga0307514, IMG submission 203088) | Populus trichocarpa ectomycorrhiza microbial communities from riparian zone in the Pacific Northwest, United States - 16_EM | ecosystem: Host-associated > Plants > Roots > Unclassified | place... | reverse complement strand
CCCCCCTCCCGCCATCCTCCCTCCTCGCCTCAAGTAGCTCCATCTGCCCCGCCAAAAACTCCTGCGTATCCACCGGCTCGACCTCAATCCCCCTCGGCTTCAGCGCCGCAGCTAACGAGCCTCCCTCACGCATAGAATCCTTAATAACATCCTCATAGATCTCCACTGCTCCGCCATCGACGTCACTTTGAATTGTTTGGAACCCGGAGGAGATGTCAACGGACCAACCATTGCAGATTCCTTCTGCGTCGAAGGCTTCCCCTAGCACGCGGATCTTGCCCCAGGAATCCCACCCAGGGCCCGGGATGAGGATTTTGTCGCGGTCGATGATGTTGTGTTTTATTGTATGATTCTGGGGGTGGGGTTAGTTTGGGGGTTGGGGTCTGGAGGGGGGAAGGGGGAAAGGGGCGGCTTACACGTAGTTGTGAAGGGATAGATAATAATGAGAACAAGAGCGGACTTAATGATGACTGGACAGATGGAATCGTGTATATCAACGAGGCACCATCTGTGATCCACATTCCAAGAACTTAGCAAGCTGAGTCCGTTTCCAGAGATATATATCCCACGTACGCTTTAACAAGACGGTTCGCAAAAATTGTAGGACGAAATCAAACTGCCCATCCTTCCACCCTCGCTCTCGCTCTAGAACCTCTATTTTGTCTGCCTGTTGCCCCAGAGTCAGCCTTTTTTTTCCCCTTAAGCAGAAGGGAGAGATTTCGACCCACATTCTGACATATCACACAGAGAGGTAGTCCAATAGGCTCATCGAACTCTCCCTTCCCCAGCGGTAATGTAACCTCCGCCCCCCCCCCCCCAGCATCAGCATACGTACTCCGCCGTGATTGCCCTACTCGCCCAACCCGTCAGTGTCCCAGGCACCTCCCAAGCAATTTTTTCACACTGCCATCCTGACCCTTCCCCAGCAATGAACGGGGGTCATACAAGCCTGCGTAACATCATCCAGCGCTCTCCTCGCATCATCACCCAAGCTCCTAAACAGCACACCCAGCAACCTAACCCACGTCCTCAACTGCCTCATCCAATCCCACGGTCTCCTCCAATCCAGTAATATCACTATAAGTGTATCCGGTATCGTAACTGCTGTAAATAAGGACTTGAGTATAGGCATGAACGCAGGCTCGGGCTTTGAGATAAGATATAGGCCTAGGCGGGCAACGACATCTACTCCCCATGGCAATAAAGTAGGTAAGTAACCTAGCCTCCCGGGGTGGGAGCGCGGGGGTGGGAACCTTCTTGGTCCGTATCCAGTACATCCAAATACGTGTACCCCAGTGCAAATGCATTCGCTATCGGTGGCTTTTTCTCCCCTTTCTTCCTCCCTAGATTCAGTGACTCCACGAATTCCTTCTGACATTCTCCGGTTCCACCTATTTGACGGGGGAATTGTCAGCTTTCAGGGGACATAGAGGTAGCTCGGCTCCTGCCTCGGGTCAGCAAGGTGGTATGGATACCTAGCACGACCATTGACTTCTGTGGGAGCCGTTTGGACGAAGCCACTGATGACAGCATCGACGACCACATATCTGCATTCTCAGATTTATCCGAATCATCCGACAGGGCCGAGCCAGGACGGTCGTAGAGATCCATCCCAGCTATGGTTACACTTCGTTTTCTGTTGGTTATGCAGTTTATGGCCGCTACGGAGACGGGAAACTAAAACGGGTATATCTACTGTAGAGTGGCTAGGATGTTGTTAGGAGTTGAGGGGGGATATATTGAGAGTCTCTGCCTTTCCCAAAAGTAATCCAAGGGCAGGAGAAGCAAAAAGCTGAAAAACAAACCGGGGGTGTTTGGGGATAGAAGCTGTGTCTGATTATAAGTATACATAATACCGACTTTCATGTGCGTCCAGCAGGCTGGCCGTGTGCTCAGAAATACGCTTCTCGCTGTCACGGAGACCGCCGTGCGCGCACAACACGGAAGAAAAACAAGGTACCTAGCAAGTACAAAAAGGCCATCTGATACTGCACACTGCCATGAACACCATCCGCTCCATCGCCGCTCTCAACCAGCGGGAGCTCGAAGCCGGTACTAGCGACGCCGCGTCCTGGCACGCCGACTATGCTGACACAGCATACATCTACATCGGCGGACTGCCATACGAGCTCAGTGAGGGCGACATCATCTCCATCTTCTCGCAGTATGGTGAACCCACGCACTGCAACCTCATTCGCGACAAAGAAACGGGCAAGTCTCGAGGCTTTGCTTTCCTGAAATATGAGGACCAACGGAGCACGAATCTAGCCGTGGATAATCTGTCTGGGGCGAATATTCTCGGAAGGATAATAAGTGTAGATCACCACCGCTACAAGCACAAGGAAGACGAGGAAGCTGAAGCCGAGAAGGAAGCAACAGCAGCAGCTCGTGGTGATATAGCGTCACGTGACAGGGATGAAGACCGTAGGAAATGGCGAAAACGGGATGCAGATGAGGAAGCAGCGCCTAGGCGGGAACCTACAAAGAAGGAGAGGGAGCTGATGGAGTTGATGCGGGATGTTGACAATGATGACCCAATGAAAGAGTACATGATCCAGCAGAAGAAGGACGAACTAGAGGCAGAGAAAGCCTTGGTAGAAGCAAAGAAGAAACGGAGGAAGGACAAGGAATGTAGGGATAGAGATAAAGACCGACACAGGCACAGGCACCAGTACCGATCGCGGTCACGCTCCCCCGGGAGACACAGATCACGTTCAAGAAGTGAGTGTGGGCGCACAAGTGAGCCAGCGGAGGATATGCGGCGAAAACGAAGTCAGAAACGCGAGGGAGCTCATGAGAGAGACAGATCCAGCCGTTCCCACCGCCCCCGAAGATAAATTTTAGCCCACTAATGCCTAATGAGGGACTTGTCTACCTAATACCAAGGGGTCCGATTTCACGCTGGGATGTCAATATTGGATTCGCAGAACTTATCACCCACCCCCCACTCAACGGCGATCAGCCGCACAATAAGCTTACAATGCCGGTACATCAAGTGGGCCCAGGATTTGAGTATGCAGGAACAGAATCAAACAGACCTTAGACTGGAGAGACAACTTGTGCAGAGATATCAAGTGAAGACATGTGCAATTTAATGAAAATGAAGTACGATGAGATGCAATGGTATCGTATGTGATATGTGATGTGCAAATTGGTGCAGCAAATGTATTTCCTTGATCTACCCAATAGTCGTGGGCCTACCATACATCTTATGTCAAAATTTGTAGAGCCTATTAAATGTGAGGATAAAACTCACCATAGCCGAAACAGCCCAGCCAACTCGAAGACGATTTTGAAGCCATCTTCTCATGATTAACATGCGCCCCTGCGGTCCCCACCTACCGTGCAAATGAAAATGGGGTATGGCCCACGCCTGCTCAGCATTAAGTGTCAAGAAATAATAAAGGATCCAGAGAAAAAAACATGACATGACAGTGGAGACGTATGAAGTAATAGAAAGAACCTCAGTAAGAATACGAAAAGTACGGTAATGAGGTAAGCAAGTGGGTAGAATAATAAAAGATCTCGTCCAAAAAACAGTTCCAAGCTCCAAAACGACATGCCTTCCTAGCAATTAACTGCTCTTTCCATGCAGAACAAGTACGCCCGAGAAAGGTGCCAATCACCGCCCCCCACCCTGCCCCACCCCCGCCCCCCACCCCACCCCCAATGTAAGATTTTAAGAAGAAAAGCCCTGATAAGCCACGGTGCCGGATACTTGAGGGTGCAAACTCAAGAAAAAGTACCGCAGTAACCCAGCAACATAAAGCACTAGACCTTAAGGTGAGGAGAAGATGGAACCCAAGGAATTCAATAAACAAAACCCCACACTTTAACCCCGGACGGCCAACAAAAGCCAGATGAGACAACAGAAAACAAGAAAAGAAAAATAGAACAATGAACCGTCAAAACAACATAAGTAAAAACAGTGGAAAATATAACACCGCGTATGCCCCCATTTCTTTTTTATGTTCCTCACCTATACCTCCCTTGTTATCGCCGAAGTGACACATATAAAGTGCAAAAGAACCAAAGAAGGAAAGCAAGCATATTCCACCATAAAAATATTAGAAGAAATACCACCACCAATCTTTACCGAGGCCTGGCAGTGGTCTCGTGGGTGGGAAGTCTATCTACCAACATAAAGAGGCATGCCACTATGTTGTGCTGTAGGATGTATAAGCCCGGGTGGTGCGTGTTGTGCAGTCGCAAACCCCGTCTGACCGTTTACATATGGTGTGGAGAATGCCTGAGATGTACCAGGTATTGGGGCACTTCCATTGGCCGGTGTCGAACGAACTCCCAATGGATTTTTGCTGAAGCTAAGCCGAATACCGCCTTTGACGCTGTTGGACAAATTGTGGCCGTATAGTTCGGTTAAAGCTTTTGTAGCAAACCCAACATCCTCAAATTCAACAAAGCACATGGGTCCATTTTGCTTGGTGCGGAAGCACAGTCGTTTGTATCCACGCTGGCGTGAGAACAATGCCTTGAGCTCATCCTCAGATGTTCCCACTGGGAGATTTCCAACGTAGAGGGTGTTACATGGTGGATTCTGGTCAGAAGGGTTAACTGCCGGCAGCATACGATTTTGGCGGTAGAGAAATGAAGCATGATTGGGAGGGGGAGGGCCAATCGGACTAGTAACTGGGGTGGGCATCATGCCATTCATTTGGCTGGTCCCAAGCTGACTTGTGTTGAGCTGAGAAATTCCATTGGACGCTAATGTATAATTCGTAAGTGTTCCGAATTGCGAAAGGGTCGGTTGAGGGTTTGTGGCACGTCGTGGTTTCGAGTTTCCAAGTAAACCAGACATCGAAGTAGGGTCCTGCGAATATAAATACCCAGCAGCATCCACAATGTCACCATCGTTGTCTTGGTTGATCAGTGTCTTGGAAATACTTGGGTCTGGGAGCCTGTACCCCAATCCCGACTCAACAAATTGAACAGGAGATTGGGGAGAAGAATAGAGCTGCTCATTGTAACCAGAACTGGATTCAATGGATGCAGGAGGGGAGAAGTCTCCTAGCCCCGGAGCCTGGAGCCCTGGCGGGAAGTGAGGTGTGTATTTCTCGTACAACGAATCTAGAGGGCTGTCAGTGGGCTGGTTTGACACCAACTGCATTTATTGCAGGAGAAGGAGTTGTATTACTCTGAGTCCCCATCAAACCACCATCGGTTGTATTCCTTCTTGTACCAATGGGTGGCCTACTACCTTTATCAAGCTCAACAGTCAAAACACCCTGTGGTCCAGTCTTTCCATCAAGTAAAGCCTTTGCTTGAAGTGCACCTTCATGACTATTGAATGTAGCCCATGCAGAAATATTTGCGCCCCCTGGAGATGTCGAACGGAGACCACATTGTATAAGATCCCGAGCGAACAACAGCAGCGATTTCACTTCCCGTTCCGTAGTGTTCCCAGGGAGCCCATTAATTATGATGCCCGCAACAGATGTGATCGGCCAGTCGCGCAAGCTGTTCATGGCTATGAAGTGAACTGTCGTGAACGTCGAAGCTGCGCTCGTTCAAAGTACCTAGACTATGTTCACTGCCACGCGATACCGTGATCGTTAATAAGCTACTCTATCAAAGAAGCGACCATAGCAATAGTGTGGGTGGACCCAAATAAATGTACAAAAAGAAAGATTAAGACTGGAAGGTAAAAAGAGGACGTACCACAATAGAAACGGGGCCTGATGCAGATCGTGCGCCGTGCGACAGTTTATGCGACGGACACGTTCCTGCGATATGCCTTGTCCGATATTTTGCAAGTGACTTTCGAGAAATTAAATACCTGAGGCGAACCAGTTTTGGGTGTTCTGATATTTTAGATGGTAAAGGGGTAGATCGCAATGACAAGAAAGATGAAAGAGAGGAACAACTTTCCAAGCTGCGTCAAACCAGCAAGCGAAAGGAAATTAGGAATGGAGAAACGTGAAGAGGGGTGCAGAGGGAGACTATACAAGGGGATCGCCAAACGAAGCGTTATAATGGACCTATGTCCTGGGCGGTGGTACAAGGTCCAGGAGAGGGCGATGCGACGACTGCCGAAGGGTGACGAGATAAGGGTAAACTCTGCTCGACACAGCTGGAGTATGATTTCTTTTCCCTTTTCAACAATGGAGCTTCAAGTACCCTTCTCTTTTTTTTTGTTTTTCCCCAGTATGTGTATGCAAGTCGACCCTTTCCTAATGCCCTTTTCGTTGCTTCTTTCCCACGACTTGCTGCCTTTCTTTCCCACGACAGTTGGACGAAACGAAGGAGAAAGGCTGCAATTTGGTATTTGATTAGGGGAAGGAGGGGGGTTGATGCAGAAGTGTTGAGCAAGTTAAAGAGAGTCGGGAAGAGGAGAGACGGGGCCGGGGTGTTGAATTAGGAGCTAGGGTGGAGGGGAGGATACCAGACAGACAGTAAATGTCACTTGAGTATGTATGTATGTGGGAAAGCGAGGGAAAGCGAGTGCAAGGTACTCGAACTTACTTTCGCGGAGGGGGGAGAGATGGGCAGGAAAGTATTTGGGGGCAGCAGCGAGGGCAAGGTGCAAATGTGCAAATTGCTTGCTTGCGAGACCCCAAACGACGATGGATGCGATCGGTGAGACGTATCCGGGGCGGGGAGGGGGGGGGGGAGGGCAGTTGAGGCGCGGCGGCGGCGGCGGGGTGGAGGGGGAGCTGGTAAATTGGCGACTGCTACACACGCGGTGGTAGCGCTACTCGAGAGCGTATGGCAGCGACCAGGGGCCCTCACGGTTCCGGGGCAGCGGCGAGGGGCAACTATGGCAATGTGCGGTCGATACAAATGCTTGATGCTTATGATGCCTCGACTCGTTATTAACAGTGCTGCACACGGGGAAACAAACGCTGTGAATGAACTCGAAGATTCGTAGATCCCCGCTGCGCTGCGCAGGTAGACGCCGTGAATGCCCCTCGGGGACGCCTCGGGGACGCTTCACAAGCTCACACTCACACCTCACACACCTTAAGCTTGCCTTCTAAAACAAAGCACTCCAGAGGTATCTCCTTGCAACCTGCAACCCTATGACAAGCGGGCTAGAGGGCTGCGCCGACGTGCGTGATGGGCTGGCCCTCGTTCTCGGTTGGAGACCACTAACTAGGTAGATGCTCGATGTAAGTCCCTATCTCTTTCTTGCGACTTTCAACTGGCCTTTTGTGAATGGCAGACACGAAAAACCCCAATCTCAATCCAGGTTGCTTGTGCTGCCCCTCAACAAGAACGCGCAAAAGTTCTCACCACCACCATGATGTTCCCCTACCCCTGTTTACTCCCTGGGACAATGCAACTCATAGTGCGCACCTTTCTGTTCCTAGATCCAAGCCCCCAATGGCTTTGAGCTAGAGCGGCTTGCCCTTCGCCTGTCCCCTTCCGGGTAGATATGGACGGATACTGTTGATCTGACTGGATTCCTCTAGTATGTGGCCCTTGCACCCTGTGATTCACGTTGTTCCCTAGTTCCGGACGTAGCAGTCCTCGCTCCCTGTCAGCAATCTATTTATTAAACCTAGAGCACAGAACAATAATCTGATTGTCAAAATCACAATGCTGCCGAGGGCGGGGTTCTACCGTTACGCAACAAGTCCTTCAACCAGGAAGAAATACAAGTATCGAAGTCGACGTACGGTGGTCGGCGTTAATATGATCAACGATTGCTGACAGTGAAAATGGGGGAACAAAAAATTCAATCATCTATAACGAGGGTGATGCGAATGCCGGTTCGTTGTATCCTGACATCAACTCGACTATTCAGACATCAGGATATGCGGATAGATGAGTAGGTGATTTGAGAGCAGGTTGACTTAAAATAGGGAAATTGCTTCCCTGTATAATAAGACTGGGCTGCTCTAATATATATACCATCATGATGAGTACATACGTTCTCTGATTTTTATGGTAATTTGGCTAGACGTTAACACTTTTCACTTTCACAGGTATCACACGTCAGTGCGATCTCTTAGATCTGCTTTTGCCGAGCTGAATCTAAATATTAAGCACATTCTCGACCAACCTTATCTCGACTGCATACTGATAATGTGCAGGCGGATACACAGATGCATAAACCGAGCATTTTATGATGCAGTAGTAACCTAGGGCCTAGGAACCTTTGTTCAAGCATGACAATCTCCGTTGCTCATTGGACGAGTACGCAGAGCAACCTTATTAACTTAAAGGTAAAGGCGTCTGGCAGTGCGATCCCTTTAGTGGTCATCTGGTTGATAATCCCTGTACTGGCTGGGATGAGGTCCTCCCAGCTCTCCTATCCCAGTTCCAAGAAATATGAAGGTTAAGATGAAATGAACAAAGATAAACCCTGTACCCACCGTACTTAGATACTTACAATCTGTGGAAGCCTGCTGGCTGGTATTCTATATTCTTATCAGATTAGACGCCCACTATGGCTGCACGCGCTGCACACGCTGCAGCAGGCTGTTGCCCTACATTAATTCAACTTATCGATCGTGAAATCGATTACCGTCGATCATCATTGCACTAGTATAACTCAGTCCTGGGGCGCATACCAATCTGCACCACACATCTCGAGGGACTTCCGACCAATCACCGGCTGCATGGGCTCAACTCTTGTCCTTGGTGAGGGTTTTTGAAAATATTAGGGCCCGTTGCTGGGCACCTCTGCAAGCTGCAACGGCTCTTACCTAAGTAGCTACCCCATACCTGGCCTAATTCCGGAGACTTGGCCCACAATGATCTTATGATGTGGATTGTGATCACAATGGTCTGCCGACCGCGCCCGAGCCACATGTCGGTCTGGATTCCAGGGAGAAGGAAAGTGATGTCAAAAAAAATCACTATGGGTAAAGTTTTTCATGTGAGAGCCCGACTGTGGGCAAAGAAATTCGACCTACGCATGGTACGGGGTGAGGAGACGTTTTATAGCAATTTGTCCATGAGCCTGGCTCCTCCATTGGCTCCCATTAGTTGATATATATAGCAGGTTTGGCAGCGATGCATCAGGACGATCAGTGTCTGTCTGTATCCCATAATCACATGCCAGAGGATGACAGCTGCAACTTGGCGGCCCCAGACCGTCGAAGGGCCCGCCTTGCGGCCAGTGGGTATGTCTAGAGTACCGTGGATCTGTGGAAAAAAGACTGCACTTCGAAAAGCCCAATAAAATCCCACCCCACTGCCTGGATCTTGCTGCTGTTTGGGACCAGGTGTCAAGCGCATTTACTCTGCCGTCCCTTAATGTCATCCGGGGCAACCCTTTTGCAGTCTCTTTGTCTATGGAATCGGTACTATGTACCGGTAGTTGATACCTGGTGGCCCTGGGGCTTGAATTTTCGCCCCCAAATTGCACTCCTATATGCCCGCCGTTGAGGCCCACTGTGACCACACCACGCTTCTGCACCTGAACCAGGCCTGCTCTGGGGTTTTTGCGTGGTGGCTGCAAGGCAGATCATGACTTTCCTAGTCCATTCGGTTCTATTCACAAGGATGGATTTCTGACATTCCCCCATCCATTTCCCATTTCGTAGTTCCAGAGCCGTATACAGGTATATGGTTCCTGTGCTGTGGTGGTTACAGGTATTTTCTAAACCTGCTGAGAACTGCCGCCAGCAGCTTGCCCGCACCGCTCGTACGCTCTCCCCAGTGACAAGTAATACACCTGCTGAAACCCACTGTCTTCGTGATGCCCTTGGCCCGCAAACCGAAGGACAACACGAGCATCGGGCGGCACGAACGTGACCGGAGCAGATTGCAAAGGGACTCGCCCCACTGCTGCATTCTCAACTGCCTGCTCACATTTTATTCAAAACTCGGCCCCATTGCTGTCGAGCCCTCCCCCCTCTCTACCCTTACTTTCTCCTCCTCTTCCCCGGGAAGACGAGGAATGCCCCCAGGCCCAGCTCAACACACTTGCATTCGCCAATAGCTTGGACTCAACCTAGTCTGCGACCCTTGCCGCTCCGCCATCCTCCTCTATGCTTTATATGGTCTGATGCCATTAGAGACGTTGGTCGTGGGGAGAACCGTTGAGCATCGTGCCAGTAAACAAGGAGTCGGAGTAGTGCTAGAGATAAAAGGCAGTATGCACCTGGCTCCGAGTCTCCGTAGCCTGAGAGACAAGAGGGACAAGCTGTTGCAGCATTTCAGGCGCCGGCACACGTCGGATTCGACAACCCTTTCAGCGGCAATAGCAGTACCAGTGGTGGCGGCTCAGAGCCACGCTGCGCCGTCCAGGTCTAGCATCATCGATATCGACCTCCAGCGTGAGCGGAGAAAAAGCACGCCGCCCGAAGCATCACGGTTGGGCTGTATCCCGAGCAGTCGGAGTGTTCCCAGCAGTAGTACTGGAACCCGACGAGACAGCTGTTACACCCTTCAAATGCCAGAGGAGACCCGCCAAGTTGAGGAAGCCGCTAGAACCACCACTACCACACTGGCAACAACTGCGGAGCCTCCATCTAGCATCGACACCACCGTCGAAACAACCACCCCAGCATCCCCTACAAAATTCGAGGACGACACAGATACTCATTTGCCGCTCGCTATCGAGATTGAAACCTCTATCGCTCCCGTGGCCAGCATTCCGACTACTGAATTTACACCGACCAGCACACCGACATCTCCTCGACCGACCCCACCTCGACGGCAAAGTTTATTTCCTCCGTCTGACATCCCCCGCATCACAGAAAGTTTCCGGCGAGACGGTATTACACTCATTGAGGAGCCAGCCGAGTACGAGGGTGACGGGATAGCATCACCTGCTACACAGGGACACCGAAAGAGCATCGGAATGGTCAACGGAAAGGTGTGGGTTCGGAGACGAGAGGGGTCTCCGACGATGGTAGATCTGCGTGAGGAAGACATGGTGGACAACTTGAAGGATGCAATCTTGAAGAAATACCAGAATGCACTGGCTAGGCACTACGATGCACCGGATTTACAATTACGAATCTTCCCACGAGGGGCTTCATCTAGAGGGAATGAGGAGCGTATTCTGTTGCCAGACGAGTTGGTACAAAAGACGCTGGATGAATATTACCCTGGTGGTCAGACTGTAGGCGAAGCATTGGTTATCGATGTTCCCCTGAGGGAGAGGGAAAGAAAAACACCCCGACCATCGCCAAATCAACTATATGCATATTATGGAGGGCATGTGCATGAAACATTTGGTATTACCGAAGGTAATGAATATTTCCCACCGATGCCTCCATCTGCACTCTCCCATCCAATAAGTCATCCCTCGTCGAATTTGAACTCTTCTCAAACCACACTTCCACAGCAGCCGGCTTTGACAACAGGCCAAGTATCCTCAGTCCCAGCATCACCAGGTCCAACAAGCACACGAAGACTTCCCAATAGACCCCGGGTGGGAGGCCGGACACACACTTCTGCAGCTGCCATGGCCAACCCAGTCCAATTAGGATCTGGTACTCCTGTTTTATTATTACCAAAGGGCTCACGGCTGTCACGAGTAAATTCTGAGCCACCAGGTTCAGCACAAAGCCAGCCTCCTGCTGCCCCACCACTAGCAACACCACCAATAGCAGAAGAAGTGACCCCACCACCACCCATACCTACCAGCCCTCCCCCAACACGAGTTGCTTCACCCCGACCTAAGAAATTTCTCAAAAATGAAAAACCCAAGTCCGGTCCCACCGGGTTGATGGAGGGCACAGTTCCACCCATAAATGTTTTAATTGTGGAAGATAATAATATTAACTTGAAGCTACTGGAGGCTTTTATGAAGAGACTGAAAGTGAGATGGCAATCAGCGGTCAATGGTCAAGAGGCTGTCAACAAGTGGAGAGCAGGAGGTTTCCATTTAGTGCTAATGGATATCCATCTGCCAGTCATGAATGGTTTAGAGGCTACAAAAGAGATACGAAGGCTGGAGAAAGTAAATGGCATAGGGGTATTCTCTTCAGCACCTGGGGTAGACAGCGAAGAGGCCCCCGAGATTAAAGACCCGCCAGAGGAAGACAAGCTCTCATCAACATTTTTATTCAAATCCCCTGTCATTATCGTAGCCCTAACGGCCTCTTCACTCCAGAGTGATCGTCATGAGGCTTTAGCGGCCGGCTGCAATGACTTTTTAACAAAGGTATGACGAAGCTCCCATATATGTTTTGGGAAGCACAAGCTAATTGGCTGGAATACAGCCAGTGAACAATCTCTGGTTGGAGAAGAAGTTGACCGAATGGGGATGCATGCAAGCGCTCATCGACTTTGACGGGTGGAAGAAATGGAAAGATATTTCACAAAGAGAGGCAGAGGAGCTGGAGAAAAGAAAAAGACAGGGTACAGGTAAACGGGAAAGGCAACGAAGCGGACCATTGCCATCGTCGTCAACAGCCTCCCCCACGGCAACAACCATGAGCAATGGCAACTCCAATGAGCCGAGGGTGATAACCGTTGGTTGAACCGGTAGTGGGATCTAGATGAATGGGGACTCGAGTGAGAATGAGTTTAGGAGTGGGACAGCATTGCAAACTACATTCAGCATGCTTGCCTTTTACTAAAGTCCATATTACTCACCAGCCTTCCTTCATCATCCGACCCCTTCTCCCACTCCTTTCCAATCATAAGCCGCAGGCTTAATGCATTGTTCAGTTTGCTTGGAGTATCACCCCCAATTATCGTCACATTCTTCATTTCCTCCCGGTTGGGTATGAACATTTGAGGTAGCTCACCAGCAACTTTATTCAATCATATCTGCCACGTGACAGAGACGTATGGCTATTTTCGAATAATTCCCCCTACGCCTCATACACGCCTTCGCACAGGTCTTACGTCCTTTTGACAGACCTATCTATTCAGACGACATGCTTATTTGTTCATTCTATTTTTGATATTTTCTTCTTTTTCATATTTGGATTTCCAACTAGGCCACTCTTTTCCTTTACTTTAGGTATAACCAACACATACCTACAGAATGCCATGCTACCCCTGGGCAAACGCATATCTCGGCTACAACATCGAGCCACCCCTGACCTCCATCGGTGCCATCTTCGTCTTCTCAATGAAAAGACTCGTCAGCAATGTTCACAGACATGCCTTGTTACACGTATCCTCTGCATACGCATGTAGCGCATCGAAGACATACATAAAGCCTACATGTGTGGATGCATATGTGATACACGCAGGCATATACCACATTCGTGTGCTGTCATGGAGATTATCACGACACCTCACATTTCACGCATTTACATCCAAACCATTACCTTCCACATACACCAACCATCTTACCCTCACGAGGATATACACG
>Ga0307514_10004248_pt1 | contig 13252 bp, 18 predicted proteins | sample 16_EM_MG_FD_203088 | JGI IMG/M metagenome (GOLD analysis project Ga0307514, IMG submission 203088) | Populus trichocarpa ectomycorrhiza microbial communities from riparian zone in the Pacific Northwest, United States - 16_EM | ecosystem: Host-associated > Plants > Roots > Unclassified | place... | reverse complement strand
ACCTAGGGTTTGGTTTTGCGAGGGAAATGCGGGCTGCGGGGGAAGAGAGGTATGATCCCATGAGAAATCCATTGACGACGTTGAATGCAATGGCTGCTAGTGGGACGATGACGTGTGATTTTGAACGGGAAGGAGTGCGGAGAGGTGACAAAATGGCGCGGTTAAGGTAGTGCGCCAGGAAGCACAGAGCGAGGATCGCGTTAGGTGTACACAGGGAAGGCGGGTTCGAGGATCCGCCGGAGAGAGGTGAGGTAAGGAAAGCGAAGGTGAACAATATAGGCGAAGGGAGTTCCATGACAACCCAGGAGTACCTTCCGTCGACAAGAAATATGTCGGATTGATTTTTGAGGGTAAACCGACCAAAAGGGGCGTTTATGAAAAATAGTAGAGGCGATACGAAGGAGGAAAGGACGGTAAACCATTTCCGACTTGCTGAATGCGAAGAACTGAGAAACTTGGAAAGGCCAAAGAATGAACAGCGTACCATTATATAGAAGCAGGGCATTCATATTCGAATGGTGGAAGTCGTAAATGACAGCTGACAGTTCTTATATATACTGACGGTCCGAGTTTGAATCGTATATTCGTAACGACACTGAACAAGGCAAGACAACAAAGTATCTATTCCGAGCTGAACGACATCAAATTATAAACCTAGATATCCGCAGACGGTGTGTCCAATTTCGCTTTCTTATCCAAGTTTGAAGGTCCTGCATCACCTTCGGCTTTCCGTTTAGCAGATTCTGATGCTTTCTTTTTCCTCTTGATTGTCGAAGTCAAGTCGTTGATAACGGGAGCAGACGTTGACGTCGTTATTGACGGGTCGGTGTTCAGTTCTTGATCCAAGGCTTGTGCTGCCATGGCCGGTGCGCTTAGGCCAATCGATTCATTCGGTGTCGTTTTTAGCTCTTCCACCTGTAAAATTGGTATTTCAGAGCACTTCAAGAAAGATGGGTAAGATCCCTACTTTGAGCGCCAAGTCCTCTTGCAGGCCTTCCATCTCCTTTATCTCACTCTCAATCTGTGATTTCGACATGTTCTGGACTGCGTCATCGCGTGCGAGTCGAACTTTTGTTGATTTACCCTTTCCTTTCGAGTCATTGGGCAGTTCAGGGAGAGGGGGCAGCCTTCCCCCGAGTCCTTCTCCAAGTTCGGTCAGCCTTGCTGCAACACTGGCGAGTGCCTTTCCCGCGTGATCGATTGCATCTGACAAGCGACCTGAAGTGAGGTCAAGTACGATGCTGAGTTTGTAGTGAGCTTCAGCGATATGACGTGAGGACGTTGGGAGAAGGTCGAGTTTGAGTTTGAGACCAGTTTCGTAATCCGAAATGGCTTGGTCAAATTTCTCTGTGTGCAATATGAGCGCGACAATCAAAGAATTCAGCAAGCGCGTGGAACATACCCGTTTCTAGTGATACATCTCCTAGTGCCACATACGTATCCGCTAGTTTCAGTCTGATTTCCTCGTCATCATCTTCTGCTGCCTGCTTGTCGTAGATAGCTCGGGCAAGATCCAGCACTTCCCAGGCAGCATTGAAATCATCCTCTGGTTCACCGTCCTCCTCTTCTCCATGCCCTTCTTCCTCTTCCTCTTCTCCGTCAGCGGTTTGACCAAACATGTCCACAGGTGGGTCTTCAGCCTCTTCCACATCTTCCGCGTCGCCAGAGAATGAGAGAATGGGTTCATTGCGATCAGAAGACGAAGCAGCAGCTATGAGAATGTACGCGTTGTCAGAACAAGCATGCATTCAAAAAAAAAAAGTCAATACCTCGCGTCGAATCTTGTACGACCTCCTCCGTTTGTTCCTTTCCCAAAACCGAACTCTGCGAAATAGCATTTTCAAGAAGAGCCCTTCCATATGCGAAATACAAATCGGCTGTCTCTGGGGCGTTCTCTCCCAGATCCTTTGTGCTGCCCACAGAACGCGGTCAGAAACGGCAACCGCGACAAGTTGGAAAAAGCATAAGAGATGAACGCGACTTACACGAGTTCGAGGGTGGTGGCATAATGTTCTATGGCTTCTTCATAATTTTTGAGAGCGAAGGCGCGTTTGGCTTTCTCGATCATCGCACTCTCGGCCGTGGCAGGAGGTGCAAGGTCAGGTTTGTTGGACTCTTCTGTGTCTTTGAATTGTTGTCTGACGAAGAACCGGTTTGTGTATTGAGCATAGTCAAGTTATTTGAGAAACTCACAATGACATTGCGCCTGCAACGGTCTGAGGTAACTTTCCCGTGCGTGGCGGTGCCGAAGAGGCTCGGCATGACTGAAATAGGATGGCATTAATAGATTCTCATGGTATTACGGCAGAGGAAATATACAGCTTAAATAACAAAAACAGTGAAGAGGCTACAAAAATGTCCCGATCATTCCAGGCAAATGTGTGAAGTCCTATACGAACCTGTCGAGGTCCAATCAAGGAGACTCCAAGTGAAAACAAAGCAACAGTAAAGTCATATCAAGGAAGTCGTTCCATTGGGTTGCTGATGGTTCTGCATCCCAAACTGACTTGTACCCAATCTCGTCGAACCCAATCCATCATACAGTTGCATACCACCGAACGCAACTGGTAGTGAAGGCATAGGTGGCACAGTACTACCCCCAGTATTCAGATTCCCGGCCATCGATGCCCTGAATGGATTGGCGGCACCTCCCCCAGTCATCTGAGGTCGTAAACCAACACCTAAGAAAGAACCCGTCCCGAATCCACCCATAGTTCCAGTGGGTTGAGTGTTGAGCAATGACGTATTGGTTGGAGGTGTGTTTGCCACTGAGGAAGTCGAAGCTGTAATTGATGACGGGGCGCTTGTTGCAGGAATTGATGCATTGGAAAAAAGTGGAGTCCCTGTCACCGCAGGTGTGGTAGGTCCAGATCCGGCTATTGGAGGCAACGATTCGAATAACGAAGCTCCGAATGAGGAAGTGGGTTTGAAGGGTTTTAAAGCAGTCATTCCAGTCAACTGGGATTTGACTGGAATGGTGTTTTCCATGAACGGAGTGTTTGTTGGTTGGACTGTAGGGAAAGCCGGATTACTCCCGATGGTGTTGTTTTGGAACGATAACGCGTATTCAGTTGTGGTCGAAGGTGTCGCTGTCTTCGTTCCGTCCGTATTAAGAGAAGTGAGAGAAGTAGAAGTCGTCGCTGAACTTGCTGGTTTGCTATTTGCAAAGGCAAAGGATGAAGCCACGCTGGAGATGTTCACAGCACCAGGATTCAATGAACTATTACCGAAATTGAACCCGTTCACGCCCGTAGGCTGCGATTGTACTTGCTGCGAGTTATCTTGTTGTGGTTGTTGCTGTTCCGTTTTATTTTGATTATATAACCCTGTCGACAATTCGAAGAGCGTTGGAGGTTTAGGAACAGGCGGCGGGGCAATCGGTCCAAAGGGATTCTTGGTCCCCGTTTGGTGAGCCTTCACAGGCTGTGGGGAAATGGAAGTGACTCCTGTCGAGGATGTAAGGGGGGTGGAAGCAGGTCGTGAGGGCATATTGTTAAACGAGGAAATGGGCCCAAATGAAGGTTTAGGTGCAGCAAGTGGTGTTGCCGATTGAGAAAATGATGATGACCCGTTTGGCGCTTGACCAAAGTTCATCAAACTCTGGCTTTGTGGCAAAGACGGTGCAGAAGCTCCTACACCAAATAGTTGCATACCAGTGGTTTGAGGAATCAGCATGCTTTGCCGGAATGGGTTAACACCGGTCATTTGTGGTTGAAGGAATGGTTGAGGCACTGCTCCCGCCGAATGTGGATGTTGAAGTGATTGTGGCATGCCAGTTGTTTGTTGTGGCAGGAAAGTCGAGAACGAAGGATGGCCCGTTGGTTGAGAGTTTTGTGGCATCAGGAAGTTGCTAAAGGGATTGGGCTGTGCTGGTACCGCGGTAGCCTGAGGTACAAGGAATGCAGTTTGTTGTGCCATAAGGAGGGCCTGCTGCTGCTGGGCGGATGGTTGGCCAGTTAGCATATGTAAAAAGGGATTCGCGGCTGCTTGTTGCTGGAAATAAGCCACGTTGGGACTGCCGCACAGCAAAATGTTAGTCAAGGTGATATCGTTGCTAAAAGCAGACGATTACCTATTCGTTTGAGGGTTGAACATCGTTGGCTGCTCTGCTTCAATGGCAGCAAAGAAGTCTTGCATTTCTGCGCTCTTCACTTCCTTAGTATTTTCTGAAGGAGGATCTAGACCGATTTCAGGAACACCAGGGTGGAGCAACGTAGTTGTTTTTGTCCCTTCGCCATTCGAGGTCGCTAATGCTAGAGTTCAGGGGAAATTAAACTGAGAGATACTGCGAATGCTCTTACAAGTTGCTTTTTTTGCTCCATTGGAAGTAGTACCACCCTCTGCAGCCTTTTTATTCAGCCTGTACTCGAGTCTATTCTGTTCGAAATTAGGATCGTCGAGGTAATCCTGCAAAGCGCCAGCGAGGGAAACAGGAGCCTGGAACACAAGTAAATCAAAGAAACAACCGGATAGAAAGGATACGAACATGCTTCAGATTAGGAATTGGGACATTCAGTAGGTTTTGTAACTTCTTCGCAACACCGAGAAATTCGACAACGCTCTCTGCTTGCTTACAAAAGTGCCGGTATAACTTAAGTGCGTCTTTTGCATCAATATGCGACATCTCGAAATAGTGCTCTAAATGGGATGAGAGGGGAATTAAAAGAAGACAAAACACTCATACCAAGGACGTTAATGACGCCTTCATTACCAGCTTGGAATAGAATCAATAAATCCTTGACCAACATTTGTAAAGCGGTGATCGTCAATTCATTTTCGAGGTCCTCAAGGTAGAACTTCAAAAGATTGTAAGTCAACGATAAAACACAGGAAAAAAAGAAAAAATTTACTCTGCACTCGACCAAAGCGTCAATCATTCTGTGGACAACTTTTGTTTCCCTTAGCAAACCCTTCTCAACCGTCATTGAGCGTAATTTCCTCCCCATTACAGTCTTACTCCTGGACATCGCGGAGGGCTCCGGCTTTCGACTTTTCCGGCCACGACGAGACTCTTCCTGAGCCTCTAGCGATAGTGAATTTCGCATATCACGATTAGACTCAGATTGGACTTTGATCGCATCGTGTTTTATGTCCTTATAGGCAACTATCCGTGATTCAAGATATAGAGCGTAGCTCTGGAGGTTCTGAGGAGCAGCATACCCTGAGGAATTGCACGGCAATTAGACAAATGGAAATTGAACGGTGACATCATTCCGCGCACCTTCCCAATTGGCAGAAGATACATTTTGTAGGCGCAGAATGTTAGAGGAAGAAAGGTAAGCGAGCACGTTGTCCGTCGAGCCGTTTCTGAACATCGTATGTAGCACAATCAAGGCTTTGAAAACGACCTGTACATGACGAGACACATGAGATAAAAAATAGTAATAGGTTGGAACGACATACGACAGCATTGGGCTCTCGAATGCGAGATACCAATGCCTTGCAAACATCATGGACAGCTCCGTCATCAGACCAAGTTGCAGCTATGATGGGGTCAAGGTACTGAACAGAACCATCAGCAACAGATACGAGATACAAAGAAGAAGCGCGTTACCTTGTCTTTCGGTGCTGCAGCCTTTGGTTTGCAGGCCAACTTCACCACCTTGTCGAAACTGGACATCTTCGCTGGTGTCTGGAACAGCGCGCTCCGACACAGGGATAAGGAGTCTATTTGAAACTCAGCAGAAGTCGATCATGTGGTGGCTGCAATTTGCCTGAGTACTCTTAAATTTCAAAATATGCTGCTGAGTTCAACCCTCAAAGCGTTCCAGGTGCAGAAGAAAAGTCTGAATATCAGGCTAAGATACATGATGCGACCTGTACATAATTTTGAAGCTTCACAACATCGTGTGAAATTCACGGCATTTAATGTGTTATTTCGGGTGGTCTTCAAAAGTTCTGTGTCACTTTCCCTTCAAGTTGCCATTTTGTACGCTCTTTAGGCGGTGACCGGTTTTCACACTTACTGTATTCTCACAGACGGACAAAGTCGGTCGGTCTACGAGCGGATCAGCTTTCCAAGTATCACGAGACTTCTATGTGCAATTCGAATCGTGAGCGGTAACCCGTCGGTGAATGAGTTTATCGTCTAACATCTTTTCAAACGCTGGTTTGCTGTTGCGAACCAGAGTTCCCCAGTTACCATTTCCTCAGTAGCTCCCTCTTTCTGACATGAGAAAGATGTTCTACAACAAACCAGTTCTCCGAAATGTGGTCTATGCCGTCGCAATCTGCCTTACGCTCTACATTCTCTTCTTTACAATCGCGTCGAGGGAAACCTACATCCCCAAATATCTCAAAGCTAGACCTGACCAACAAACTCAGAATTGGTCAGAGAAATCAGAAAGAGTGAAAGCTGCTTTCTTGCATGCCTATCATAGCTATGAACAGTATGCAGCTCCACATGATGAACTCAGACCGAAGACACTTGTGGGGAGTGACCAGTACGTTCAAATGTTCCCATTGATGCTCTGGAAGAACTAAACTTTGGCAAGTTATAACGGCTGGGGTGTTACAGCATTTGACGCGTTGGACACAATGTTACTGATGGGCCTCAAGGACGAATACCAGCGTGCACTTCGTATCATAGAAAGGGCGGATTTTAATCGAACGACGGTAACTCTCGGAACTTTGTCCTGTGCCTTCTCACTTGTCTAATGAATTCTATTGCATAGAAAGGACAAATCCCATATTTTGAAACTGTTATTCGTTATCTTGGCGGTTTGCTTTCCGCCTATGCCATTTCGCCGGACCCATTACTTCTCAATCGCGCAGAAGAGCTCGCTGCAAACCTAGATTCCGTATTCAACACTACAAGTGGGTTGGCACGCTTTAGTGTTGATCCTATCACGTTAGTCATTTCTTTTGTGCGAGATGGTGAAGCTAAATGTGGTTCATGATAGGGGCAGACCCCATGGCTCTGATTCCGGAATCCTAGCAGAATTCGCGTCTCTCCAACTGGAATACACGTATCTGGCAAAACTCACTGGAAACCCAAGCTACCTCAACCGAGTAAGTTTCAACATACCTTACTGTAGCAAGAACTGAGGGTAATTTTTTAAGTCGGAAAACATTATGAACATCTTCAAGAACGCCAATTTAACCGACACAGGGGGGATGTTACCTATCAGATGGGACTTGAGTACTGGCCAACCCTCGGATAGTTTGTCCAACTCGTCTGATCCTAGTATTTGAATTACTCATCTGAGTTGATATTTAGCTCGACTTTCAGTCGGTGCTCAGGCAGACAGCACTCACGAATATCTTTTGAAACTTTTTCTCCTGACTGGAAAAACCGATAAGAGAAGTCTCATATTGTGTACGTTTAGGTATATCACTTGTGACTTGTGCTGATCCATTCCAACTCTCAAGATCTTCGTGCGACAACTCAAATAATCACACAACTGCTGTATCTATCGCCTAAACGCAATCTCCTTTATGTAACAGACACATCCTCACCAATATACAATTACAATGGCTCACCTTCACACGTCTTTGAACACCTTTCTTGTTTTCTTCCCGGCTTGCTGGCACTAGGCGCCCACACACTACCACTTGACAACCTCGACAGCTTCGGCATAAAGCTAGAGCATCTGGGGAACACGACTATGTATGGGAATGGAGGCAAGGCGTACCGCCGTCTCAGCAGGTATAATCTCAAGGAACTACACATGTGGGCAGCTGAGGGGATCGCCCAGACTTGTCATCTTACATATGCAGACTCGGCGACTGGATTGGGACCCGACGAAATGATGATAATTGACGGCAGTCTTCGAAAGACAAATCAAGTGGAAAATGGAATGGATACAATTCGAAGGAGATGGGTTGAGCCGGATAGTCATTTATGGATCGATGTGCTTGATAGGTGGAAGTGGAATGGTGCTAAAGGTGTGGTGCCAGGGCTTGAGGCCAAAAAGCCGGTTGTGTACACGGAGGCGCAACGATTGAGTAGTAAGGGTAAAGGACGGGACTACACATTTCGGAAAACGGATTATCTTCTTCGGCCAGAGGTAACTTTTTTTATTATTCCTTCATCATCGCATATGAAATCTCTGTATCTCACAGACGGTGGAGTCATTATATATCCTTTGGAAGACGACGGGGGATACGAAGTGGCGAGAATGGGGATGGGAAATCTTCGAGGCGATTGAGAAGGTCACGAAGACTAGAACCGGATATGCCTTTGTGCGGCATGTGGACAGGATGCCCCCGCCTCTCGGAGACGCGATGCCTAGGTGAGCCGACTTCCTGCTTGACCCTTTCCTTTGTGTCACAACTCGACTAATACCTTCAAAATTTCTAGTTTTTTCTTAGCAGAAACGTATGTCGCGAAAAGCTTCGCCATGCGCTTTCACTAACTTTTCTATTCCGCAGGCTCAAGTATCTGTACCTTATGTTCCTTGAGAACGACCCGATATCTTTAGATGAATGGGTGTTTAATACAGAAGCACACCCATTCCCTGTATTTCAGTGGACAGCAGAGGAGAGAAGACAATTTTCGTTATAGATTGCTTAATGGTTTCGCATATCATGCATCATGACCCACAATATTGAATGGAAGACTTCTTTGTTCATAAGCGAAGTAATAAACACCCTTGATCCGGGGTATCAACCGGCTTACCTTACAAAATTTATCTTATAATCTAGTCCATCGTCTTGCACACTGAAGTGATGCCCCTTAATATTGGTGAATTTGTTGGCTCTCTTGACTGCGGCACTACGTGTGTTTCTTCTCCTGTTGCCTACTAGTAGTTGACCTGTTTCGGTTCAGTTCAGTGCGCTTCATAATATTCAACAAGTATGCGGACATAATCGCTCAGCATCAACTTGAATTTCCTCAGTACTATCCTCATCCTGGGTGCGCTAATTAGATTTTTTTCGTGTTCTTCAAGACGCCTTTCTCAGTGTTGAATTCTAGATGGCATGAACACGATGCACTAGAAATACAACACTTCGTAGACCGATGCATTGAGGAAGCAGTCAAATTCCTGGAAGCTGCTGGATGGGCCAAGGAGAGCATTAAAATTATCGGTGCGCTTCCCCGCACCACTGTCGCATCCCTGTTCTGATGTTTATTTCTCCAAGGAATAACTAACCAGCGTGAAACCACGGTCGTATGGAGTCGAAAGACGGGGAAACCGATCTGCAAAGCGATCGTCTGGGATGACTCGCGGACAAAGGGGACAGTAGCCGATTTTGAGCATAAGCTAGACAACGAAGGCATCGAAACAGAGCCTGGATTTTTTACAAAGGGAAAGGAGCGGATTCGAGATCTGTAGGTTTGTTGAACATTTGAATATAATTGCGCAAACTAATATCCATCCATGTTTTGTGACGAAAAAGCACAGGGCTCCCTTTGTCGACCTATTTCTCTGCGATAAAGCTACGCTGGATGTTAGATAATATACCCGAGGTGCAGCGAGCACATGAGACTGATGACCTTCTCTTTGGTACTGTCGAATCATGGTTGGCATACGTAAGTTCAACATTCCCCAATTCACTGATATCTAATCCTCAATCGCTCAGAATCTCCTGGGAGGCGTAAAGAGAAGCATCCACATCGCCGAAGTCACCAATGCATGCAGAACACTTCTTCTCAACGCGACCACCCTCAAGTGGGAGCCCGGCCTGTTAAAATTCTTTGGACTACGCGACAGTATTCTACCGAAACTCGTCTCGACATCCGAAGTTTATGGAAACATTGCTTCTGGTCCTTTGGCTGGAATACCAGTAGGCGGCTTAGTAGGCGACCAGCAGGCTGCCCTTATTGGAAACAAGTGTCTAACACAAGGTGAAGCAAAGTGCACATTTGGAACAGGTGCTTTCTTGCTGTTCTGCACCGGAAATGAAATTGTAAGGAGTACCCATGGTCTCATTAGTACTGTATGTATGACGTTTTCAAACGGTCTCCTCATACTTACTTTTCCTAGGTCGCTTATCAAGCCGGACCAAGTGCAAGACCCGTCTATGCCCTTGAAGGTAGCAGTAAGAACTCAAATTCATTCGACTTGTTCTGAAATTGACGTTCGTTCCCTAGTCGCCGTGGCAGGAAGCGCCATAAAATGGCTTCGGGATTCCATGTCACTAATAAAAAATGCTGCAGAAATCAACACCCTTGCTGCAAAAGAATCCGACACTGGAGGTGTCTACTTCGTGACTGCCTTTTCTGGTCTCTTTGCACCATACTGGGACCCAGGCGCTGGAGGACTCATCATCGGCATCTCTCAATACACAACCCCGGCTCATATCGCTCGTGCGACTCTAGAAGCAAACGCATTTCAAACGAAGGCGATCATCGAGAGTATGAAGCTTGATTCGGGCAAAGACTTGAAGGACCTAAAGGTGGATGGGGGTATGACAAACGGAGATCTCGCCATGACAGTTCTGGCTGATATTGGTGGTTTCAATGTTGTGAGACCGGAAATGAGAGAGTCCGTTCTTTTTTTCTGAAACTCCATTGAACTTGCAGTCTGAAGTCGTGTCTTATTTCTCTAGGTCAACTGCACTGGGTTCTGCCATTTGTGCTGGGGCAGCGATTAATCTGTTTGGCTGGGATCTTACTAAGCCAGAAACGCTGAAGGAAGTCAACACAAAGGGTCACACTGTTTTCTATCCCAGTATTGATGACTCTACGAGGGAAAAGAAATGGGAAGGATGGCAAAAAGCCGTGGAACGCTCCAAAGGCTGGGAAGGAGATGCATGATTTTATTTCTTGCGTTGCTGATTCAAAAGCATGTTACACACATTCTCCCGAGACGATGCTATCGACCAAACTTCTTGAGAGGATCGGCCTTCTTTCCTCTATGTCCAATTTTTCCTCCACGACCTCTACCGCGTCCGCGTCCACTGCTCCTTGTTATTTCCTTCTTAAAAGGCACGAAGGTTTTAGGGCGGTCCTCGGTCGACTCTATCTGTGAACCCGAAACAGGCGCTATCCGCGGTAGCAGGTATTTCGGGACGTGTTTCATATGCGGTTGTACGCGCGTTGGATGCAGGGGCCTGTCGTGTCGTAGGTACTCCAAATCCAAAGGGTTGTCCTCAAAATGAGCCTGGACAATAAAATGATTAGGATGCAACAAAGTTATAGAACCATCGAGATTATTCCTAACCTTTAGCTTGTCTGAATTTAGAATTTCTGCCTTCAATTCCTTTACCCTCGCCTCCCTGATCGCTGACCTCGTCACACTCCTTAACGCATCTTCCATCCTATACCTGAATGCTTCAACCTGTTTGGTATCAAACTTGTATTCTTTTATTTTACTCCCCCTCGCTGCTTGCTCCTTCTCGATCTTGGCAAACACTACTTCATCTTTCTCTGCACTAGGTAGGCATCCAACAACTTTGTTCTTCCCCCACGTTTCATTCGGTACAACGAAGGACAACGCCATTCCTGTCCTTCCAGCCCGTGCTGTCCGACCCACACGGTGTGTATAGGAACGCGAAGAGGTTGGAAGATCGAAGTTGAGCACGCATGCGACATCCACAAAATCAACGCCTCGTGTTACACCATACTCCTTATCACTGAATTTCCCTTCGTTCTTTCTCTTTTTACGCGATTCTTTCATTGGAGGCGGAGTTGTTATTTTCCTCTTGCGTGATTTTGCCTTAGATGAGCTCGGCTCAGGAATGGGACTGGATTCGCGTTGCGTAGGAATAACTAGGCGACACTTGAGAAATCAATGTACGCTACGTTTGCTGGCGACTCACAGTCTTCATCCTTGTCTTCCTCCTCCTCCACATCATTTTCAATTAGGCCACTCTCATCTGTGGCAATAATATAGTCATAAACGCCTTTGTTAAACTCTTGGACAACATGGTATCTAGATCCACAATTATATTGAGGCTCGAACACTGCGAACATGATATTGACAACACGTACCTCGAATTCAGCGGCAGCTCGGAATTCAGAACACAGCTCTTGATCGAAAATTGTTCAAGGAAAAGTTTGACGCGGTAACTGCGATCGACATCATTGACAAAGATGATGCATTTCCCTCGGATGAGCTTCAATTTCAGAACGACATATATCAGAAGGAATTTGTCGACTTCAGAGCACCTTGAGTTACATAAACCGATGTCATAAGAGTAGTAAAGAAACTGAACAAACTTGACAGAGTATTGACTCAAGGTTGCAGCTTCATCTTCAGCCTCCTCAAGCTTCAAGATAACCTAGTGACAAAAGAAATGAGGTCTCGGAGAGAGAGAAATGATAACCCTACTGACAGGATTTCGTAGAACAAGCCCTTTCAGCATCGCGACATCTTCGGTCAGAGTGGCACTCATCAAGTAGGACTGGTAGACTTTCGGGAGGTAAGTTCCATTGAAAATTTGCCGAACGTCCTCATCATGCCCGTATGAAAGTATCAGATCCGCTTCGTCGATGACAAGGGTTTCCAGTGATGTCAACGATAATGCCTTTGACTGGAGTAATGCCAAAGACCGCGAAGGAGTCGAAATTACAATGTCAGGTTTATCAGCTAACAATGTCCTACCCAAAATAGCAAACGAGTGAGTTATGAGGGTTGGCCAAAATACTGTGCGACAACCTTTGGAGATGCGAAGCAGTCCCAGAGGCAGCATTCGAGATAACAACATCTTTATCACAATAGACGAGCAAGCTTCTCAGTTGGCCAAAAACTTGTTCTGATAGTTCTCTTGTTGGCACAAGTATTAGTGATCTCGTTGCTTGATAACTCGCATGTTCTGTGTTGATTGCCTTCGCGAGAAATTGAGTACCATGTAAAACCAATGGGATAGCAGAACGCACCCACACTTTTAGCGCTAAGAATCTTCTGTACGATGGGGACACAATATGCAGCTGTCTTTCCGCTGCCCGTCCGCGCACGAGCGAGTATGTCCCGACTTTCGAGTCCCAAGGGAATCGCTTTAGCTTGAACGAGAGTTGGTCGTGCAAAGCCCATGTCTGCTAACGCCCTTAGTATACGAGCATCTATAATATGTGAGAACGATGCGAAAGTCGCCTTCGTATCCACTAGCCGTGGGTCGGCCATTTTGAAGAGATTTTCTGAAAAACACCAGAAAGAAGTTCTAAAATTTAGGTTACATAAGCGTCTATAAATACATGGTTCTCCTAAGTTTGTACAGAAAACGATAGCTTACAACACAATACATCACTGAATGGTACAATAAAATCTTCTTTCAAATAGCCTGCATTTGGAGTTTGCATAGTGGTCAGTGACAGTTAAACCCACGTCTCCCCCAAAAGTAGTATCCACGATCAAACCCCCGCATT
>Ga0307514_10004247_pt1 | contig 13254 bp, 5 predicted proteins | sample 16_EM_MG_FD_203088 | JGI IMG/M metagenome (GOLD analysis project Ga0307514, IMG submission 203088) | Populus trichocarpa ectomycorrhiza microbial communities from riparian zone in the Pacific Northwest, United States - 16_EM | ecosystem: Host-associated > Plants > Roots > Unclassified | place... | reverse complement strand
TTTTTTTCCCCTTCTATTTGCTGTTTTTGTTTCATTTTCTCTTTTTTTGTTTTTTTTTTCTCTTTCAACTATAAGACTTGTTAAACTCTTTCTGGGTTTCTTGGCTTTTGCTTTATTTTGCAAGCACTGTTTCTGGGTTTGCTGCAAAAGAGCCTTATATACCCAAGAACCACTCATATATGTCTTACAAGGCTTGAATAAAAACAACAAATTTACACAAAGTTTTGATCTTTTCCTCAACTGTTTGTTGTCTATAAATTGAGTTTTCATATTTTTATTCCTTTTCTACTTTGTAAATTATCATCTCCTTTGAATTTTATTCTTGTTGAGTCAAGGAAAAAAGAGAGAGATATGGGCAAACAAGGACCTTGCTGTCACTGTGGAGTTACAAGTGAGTTCTTGTTTCTCCTTTCTTTTTGACAAAAAATTGGTATCCCCTTCTTGTTTTCTCTTCAATAAAGATTCTTGCAATTGATTTTTACATGTATAGAAAACACAATGACTATAACCAGAATGACTACAACCAACAAGGAAGAGATTACATGGACAAACATAATAAATTGGGAACACTTGCTCATCTGTTTATACATGGGTTCTGTGCAACAAGTGTCTTTTGTTTCTTTGAACATATCAGATACTCACTTGTGTCTTGTTTTTCATTTTGTTAATGAATCTGTAAATCCTTCCCTTTATCTATTTTTTTTTTTTCTTTTTTGACCACTCTAACAAGGTTTGAACATATCACATCACTGCAAATTGGTTTTGGAGTTTGTTGAGTACTGGGGAACTACTTAGTCTATGCTTGATTCGTATGACTTTCTTGTTTCTATATAGGATTTTAACGGGACCAAATACCAAGTCAAATTGTGCTGTTCTTTGCTGAACCTAACAATTCAATGAAAAATGTACTTCCTTGACATGTCCAAGTAGTGATTCAATTCCTGTCTGTTAATTTCTTGACTGACTTGTTGTTGTATTCTCTACTCTTGGATTACATTCCTGGCAAACTTTCCTGCTGTCAAGTTCATTAATTTATTGGGCTTTTTACTGCCAGAGCTATGAAGCAATTCAATTCATGTGAAATATATAATTCCATTTTTTTTTGCTCTGGAATCAGCTCTAAAGTCTAAACTTCCTAGTGGCCGAACAGTTCCTTTAGCATTCCAGTGGACTTTGGTCATTTTGGGATGCATTTGTTGGGAGTGTAATGGTCATACTTGTAAACTCCTAAGAAATAAGTTCATCTTAAGTTAATTTGCTGCAGCTAGAACTCTTCTCAAGGAGCTTATGTCAATGCTGCCTGGCTATAGGTTAAATGTCTTGTGGTTTGCCAACCACTACTGATGGATTAACTGTTGCAAGGAGGCAACCACATTTGTGGACTTAAGTTTTGTTCAATATAAAAAAGAGTTATCAGTATCCAGCAGAGCCTTTTCTGGTCTGAATTGCTGGATTTGTGCCTGTGTAGTCTCCTTATCCCCTTCATAAGTTGTTTGATGCATACGAGCTGCTCTCATGTGATTCATTCTCGGATTAGAGACACAGTTGGACAATACCAGTACATCAATGCCTCTTCATTAGATACACAAAATTCTAGCCAAAATTATTTTGTTGGTTTCTTGTGTCAAGTTTTGGATGAGCAATATTTCCTCCTTGTTCATTCACATTAATTTAAAATGCATCTTCTATCACTGTTGTGGATAAGATTGTTTAACATGCATGTCTATTGCTGACATCTTTCAACAGGCACACCTCTTTGGCGCAATGGGCCTCCTGAAAAGCCAGTGCTGTGCAATGCATGTGGATCACGATGGAGGACAAAGGGAACACTAGCAAACTATACCCCTCTTCATGCTAGGGCTGAACCTGATGATTATGAGGATCACAGGGTCTCTAGATTGAAGAGTGTGTCTATAAGCAAGAACAAAGAAGTGAAACTGCTCAAGAGAAAGCCGAATTATGACAATAGGGTTGCTCTGGATTACAACCAAGGTTATAGAAAGGTTGTAGATGAGGACACTAGTAATAGGTCAAGTTCTGGGTCAGCCATATCCAACCCGGAGAGTTGTGCACAATTTGGCAGTGCAGAAGCAAGTGATTTGACAGGTTGAGCATCCACTAAGATCAATATTTGTTCCCTGTGTTTTAATTGCACAAAAGAGATGACTCTAAAAGAATGTGATTGTTGGCCATTTGTTAAATTGAATGGATTAGTTGCATATCCAGTCCATGTCAATACTTTGGTTGGTTTAAGAAAATAATGGATTCAGGAAACAGCTCCAAATTAATGGGAAATGAAAGCTATGAGAGGTGATCATAGTGCTGTCGAACGGCAGCAAAATAGAGCTCCCAAGAATCTCACTCTGATTTTCTGAATAAACACGAGTGACTTCCTTGATTTTCGAGGATGCTAGCATACTTGAAGCTGGCTGCTAGGCTACTTTATCTGAATAAAGAAATACTACTATGGTTAACACCTCTTTTATTGGGACTAGTGATGTGTGTGAGTGTAACTGGAGCCAAATTAACCAATTTCCTCAGTACTATTGCTCCGCTGTTTTAGAACAAATATGCTTGGCGCTCTTAGTTCTCTATCTTTGACTGAGTTTTATAGGGGATGGTGACATGAATTAGAAAGGTGTATGCAATGTTTTATGCTCTCAACATGATTGGCAGTATTGACTTATAAATGTATTCTCATTGTTCTTTTCTCAGGTCCAGCCCAATCAGTTGTGTGGGACTCTTTGGTACCTTCTAGGAAGAGGACCTGTGTCAATCGGCCAAAGCCATCTTCAGTTGAGAAGCTTACAAAAGATCTATATACTATTTTGCATGAGCAGCAGTCGTCATGCTTCTCTGGCTCTTCAGAAGAGGATTTACTTTTTGACAATGAAACTCCAATGGTTTCTGTTGAGATAGGACATGGAAGTGTTCTCATTAGACATCCAAGCTCAATAGCTCGAGATGAGGAATCTGAAGCTAGCTCTCTTTCTGTTGAGAACAAACAATATTTGACAAATGAGGCTTATTCTCATCCTGTGATACTTCCTGTACATAATGAAAACAAGAGTGTCAATACAACATATCCTATTACTGAAACAACTAAGAATCTCACGGGACAAGGGATGCAGCAAGAGCAACTTAAGAGGTAACTCATCCATGCATGTTTTCAAAACTTTGAAAGGCAATCTTCTGTGTTAAATATGTAACAAGGATAGAACCACAGTACCAGTGTTGAACCTGGATATGATGTTTTTCTATCCTGACTGCCTCCTAAAGATTAAAATTCAAGTGCAAATGTAAATTCTGACACGGGGTAGGTTTTAGCATGGATAGAAAATGTTCATAAAATAAGCTGTGATGAGTGGGGTGGAATCAGAGGTTTGCCTTTCAGACTACTACTAGGATGCAGGGAGTATTGGAATGGCAAAGAAGTGAGAGTACATTGGGGAACTGTTACTGCACCAGTGTTTGATTTTTCTACTCTTTGGAATTTCAGGGACAAGTTTCCACATGAAAAAGTACATATCCTGGGAAGTCATAATTCACCACTTTGCAGCATAGATTTGAATGTAAGTTGCATTTCTTTGCTCCGTATCTAACTCTTGTAATCACTAATTACACGAGGCTTTTTCATGACATATATGCCATTCATTTTCTTGTACACGGACCCAAATTCCAAGGTTAACACTCTTCTGTTTTTGAATGATCTGTGACTCTTCCCCCACATATATTTACTCCTCTCGTGGATTGGACTGAAGTCTCAAATGTTTAGATATGTCTGGAACAGATCTTCTTTAATATCATTCCCTTTGTGTGCGTCTCATGATTCTGCTTATGGTTGTGGTAGGATATTCTTAACTTTGAGGAGTTTGCAAGGCACTTGACAAATGAAGAGCAACAGCAATTACTAAAATATCTACCTCCACTCGATACTACCAAACTTCCCAACAGGTTAGCCTTATACCTCAGTGATAAGTGTTAGTACGGTGGGAATGAATGGTATTGCATTTAGGTGACGTAAGGCATTGTATTTGCTGTCAGTTGCCATCTGCTTTTCATTTTTATTTTAAATCTGTATTCATTAGCACTTTAAATCAATGTTTGCATTCTTCAATATCATCATGAACCTGATACCATTTGCATTTATACCCAAGCCTTTAGTGTGCCAAGTATAGATTAGACTGGAGTCAGCTCACGGAAAAAAGAAAAGATATTATATTTTTTGTCTGTTGGTGTGCGTGTATTTGTTGTACAAATTATTCTATCACCCTTTATCTAATGTCAACTGAAATACACAGAACCCAAGATTGATGATGATGTGTTGTTGTCTTTGCAGCATCGAAAGCATGTTTGATAGCCCTCAATTCAAGGAAAACATAAATTCCTATCAGCAACTGCTTTCAGAAGGAGTCTTTGATCTGTCCTTCTCAGAAGCAAAAACTGAAGACTGTAAAACTTTGAAAAGGCTCACACTGTCCAATTTTTTGAAATCCAAATGGGTGGAGCGTTATCATCTACTCAAGGTTTGAATTGATCTTTTTAAAGTAGGAACTTTGTTGCATGAAAATATTATTTGTCATTTAATTCCTCGGAAGTTGGACATGTGGTTGTAATGGCTTATTGCCTTCTCCCTTTGGCTGCAGAAGTGTAAAAATAGTAATGGGAAGTCTTTTGTTGGAAAGGGACCAAATCCAGATGTTGTTGCAATGAGTAATATAGCTGGTGCCAAAAGATCACGTGACAGCCCTAGTCAGAAGTTTTCAGGTTAGCAATACTCACCTTTGGATATATTATTGAGCAAGTTGATCCTTTACATTACTTTTGTCTTAGAAGCAAATGACTACCGATGGTGACATTGTATCTGAAAGTTGAGTAACTAAATTCTGCTTGTAAAAGCTTAGGAATCTGTTAATATGGGAGAGGAACATGCTAATACAAACAAGTGTGTTAAATCAATCTTGTGCTGAATTTTCCGCAATTTCTTATTTGGAATTGCGGTAACGGGGGTGTACCAAATCCTTCACGTCATATTTAGTATAAGTTCATTTTAATCAGAACAGTGTGTGTTAAAGAACACATACAACACGGATGTAGATGTAGATGTAGATATTCACCCAATGAAACATGCCAACTACGATTAGGAATTGCACACTTCATGGGCATAGTTAACACATAGAATCCCTCTGGAGATGATTTCTAGTTTGTCACCACCAGCATGTGTGGTGGAAGTTAAAGGTGATTGTCTTCATGGACGTCAGTTGATTCTTTTTTGCAACCATTTCCCTGATATGCATTGGAACTATTCTCACAAGCTTTTTCTTTTGTCTTCTCTCAGAAGTGAAGTTAATGAAGAGCCCCAAAAGGATTATCATGAAGGCTACGTATGAGAACAAAGAACTCATAGACAATGATGGATCTTGCTTTAGTCCAAGAAGCCTATTTGCCCTGCCTACTGATGGTAGCTCCCTCATGCTGGATTCTCTCCATTTTGTGGATGAAAGTTCTGATCAGGACCTGCTGCTGGACATCCCATCCAATGGTTCATTTGCACAGGCAGAGCTCTTTTACCCAACTAATAGTTTTGGTCAACAGGCAAGCACTAGTAGTAGCTCAATATACCCGCACCTAGGCCGCCCCTAACAAAGTTTGTCCAGTTGATTCTTTTAATCACTAGGGCCAAAAATAGATGCACCTTCCGCTGAATCAGGTGACTAGGTTACACATGTTTTGCATGCCAAACCCAACAAGTCTGTGAATGAGGTTTGATGGTTGCTGTTTTTTCCTTGGATCATTTTGAACTTGGTATGCTAAGAGATGACTTTTGGGTGGGTTTTTGTATAGGTTGACTACAGATTGTTATATATGGCTGAAAAGTGATAGCAGCTGGTGATTTCAAGAGTTTTATATGCAATTATAGTTGCTGTATTGCACATTACTTTGAGAACCCGTTCATTGGTTTGGTTGGTTGCCTTTTTACTTGCCGACTCAGAGGGAGTAAAAACCAAAAAGAAAAGGAGGATTGGCTATCTAGGCTGCATAGGGAAAAAAGGTAGACATTTTAGCTTTTGTTTTTACCTTTTGGAGGATGCCTACCTGCATCTAAACGATAAGATACACCCCCCTGCGGACCACTAAAGGATAAAAAGAGAAACGAATATAAATCTGCAGTGAAATAGCGTTTTTGAATGTGACGAGGAGGAATCACGAGGAAATAGTTTTGTTTTTTTGAATGAGACTACTGCGTTCGGTGCTATTTGTTTAAAACCACCTTTGATCTGTGGGGAAAGTTGAAGCTGGTTGCCTCTCTCTCTGTGGTTGGGAATAAGTCAAAATTTGCTTACAAATTAGAGAAGTTAGATTTCGAATCATATTCAAGATATTGCTAATCCTCTGTGAGTTCCCTAAGCAGATTTTATAGCATGTGGAGCGGTTTGGTTGGCAAGAAAATGAACTAATAAAGGAATCGAGGGAGTCAGGATTCCAATGGCTTTTAATGCTGAAAGCGAAATCATCGCAGAAGTTTAGTGTTTTATGAAAATAGTTTTCAATAATTGCTCACTTTTTCTATCGTGACGTGTTTTAACCGAGCAAACTCCGATTGTTTGTGAAAATTTAAAAGAAATATCATAAAGATCAAATTGACTTTCTCATACAGGCTTTCTAACTTTGCAATCTTTCAGTCTCAAAAATGAAAAGGAGAATACCATACCGTTTTCATTCAATTAAAGAAACGTGGTGGTGTATTTCCCGCAATGTCAGGGATCTTAGGAAACCAAGGATGTAGAGTTATGTTCAACAGACAACAGGAGCTCAGAAAATAGACAAGACCAATGACCCCAAGTTAAGATGGAAAGCCTTATCTGAGGAAAGCGTGTTCGCATCCTTTCGACAGTACCAATAAAAGTTAAAACCAATGAAAGAACGCTCTAGAAGTCAATTTTGTCCCTCCCAGGCATGCATCATGGTGGGCCAATCATTGTGTTTTTAACTTGGCCTAGGAAGGCAACTTTTTTGCTTGCATATCATCCACAATTACCTGCTCATGATTGTAACTTAGTAGCCGCTACTTTTTTTGGCTCAATTGAACATGTACACGCTTCACACAGGTTTCCCTGGTTTCAGGGAAGATGGAAGAAAAAAGTGTGGCTTTTACCGGTTTCCTAGTTAACCAGGGCATAGTTCATCTGAAGTCTAATTTGATTACATAGTAAAGACTTGACTTTTTGAATGAATGAAGAAAGCAAAGGAAAAATAAAGCGAGCCCGCGCATCTCATCAACTAACAACAGCGATTCATTTATACATGTTCTGTACAATACAGCTTCTGTGCTACAAAATAATCCATTTACACCTCACAAGTCACAACCAGGGAAATACCAAGGGATATCTCCTAACATTACCAAGGGACACCTCCTAACATTCATATTTGTCCAGCAAAAAGTTAAAGCAGCAGAACCATTTCTAATTTCCAAGTTCAAAAACCTACCTGCCTATATGGATTTTTAACATGAAGCTTCAAAGCAAAATATCCATGCTCCTCCAAAGGTAACAAGCAGACCCACCACACCAAATCTCCCAAAAAAAACCAACATCTGCTAAGAACTCACCTTCCTGTCTTTGTCATCTCCGAATCAATACTCCTCCTTTGGCAGTCAACAAGGCCTAAGGAAAAGTCATGCCACCTATCGTCGCAGCATCCAAGATACTTAACTTTTCCAGAATTGGATCACAATGCTCGTTCTCTGCAAGTGTCTTCAGCACATCTAATAGTGTGATCTCAAGATCCATACAGGTCATCTCAGACAAAACAGTAACATGCTCAGCTTTCCCTGCTCCTGCATTCTCCTTCCTTCCTTGTACAGATGCTGGCAACACACGTTTTTCTGTGACATCATCCTTGCCATAAACATTTGCAGGACCAACATATCTAAACTTGTCAAGGTCATCTATGCTTTTTCTAGCAGAATGTTCCTCCCTAGTATTAGCTTCCCTCTCTTCCACCCCATCAACAAACCTCAAAGCTGCATCAGTTTCTTCAAACTCAGATTCTATCACCTCAGTAGAAAATTGCAACTTCCTCTTTGCTGAGCTCTCTCCACTACATTCTCTATCACTATTACTGACTTCAATCACCATTTCTCCAACTTGCTCATTTTGCGGTGATTTCAAACCATGGTTAGAATCATTCCCTCCCTCAGAGCCCAATTTCTCTACATAATCCCCCAAATCCTCCCTTATCCTCTCCATATCACTCACTAAACTACTGCTTGGAATCCCCAAAACCGAATTTTTATCCAAAGGTTTTGATCTTTTCGATTCAGTCATGGTTACATCCACTGTTTTCACTAACCTCTCGTCATATTTCACAGGTTCAGCCCCTACACTAGCACTTGTAGTCCACTTAAATTTATCCAATGATTTCACCAATCTCTTTAAACTGTTTCCTATTTCAGCTCTTAAACTAGGTTCTGGGGTCACCATGCCCAAATTTTTATCATTCAGTTTCGATCTTTTGCTCGAAGACTCACCTAAAACATTATTTGAAGAAGCTAATACTCTTTTCAAAACCATACCTTTCATATAATTACAGTGAATTACCTCTTTGTCTTGAGAATTATCCTCACCACCACCCGAATCGCCTTCAATTTCAATTCTCTCCGTTAATTCCCCCTCTACAGTAAACCCTAGATCCTTCTCTCGCGAACTTTCCTCACAATCTCCATCATCAACGGCAATATTTTCATCAGTTACAGCTCTCTCAAACCTCCGATCTTCCTTTCCATGATCAAAGGCAACCTCCTCCTCCTCCTGCTGCTGCTGCTGCTCGTGCTGGTTTTTGGAGCTTGAGAGGAAGGGTTCTTCAGGTGGAGTGGTGAAAACGTCGTCGTTCTGGAGGCCGTCCTTGTGGTTATCCTGGGGAGTTTGTGGAGGGGAGACCATGGTGATAGCGGTAGAAGCGACTGGGATTTCGGCGTCGAGGGAGAGAAGCTCGCCGCTTGTTTGAGGTTCCAGAGCAAAGGGGCAGTGGTTTAAGTGTTGCTCTTGGGAAGATGAGACTTGACACAGCTTTGTTATTGCTGCGAATGGATCGTTTTCCTCCATGTTTTTTGCAGACGAAGATTAGGGTTTTCCCCCCCTTCTTTTCTTTTTAAAGAGAGAGAGGGTATTGTTTGGGGTTTCTAGGGATTGGACTTTTCATGAATTGATTTTCCCGCCATTTGTTCTTTTATCAACGGTCGGTGATTAAATAAACGGTATTTTATATTTATTTCACATATATAAACGAACTGTCGTTTAGTTTCCTTTGCCGTATCGGATCGTGTACTTCTACTTTCCTAACTACTTGTCTTGGCTTCCCCTCCGTAAACGACTTTTCTTTTTTATTACCTAATTGTATAAATGAACAGTAGCTGAAATTCTTTTCTTCAATTTCATTATCATTTTTTTTTCAATTATGGCACTTTATACCAATTCAATGACTAATAAGTCAAAATTTATTAATGAAGGAAACTATTAAAAGGTAAGGGATCAAAGTGAAAAACATAAAAAAATTAAGTGGTTGTTTAATATTTGGTAACAAATATTATTTTTTGCCCTCCAACTTTTAAGACTTTTTTGGTCCTTCTAGTTTTCAAAGTTTTACTTTTAATATTTTTTTTTAATATTTTAATTTTTATATTTTGAGAGAGGAGAGAGATTCGCTGAATTCTAGTTGAAGAGAAAACATTATTTGTTGAAACTGATTCCAATCTTGATATAAACAAGTTTCTTTCAATAAGAAAAGTTTCATTAGGTTTTTTTTATCTTCTGTTTTGCTTGAAAAAGTAGATGTCGCCTCAAGAATTTTTAGATTTTAAGTTGAGTTTTGATTTGATATCAATTTTAGGGTGTTTTTAGGGGAAAAAAGAATTTATTTGAGTCTACATGGTGTTTTCTAAGTATTTTTAGGTAAAAAAATGTTTTAGTTCCCAAAGTTCATCTTCCCTATTTTTTCAATTGCCACATTCATAGTCAAAATTTAAGTTGATGCCCAATAGATAATATATTATTTGTTATTATATATATAACGGTCCAAGCACACAAGCTTGGATTGAGAGGCCTACACACCTAGTCTTTTTTTTATAGCCCAATAATGTCGGGCCACTGCATGTTAGGCCTAGTCTTTATTCTTTTTTTCTTTCTTTAACTTTGGATTTTTTTGATTTGTTTTCAATTTTATCCTTCAATATTTAGTTGATTTTGAATTAATCTTCAAATTGTTTTACCATATAGTTTAATAAAAAAAATATTATTGAACCTAGTAGAGTCCAAAACCTGGGGCACGAGTTTGTCAGGTTAACTCAGAACACAAGTTTGATGGGTAGTCTCATGTCAATCCAATATATCATCAAGCCATTAAAACCAGGCTTGGACGTCTAGTCTTTTTTCTATTTTTTTAATTTTTTTTGGAATTAGATTTAAATACACTACAAAAAAAAACTATTATTCAATTTTATCATCTTTCTCAAATAATATTGTAGGTTTTTATATGGATTTTAACATTCTTTTTTCAACTATAACATACTTAACATGAAATAAGAACTTCGTGAGTGTTTATTTAAAATAAAATTTATGTTTTTTAAAGAATTTTAATAAAATTTTATGACATTAATAAATGTTTTTTCTTTAATCATGTATAAAATATTGAAACTTTGTTTGAATATTTTATTTTAAATTTTCTTTTGAGATTAAAATAGATTTTTATTTAGAAAACTACGCCATCAATTTATAAAATGCCCCCGCGAAGGTTAATCATTCATTTTGCGAGTGTGTTGTTTTTCATGATATTATTAAATAAAAAATAGTTTTAAAAAAAATACAAATTGAGGTTGGGAGCTTTCATGTTTGATCCATTGGATGCCAAGGAGTTCCCCACAATTTGAATATTTTTTTTACATTATTTTTTTGTATTCGATCTACCACGTATTGTAAGATAATAACCTAGTACATCTAGAAGATTTGGGAAAGTTTATAGAGCTTCACTATTCAGACTCTCTTTTTTTTCAGATTTTTTTTCTTTTAATTACATTCTTCTATGGCTTAATTAGATAAATTCATGATAAATTTACCAAATTAAAAGAGATAAGAGTGAATTGTAAAACAAGGATAAAATATATAGCTAACCCCAAAGTCACGACAATTTTTATTTTGGTAAAAAAGTTTAGTTTGTTCTTTTTCCGGTTCGTGGATTAGAGAGAGTAAAGAAAAAGTCATAGAAAAATAACGTGAAAGAAATATAATGATTGGTTACCACTATTCTAGAAATCAAAATGACCAAACTTGGTGTCAACAAGTTTCATTCGACAAGAAGTGTAATTTGATGGTGATGGTTTTTCTCTCTAAACATGTTTGAATAAAAATAGATCAAGTTCCATTTAGATTTTTTTTTGCTTAGTTGGTTTTAGTTTTCTTGAGTGATTTTATAGTATTTTTTAGGTTAGTAGGTGGTTTAGAGAGGTTTTTATGATACTTATTAAGTATTTTTGGATGAAAATAGATTGAAAAATAATTTTTTAACCCAAAAAACCCTTACCCTCATGATTTCCCCGCCACCACAATGGTGACTGGATTTTAGGTCGAGTAACTAGAAGTGACGTTTTGTTTTCCCTAGCATACGATGTATTGCCTGCATCTTCTTCTTTTTTGTTTGAGAAAATTACTCTGATATTTTATAGTTTAGTTGTTTTTTTACTTTGCCTCTGTTTAAAAAAAACAACTATAGTTTACATCACATATGGTTTATAACTTGTATGATACACTACATTCGCACAAAAAAAAAATTAACAAAAAATTAGATTATTTACAAGATTACCATTCTATTTTAATTAACTACTAAAAAGCTACTTTTATGTTAAAATAACAAAATTGGCACCCTCCCTTTCCTTGCTAAGCATAAAGCCCTAACCACCACCCTTCCACCATATTTGTTAGATTCTGGTCACCCAAATCCAACAAAAACTTGGATCATCGTCATTAATCTTCATTGTTCATCTTAAAAACCCGACAAAAAAAAACAAAATATTTTTCTAATTTTGTTTTTATCTTCTCTCAAGAAGTGATCTGTTTTTTTGTTGTAATTTCAAAGAAATCCGGTTCAGATTATATAATGACTTTCTTTCATGGGAATTTATGATATATGATGGACTTAAAATTCAAAAGCTTGAAACTTTTGAAGCAAATATTGAAATATTTTCTAAGAAAACTTTAGGGTACACACACACACACACACATATAGATGAGACAGTGAATGAATAAGAATAAGCCTCTTTTCACAAACAACAATAGATGTCCACAACTTGCAATGCTTCGTACAATTATATTTATCGGTGTTTACTTCAAAATGAAAGTGTCGTCATCATCATCATAAAAAACAAAGATCACCTCCTCTAAACCAAAATCATCCTTTCATCTTATGCACTCCTCCTTATCTAAGAAAACAAGGTACTATAACCATCTAGGTGGTGGCTAAGTGGCAAGAGCTTGGAACCAAGATATTTGCTCCCTCTGTGGTTTCAGGTTCGAGCCCCGTGGTTGCTCATATGATGGCCACTGGAGGCTTACATGGTCGTTAACTTCAGGGCCCGTGGGATTAGTTGAGGTGTGCGCAAGCTGGCCCGGACACCCATGTTAAACTAAAAAAAAAAAAAAACAAGGTACTAACAGCTAATGACGATGAAGATGAATTTAATAATCAATTTGAAGAAAACCCATTGAAGGATTTAATTGAAATTGGTGGATAAAACCCATAAAAAGTTTCAAAATCTTTTAACTTAGTTAATTGGGTTTGCGATCTAGAAAATGTGACATAGATGATTATGAACTGAATTTCTTCATAATTTTATCGTGATATCATGAGAACTTTATGAACTTGTATTTTCTTAGTAAATGCCATGAATAAATGACTTCAAAGTGAATATATGCTTTCATCGAATTTGAAAGTGAATAGTATGTGTGGTCATGAGATTTTGATTTGGATTCAAAAACTATTTTTTTTTGTAGAGAGAGAAGTGTTTTTTAATATTAAAAAAAAATTGATTTCATTACCCAACTGCTTTTTTACTTGTCATATATGTTATTTTTGAATTCATGTTCTTAGTTTTTATTTTTTTAAAACTTTAAACGTGTTAAATTAATGTGATTATATGAGATAATTTTTATATAATTTAATTTTAGATTCAGATTAAATAAAGATTCAAGTAAAAAATATTTAAAT
>Ga0307514_10004244_pt1 | contig 13262 bp, 10 predicted proteins | sample 16_EM_MG_FD_203088 | JGI IMG/M metagenome (GOLD analysis project Ga0307514, IMG submission 203088) | Populus trichocarpa ectomycorrhiza microbial communities from riparian zone in the Pacific Northwest, United States - 16_EM | ecosystem: Host-associated > Plants > Roots > Unclassified | place... | reverse complement strand
AATATCATTTTGGTCCTAATACTTTCCAAGTGATAGATGTTTAGTCGCACATGTTGTCACAAATCCAATTTTGGTCTAAAATATCATTTTTCTCTTATTCAGGTCCCTTGTTTGAGAAAAGAGAGAGTGATGTGAATCAACCCACAAACACCAAGGACTCATTACATGTTCCAAATAGGCACATCACAAGGTTGAAAACGAAGACATTGAAAAAAGAATTGAATGGACTAGTTGTGCAAGTTTCAGCCAAGGCTAAACTTGGGGATCCTTTGGAACATTAAAAGGAGGCCTTAATACATTTAATTCATGTGCAAGAGGGACCCGGTTCACTCTTATTTGGACCATGAAGTTTTGACAACAAGGCTGCTAATTTTGTATCAATTTCAGTCGGCCTTGTTTTATGATGTTTCCATACATTTTGTAGATTCCTAACTAGTTTTGGATTTCCTATTATGTGTGAGAACATTAATTATTTTCTTTAAATATTAGGATTTATTATTTTTATTTTATTTTCCTTGTCAAGTGAGCAGAAAACACAACAAATAAAACAAAGGAATTCAATCTAACTTAGGAAACATATGTGGCGGCAAAAAAGAGCATTAAAGACAACATCATTTTTCTTTCAAAAGAATGATAAATAAAAGGTTGAGATCAAAATCCTATTCTAACTTGGAAACCAAAAGAGTGGCAACTTCTCTTTTAGTTCCTAAGATTATTGGGCAGTGTTATAGGCTATAAATAAGTCTTATATCAGATCTAAAATGTTTTTTCTTTTCTTCTTCTTTTCTCATAACAGAACAAGACTTTGACTTATGAGCTTTATTTTTATTTTGTTAGGTACAACTCAAAGCTTATTTGGGCTTAATTAATACTTTTTTTAGCTAGGATCCAAGGGTTATTTGGATTAAGGTTTGAGCTTACCAGTAAAGGTTTTGAGTTAGTTTTTGTAAGTGGATTAATCTAGCCCACAAGGGTAAACTCATCAGGGATAATTTCTCAGAACTATTTAAACAAATCTAAAGCCTAAATTTCAACACCTTTAATGAATAATACTTCTGAACTTTTCAGTTTTACGTGTGAGAGAGATTATTATATTCTTTGGTTTTTAAATGAATTGAATCTGATTTATCAAAGATTAACTGGCTTCGTGGCATCATTTGACTTCATTCCAATAGTGTTGGTGCCTTGGGATAGATTTTTATTGTGTTATACTCCTATCAGATGTTTTTTGACTTTTTGAGATCATATCTCAATCTTGATTGTGGGTTGTGTAGGTTCGCATCAATTAGCATCAGAGCAAGGCTCCAAGAACAAGTCATATCCTTTTGCAATTTTTGTTTTCCTAGTGTTCGTTAAGTTCTTTTCAATGTTTGCGTCAATCTTCTTCTTTGTGTCTTTTGCATACTAGTAAAAAAAAATTAATATTTCATTTTGTTATTGTCTCTAAACATATCATTAGCATAAAAGTCAAAAAAAGATTAAAAAAATAGAAGAGAAAAGACGTTATTCAAAGCTTGTTACAATTCTGCCGCAGAAACACAACTCATAGAAAATCACCTCAAAATTAACTGAAATTTCATACACTACTCATTGGGGGTGAAATTGCACCGTATGTTAAATTTTGAATTATTTATATATTTTTTTCTTGAGGTTTCAATTTGGGGTTTAATTCAACCGCAAAATGATCATACATTTCAATAACTAGGCATAAGAGAACAACCTATAAACTAAGATCTATAGTTTTTTGGGTATCAAGATACTACATATTGAATTTTAGGTCATTCCAATATCGTTAGGTTTGGGTTCAATTCTGGTGCTTTAAAATTGCATAACAATCACATTTGCGTTAAGTTCTAAAATGTATTTGTCTATTATTTTTTTGAATAAATTAGTTTTTTTCTATTATATTTGGGTTATTTAGGAGTCAAATAAATGTCTTCATTAATTTTCACTTCTGTTTTTTTTCGTGTCTTTTTTTTTTCATAATTCGTATGAATTTGCATTGCTACTCGCGAAATCATAATCATAATTTTGTTTTGCAATATATTTATTGATTCTTGAGTCTATATTCAAATTGCATTGCATTGTATTGTGAAAGTCTCTAACTTCGATTGGTTGGATTTTTAGTTTTAAAATAACCAAAAGAAAGCAAGTTGTCAGGTAAAAGGCATAATGAGTTTATTAGAGTGAAAAACCTTGATTTTGTGTGAAACACAGGATTTGTGAGGATATATTTTGTGTTACTCACCAAATTTTTACAGATTTCAAAGGATGTTTGAAAACAACAAATCAGTGATACTAAACACCGAATTCTCTTTCCAAATATGAGTTAAGGGCCAGCAAATTAAACTTTTAACTAAGGTGACCAAAGAGTTGAAAAATAACATGGACTCAATAAAGCAACGAAATAGTGGGGTTGATCACCGAAGAAGTAATGTCTGAAGGGCTGTACGAAATGATAGAACAGATTTTTATAAGTTTGTTGATGATAACGTAAATTTGGGTGGTGATGACTATGAATTTGCATCTATAGGCCAAAGGAATAGGTTTGGGCCAAATAAAGCAAGAAGAAATGTAAGCTTCGGACATGGTGGAGTTTTCGGTCAGAGAGAGAATTCTCGAGATTTTAAGCATCGTGACGATACAGGTGAAGAGTTAGGTACCATTAAGTTGAAAATACCTTATTTCTAAGAAAAGAATGATCTAGAAGCATATGTAGAGTGAGAAAAGAAAGTTTATTGGATCTTTAACTGTCATCACAACACAGAACATAAAAAGGTAAAACCCGTTGTCATTAAGTTTATAAATTATGCACTAATATGGTGGGATCAACTTGTTTTGAGCAGGAGAAAGATTGGTGAAAGGCCTATTGAGTCATGGGATAACATGAAGTTCATAATGAGAAAACGATTTATTCCTAACTTTTATTACACAAAGCTCTTTCAGAAATTGCAGAGTTTATATCAAGGTAAGGTATGAAAGATTACCACAAGGAGATGAAGATTGCAATTATCAGGGTTAATATGGTTGAAGATAGGAAAACTATTACGGCTAGGTTTCTTGATAGGCTGAATAAAGAGATAATTAATGTTATTGAGTTACAACACTATATGGAGGTAAAAAAAACATGGTTCATATGGTTACGAAAGTGGAGAGACAACTTAGAAGGAAAGGAAATGTTCAACCAGCGTTCAATTTGGGCTTTTCATCATCTTGGAAACCAAATTTAAAAAAAGAAGGGGTAGCCCAACCAAAACCTTTTGTCCCTACCAAAGTCGAGCCACCTAAAGCTAAGGTTAAAGCCTTTATGGATTTTGAAGGTAAATCTAACACTCAACCTAAACATACTCATATGTTAAATGTAGAACAAAAGGGTTCTTTTGGTAAGAATACTATGGAAAAATTCTCATATAAAGGTGGAGACCTGGAAAATAGAATTAGAAATAAAAAAGAAGTATTCAGACTTGTTTCCATAAATAGGTATGAATTTAAATTTCAATGATGAAATTTTATAAAGAGGGTAGAATGTAAACCCCTGGACTAAGATCTTAAGAAATTATTGAAAAGATTTTAAATGAATTTAAATAGGTATTAATCGAAAAAAATAATTACAAACCCTTCAGAAAAAAAAAATATGAGTTCATAAACTTTAATTGTACGAAATAAATAAAAATAAAATAAATATGATATTAATTAAAATGGAGTTTTTTTTAGAGGTAAATATGGATGAAAGTATCCAATGAATTAGTTTGAAAATTTTGATGATTTAAGTAAATAAAATAGTAAGCAAATTTGAATTTTTGCATAAAAATATTTTCTATTGTCTAGTTTTAAGCTATTAGTCATAAATCTCAATCTAACCATTGGATCATGTTGAAAGTTTTTGAGTAATCTCCTGACATGTTGTTCTATCTTGATTTAAAATTTTAGATCAATCAGATATCTAAAAGGTTATGTGAAATTACCAATGTCCAAGAGGAAATATAAAACATAATATATGGACTCATTAATGGCAAAATTTTAAATAAATTGCAAAGTTCATTTTCCCCGTTCTATAACCAACAGCTAGCCACAAGGAAAAAAAATGAAAGATCCTTTTTTTCTTGCATTTTCTACTGTAATTCTTCCAAAATTAAGGGTCTTTGGCTGGTTTAAGATAGATAAAAGGAGGGAAAATACTAAAAAAAAACCTAAGATTTAGAAGGATTTGAAGAGAGGAAAGGTTGAGTTTAGTGAGAGAAAAAAAATGGATTAAGGAGGAGAAAGAAGAATAGAAAAGAAAGTTGCAATGAAGGAGATTTTTCGTTTCAAAGCCTTTGGGTAAAGTGTTCAACACTATGTAACTTATGTTATTTGAAGTTTGATTATGTGAGGGGGAGAAATCCCTAATTTTTCTTCTAGGTTTTTTTAGAAGAATTGGGGAAAATATGAAATTGTTTGTGATTTTGTTCAATTAGTACATGATGCTTGTTTATTAGTACAAATCATGAATTTTTTTTTTTGTAAATCATAGATAAATGAAGAGCTGAAATTGTTTGTGACTTTGTTTAATTAGTATATAATGATTGTTTATTACTGCAAATCATAAAACAATATGAGTAAATTATAGGTAAACGAATGGCCATTAAAACCGACCATAGGAGAGTTTTAAGGGATGGTTTATTTGATTAAAGTGATGTGAAGTAAGAGTTACTAGTTGATAAAATTGCATGAGGAAATTGTGTTTAGTAAGGGTTATTAGTTGAGAGTTTGCATGTGTTACTAAAATTAAATGTTTTAAAGTCTAAGTAAAAGTTCTAAGCTTGTAAATTTGGCACGATTTAGAATTTCATATAAATACTTGTGATGGTATATGAAATTTGATAAATGAAAAAGTTTTAAATGCAATAGATTAAGTAATTCTATGGCTGAACTCATGTTGGTTTAATGAAAGATTTAATGTAAATAATGTGTGGAAATACTAAAGAATTAGGTATGAGTATAAATTGTTATTTTTTTGTGATATGATGTTGATTTTTGTATATTAGAAGCTTGAAGTTTTATTAGTGTTATTCATAATAATCAAATTGTTAGTATGTAAGATGATGAAACTTGAAAAGGGGTCAAAATGTTAAATGCATAAATGGTTAAAATGTATTTTATATAAAAGTATGATTTGGTAAGGTTAAAGTTAAAAAGAATAGGAAAATTTTATATACAATTGGTAAATTTTTAACTTAAATTGTGGATTTAGTTAGTATGATTAAATTATAAACCAACAAAGATTTAAATGTAATTATGTAAAATATTTGAATTAATAAGAAATTAGTTACTTAGAAATTTGGTGAGGTTTGATAATATAGAATTGTATTAACACAAATATTAATTCATGTGGTGAGTTGTTGAAAATACTAATATGGATCCCTCCTTTAAAAAATCCTGAGAGGTATTAGAAGCTGTATTTTCAGTTAGAGGAATAGGTAGATGACTAACATCTTAACTTTTTCTTTCAAATTAGTGAATCTTTTATTAAAATTTTAACTTTGCAGTTGTTGTATTATGTTAATGAATGTGGTTAGACCAAGAAAAAAAATACAGTTAAGAATGCAAATGAAAAGGGGTATAATATGATTGAATGTGAATATAAAGAAATTAACCTCTGGGAATGGTATTTATGTTACATTTGAAAAGATTGGGTATTAGGATTTGAATTACATAGTCAGCCCATGAATTGGGAACTATGAACTTAGTTAGCCTAGAATGGCAACTAAGAGATTTGAATTACATAGTCAACCTGTGAAGTAGAGACTATGAACTTAGTTAGCCAAGAATGACAACTAAAAGATTTAAATTACATAGTCGACCTATGAATTAGGGACCATGAGCTTAGTCGGCCTAGAATGAAACCTAAAATATTTGAATTATATAGGTGAATTATGATTTGGGGATTTTGGATATAGATATATAAGAATGGTAATTAAATTATTGTGATTTCATGATATAAATTGTCATTCAATTGATTTGAGAGTACTTTATAAGTTTGTTTTAAGAAAAGTCATTTGGTAGGTGACTCATTTTACGATTATAGATGGAACAAGTAATAATATTACATGAAATTCTAAACTGTCGATTAAATAGAGTTTTTCATGATGGAAAGTTTGATAAAGGTGATTAAAAAAAAAATTAAATTTTTGTTTTGAGAAAAGATATGCATAAATGTCTTAAGACTAACTAATATCTTTAAATTATTATATTTCATGCAGTGCCATCACATACTTCAGAACAACATTGAATTAATTGTTACTGTTATATAACTTTTGTTAGGTATATATTAATTATCTTTTGTAAACTCTATAGTCATATATATTTGATGATTTCATTTTGTTATGTATTAAATGTTGTAATTTAGCTTAATATGTACTTAGTAAATATCTTTTTAATGTGTGTGTTGTAAGGAATTGATATATGAAAGTGTTATATAATGGTTATGAATTATGAAGCGAAAGGATATATGTAGTTAAATAAATGAATTAAAGGTATACTTGAGGTATCTATGTGGTAATTTTTAGAATGTATTTTATATAGAACATAGAAGGATAAATTTTGGACAGAGCTATGTATAATGGAGATTCTGTTGAAACTTCATTAAATTCATTAAACCATATAATTAGTTTGATTTAAAATTATTATAAAATATGACATAAATAGTATCCAAGAAAATAAATTATAGAATGAAAAGTCTAATAGTATTGTGGATGCAATCAAGTAATGTAATCGTATGATAAAACTATGCTATATATGTAATTTATTTTTACATATTCTAATTTATTTTATCATGTTATAATTTTAGATCTTGATTTCCAGGTTTTGATATCAATGGTAATATTAATCAAAGTGCAATGTTCTTGTCATCTTGATGTGCTTTTTTATTGGAATGATGTGCATAATGAAGATTTATATTTTTTGCATGAAGTGTTTTATTTTTTATGGCAATGTTATTTGTTGTTTCTTTTTAAGCCCTTTTGAAGGCAATGCTTTGTAATTTAAATTTTAATTTGGTGTGTGTGTTATTTAAACTTTGATGCAGGAGGAGTCCAAAACACAAATATTAGAAAGACTTGTAACATATTAAACAAAATATTAGCACTAATAATTTAATACAAATGAATATTTAGTGACAAAAAATATTAAATATATTATAGAATTTTGTAACAAAATTAGATAATATTTACATTAATTACAAGCCCATTAGAAAGCTCATCAGAAAACTCATTAGAAAGTCCAAAAAGCCCAAAAAAACAATAATACAGGTTTTTCGGTTTTTCTGTTAAAAAACCGAACCGAACCGAAACCGGTCGGTTTGAACCGGTTCCGGTTTGAATTTTTCAGTTTTTTAAAATTTGATTTTGGTTAGTTTTTTAGATAAAAACCGAACTGAACCGAAAATGCTCACCCCTACTTTACCATTGCCAATCTTGAGTGGCTTAGATGCCTTCAGTGTTAAAAATGCACCAGGACCAGGAGCATGCATAATATGTGCAGGTAGGTAAGGAGTCATCTTAAGATTACCACTCCTACTTGTATCTTTTTTTTTTCTTTTTTTTCTTTTTGAGAAGGTGTTCCTCAATCTGTTTGGGAATGAAAAGATCTCCTATTTAACAACACTTTCTGTTAGGACCAATATATAAGATAATATAAGGACAATCAAATATCATATTTCCCATGTTTCTGTGGGAGAAATGTCTCTCGAGGAACCTATCAACAGACAAGTGAACCTAAAGTATTTTACTAGGTGGTGTGGTTTCTGTGGTCGATATTATCTCGGAGAAATGAGCTGATAACTTAGTGATGGTAACTGTTTATTACAGGTGGTTTGCACTTGCTAGTTTATTATTACATAGCTCTACCTGGCTTCGATATTTACCTTGCTTGTGAGGTGAGCTTATACCAAGGCTATTGCCTGGTTATTTGTAAACAATATTGTTGGTTGAATCTTACTGATAGGGGCTGCATATGGGCTTGAGGTTGAAGCATCCGAACACAGGATCTATCAGTCAGAGTTGTGTTAGGCCGAATCATCACTGGCCAGCTGAGTGAAGTTTGGTTGAGGTTGATTATAACAATAAATAAATCAACTCTAGCTGACTTAAGTTTAACATTAAGCTAAAAAATGATGATAAAGCAATACCAGGCTCGAATTGCTATCAACGGAACGAAACATCAAACCATGGTCTCTGTCTCTTCCTCACCCAGAAACATGCTCATTTATTGGTAGAATTCACCAGAAGGTTTTTTTTTTATTGTTATTTTTTGATAATCATAGCAGGTAACGAAAATATAGGACAAACAACTTTCTTTTACAAGATTAATACTCATTTTAGGAGGTTCTGTCTGTTCACGTATTAGCACAGACATGAACACGATGCCTGCTAAGAGATGTTGGAGTAAAAGAATCATTTTCCAACACAAACAAATGGAGATGTTCAGACTTCAGATAGTAACTTAGAGCAGCCTGAAGTTGAATTGGAAATCTGGTCTTCGTTTTAACCAAGTGGAGTATATATATTTTGACAGCCAGTGAAGGATGAAGCATTTGCCACTTAGAGTTCTTATTGGTAATTGATGAGGATTTTCTACATTATGACGTTCTTTCGAAACCACCACCAACCTGCATATGCAACCATTCTGGTGATGTACCACGACTGTATTCCCTCGTGGCTTGAGAACCAAATGCCATGCCAGCAGTGTCAAAAGTTTGTCCAAACTGCAATAAAAACTGATTTGTGGTGAGATTTATGCTTTCACAATACAAAGGAAATCGCAACATCTTTGCTCACTTTTTATTTATTAACATAAGCTCAGACCTATATCAGGCTCTTGACTCTTTTCCCTTATCGGTCCGTGAAAAGAATCAAACTACACATATCTAGAAATAATCACCATGAAAAGACCATTAAGAGGAGGTTAACTCACAAAAGGCAACCTGTCATTTTAAGCATGTCTACCACTTGCAAGGTTCATCTACAAGAGAATTTAATTTTGTGCTATAGTGATTCCTACGCAGAAACAGGCATCAGCAAAAGCAAAAGCAGGATTGCATAACCAAGCGTATCATGCAAAATTTGGTGAGTGAAGAAGCTTTATTTCCTTCAAATATAATTAATAAACCTAACAAAAAAAAAATCAAAGGAAATATGGAGGGAGAAATCTAAAAAAAGCGGAGCTGGGTTAACTATCCTCAAATAACCTACTGCGATAACACATCTCTGCTTTGTTTGAACTGCCAACCATCTCACCTATATGGTAAAGTAAGACCGGGGGACCTTTGGACGCCCTCTTCCTCTTAGTAATGATTGATCACCCATCAATCAGACAAGTTTGATGAACACCTTAAGGTTTATGATATGCTGCCCACAAAAGGCAGTTAAATGTTGAATTAACCCACCAATTGTAACAATTGAACATAAAACAACCATGAAAAATGCTGAGTACACTAAAATTCAAGTATGCTTAACTAAACACAACACCGGGACAAAGTGTTGGGACTTACATCTTTAGAAGCAAAGACTTCAATTCCAGGGTTCATTCTCGTATTCACTGCTTCAAGCTTCATTGATAGAAACTGCAATTTCCAGTAACTTGTCGACTTAATATTAATGTCAACAGAAATAAAAAGAGAACAAAAAATCTACAACTTGTTTCTGCACTGAATCCAATATAAGAAATAAGAATTCATACCTCAACCTGACGTTGTAATGATTGGATGTAATTGATAATCTCGTCAAGGACCAGGGCCTTGCCAATAACCTGCATTCAAGCATACGACTTTAGTCTAACTTATACATAATCTGGAAACTCAAGATCAATCTCAAAACAATTCTTTTATAATATAACTTTTACAGAAGCGAGCTCCAAACATCTGCCATATCAAACTTTATTCCAATAAATGTTAGTGTATTGGAACTTAAAACAAATCTCAAAAGTGTTCTTTTAAAATACTCCATAACTTTTACAGTGGTGAACTTAGGCTTGTTGCTACCTAAATCCCTGTCCTTAATTATTCTATCCTAACATGTCCATTGATAAACTGAACTAAATTTATTTCACAATATTTTCCTGCAAAACTAAATGAATAATGGAACAGAACTGCAAGTGTTTTGGGACTAAATAAATATGAATTTTAAGGTAATTCCAGTACCATACCTTGTTACAGCCTGGGACTAGATCCTGAAGAATTTTCATCCTTTCGCTTATCTTTTCTCTCCTAGCCTGTCCACAAGAAAGTTCTCGTAAGCAGAAGTCATAGGTTGTTGGATAAGGCATCTTCATTATTGCTAAATTGTAGGGTTTTCATTTTTTAAAAAAAAGGACAAGTATAGGAGAATATATAAATAAAGAAAATTACTCTTTCAGCTAGACTGTGGCTATCAGTAGCTTGACCCCTTCTTGCTCGTACGTGGATATAATCTTGTTTTGATGGCTCTGGTGGTTGAGTTTTGTGTTCCACATGCTTGCCTGAACTGGGTTCTGCTTCATCTTTAGAATCATGATGACGATGGTGATCCTCATCTTTACTCCCTGATGTTTTAAGCCGCTTACCATCACAATGCTCCCAATTCAGTTCAAAGGTAAAAAATAGGAACAGCTAAGTCCTAAATCTCAAAAAAAAACATTACGGATTCAAACAGATCAATAGAACATTATTATAAAAACAAATAAATTAGATCAGAAATAAAAAGTACCAGAAGTCCGTTGGTAGTGGGTTTTGAAGAAGAATCATCATCAACATCCAAATCAACATCGCGACGTTTCCTGACAGAAGCAGCTGCTCTCTGCTCCAAATTAAGTAAATCAAAGTGCCCTCTTCCGCTCCCGTTAATGGGAAATTGCCAGATCTCCTCCAAACTGTAAGGCCCTCCTTCATTCATCCTTGCAGGCGGATCCATTTTAATATTATTAAAATCCCAATACCAGTAGACGGGGAAAGAGAACGAGAGAGAGACAAAGGGATGATTTGGTCTGTGATCTCCTTAGACAGTGGAGGGTGGTGCGCAGTGTGCTACCTCTCTCACTTCCTCGGGAGTTGTAACTAAATAGTCTTCACTTCCTTACAGTGGACGGAGTGAGCGTGTCACTTCAGTAGTCATGAGCTATTCTCGAAGCCTCCAGCCTTTTAGAGTATAACCTTTCCTTTCTTTATACTCACTCTCTCACTCTCTCTCTCTCTCTCCAGCCTATCTACCTTCGCTTCTTCTTCTTTTTTCTCACACCGTCACACTTTCTTTTTTCCAATCGATGCTCATCTATTTATTGCATTCTGTTGTTTATAGCATTCAATGTGTGCTTGTTGACTTGATGTATAATTTTTTTTAAAAATATTTTTTAATTAAAAATATATTAAAATAATTTTTTATATTTTTAATATCATTACATTAAAATAATTTTAAAATATTTTAAAATATTAATTTGATATTTTGGAAGTTAAAATTGTTTAAGACTCGAGTAGATCGGGTTAGATATATTAAAAGTGATCAATTAGAACAATATAATTTTTAAGACTCGAGTAGATCGGGTTAGATATATTAAAAGTGGTCAATTAGAATAATATAATTTTTAATTTTAAAAGTTAAAATTGTTTCATTAAATAATTTAAATAAGATTTTGATTAAGTCAATTGGGTTGGTGTGACCCATTAAGTAACTTGAGTTTAACTAAATCAATTTTTATATAATATTTTTTTAAATTCTACTATAGATCAAGTTTTGGATCTATATGCCGAGTCGGAAGACAATTAATAACAACAGTGCACACCTCTTTTTTTTCCAGTTTTATTGCACATATTTTGATCTTTTGTTGTTTTAGTTACTGAATTTTAAGAAATTTAACCATTAAGTGTTTTTATTAAGATTTGTTATTAAATGTTGATGTTATTATAAAGTGTATCTTTATCCGACCGTAAATGAAGAAGAAAAATCATATGGATGATGTCTGAATAATCACTGTAAATTTGAATATAATAAAGGTTTTGTTGGATTTAATCATTCTTATTTGCTCTTTGCACAAGAGGTGGCCTTGATAAAGTGGTAAAGTAATTGAATTGGCTGAGTTTTTATAGACTAAGCTTAGCACAAATTTGAATTTAAGATTGTTATTTTGTAAAAATAATTAAATTTGATATTTTTTAAATTAGATGCGTAGTTTTACCTGGATTGTGAGGTAGTGAAGGAAATTGAATGAGCTAGGTTTTTTTTTTTTTTCTAGACAAGTGTATTTTATTCTTCTTCTTTGTTTTTTTAAACAATTTGTGTAATTTATTATTTACTATCTTGTTGTTTTATTTTTTTTAGTTGATAAAAATAAAAGTACATATACTTAAATAAAAAAACAAAAAATTGATATACTAAATAAATAATGTAATTAACTTTTTTCCAATTATATTGAACATTTTCGACCAACCCACCACTAGCCGCTAGCCTAAGTAGGGAGTGAAAAGAAAAAAATAGTTAATATAGAGTTGACTCAACTGACCTAATGGATCAATCTTTAATCCGATCAAAACTCAATTAAAAATTCAGTTGATTTTTTAAAAAATAATTTTTAATTTGATATCAATTTAATTTATTAAAAAAATAATTATCTCGAGTTAATTTATATTACCTGGAGTAGCTAGCACAATGTCCACATACCATTTGACCAAACAAAAAACATGATCTAACCTAGTTTGCTTAAGACCGTGTTTGGTTGTATGGTTGCGGGTGCTTTTCAAATAACTTTTCGTGCCAAAATGCATGCCAATGATATTTTTTTATTTTTAAAAAATCATTTTTGATATTAGCATATCAAAACGATCAAAAACGTACAAACCATATTAAATTTTAACAAAAAAAATTCAAATTTTTTAGAATGCGAATTAAACCGCGTTCTCAAACGCTTTCTAAGTCTTAACGACATGGGGTTTTGAATGATAGGTTGTATGTGCTATGATATACTTATCATCTTAGGTATTTGTTTGAATAACATATCACTTTCATAATAACGTCTAATGATTGTTATTATTACGTGTATCATTGTCACGTTAAAGTTTCCCATAATTATGGTTCTTGATCTCCGATAATCATGGATTAGGAATGGACTGGGGACCACCCTTCACCGGCCCCTTATTAAAGTTTTAACCATATCTGACTCTCTTTTTTTTTTTTGGTTTTATTAAGTATTTTTTCATGTATTTTAGATTATTGTTTTTTTAATAATAAGAAAGAACTAGCATACACGCTGTATGAGTG
>Ga0307514_10004242_pt1 | contig 13265 bp, 11 predicted proteins | sample 16_EM_MG_FD_203088 | JGI IMG/M metagenome (GOLD analysis project Ga0307514, IMG submission 203088) | Populus trichocarpa ectomycorrhiza microbial communities from riparian zone in the Pacific Northwest, United States - 16_EM | ecosystem: Host-associated > Plants > Roots > Unclassified | place... | reverse complement strand
CTCGTATGATGCACCTCCACACCGATCGTTCACACATGAGCTCCCTCACCCATTTCGACGCCCAGGGCCAGGCCCACATGGTCGACGTGGCGGCCAAGCCCGCCACCCATCGCGTGGCCGTGGCCACGGGCCGCATCGAGATGCAGCCCGCCACGCTGGCGCTGATCGAATCGGGTACCGCCAAGAAGGGCGACGTGCTCGGCATCGCGCGCATCGCGGGCATCCAGGCGGCCAAGAAAACCAGCGACCTGATCCCGCTGTGCCACCCGCTGGCGCTCACGCGCGTGGCGCTGGCGTTTGCGCTGGCCGAGAAGGGCAACGCGCCGCAGGTGGTGTGCACCGCTACGGTCGAGACCGTGGGGCCGACGGGTGTCGAGATGGAAGCGCTCACCGCCGTGCAGGTGGCGCTGCTCACCATCTACGACATGTGCAAGGCGGTGGACCGCGGCATGCGCATCACCGACGTGCATGTGCTCGAAAAGCATGGCGGCAAGTCGGGCAGCTACCTGGCAGCCCCTCAAGGCTAGGGCGCCTGCCCGTCGACGGGCAGGCCCTTGAGCCAGCGCTCGTACTCCGCCGGAAAGGCGATGCGGAAACGCTCCGCCTGATCGCGGGCCTCCTCGCCCTGCCCCATCAGCTCGGCGCTTTCGATCAGCTTGACGATCACGCGCGGCTCGGGCGAGAAATGCAGCGTGCGCTCGGCCAACGAATGCATTTCGGCGGTGTTGGCCGGCGTGACGGCCGTGAGCGTGAGTTCGGCAAAGTCGACCTGCCTTGCGAAGAGCCAGGAATTCCGGGCCTTGGCGAGCGTGCCGTCTTCATAGGCCGGCAGGCGCTCGTCGCGCGGCAGGTAGATCTGGCTGATGCGGATGTAGTCCCAGGTGGCATAGCCGACCACGCCCATCAGCACCACGGCCGCAACGGAAGACAAGACCGGTGGCTCGAGCCACCGGGCCGTGAAGCGCTGCCGCAGCGATGAAGCCGTTCCGCCGCCCCGCGCCGGCCACAGCATGCCCAGGCACAGCCCGAACACCAGCTGGAACGGCCCGTACCAGAGCGGATATTCGAGCAGGCTGTGCAGCGCGATCGCGCCCAGCATGCCCCATGCCATGAGCCGCACCGGATCGCGCTCGCGCCAAGGCCTGGCCGCCAGCACCATCCAGGCGAAGCCGCCGCAGATCAGCACCGACACCGGAAGGCCCATTTCCACCGCCAGGTGCAGCGGCAGGTTGTGCGCGTTGTCCAGGATCTCCGGGAAGCGCGGCCCGTCGTACAGCGTGCTGTAGTGCGCAAAGCCCAGCTCGCCCCAGCCCCACCCCGCCAACGGATGCGCGGCAATCAGCGAGAGCACGTTGTGCCAGAGGATCATCCGCGTGTGGTCGCCCGGGGCGCCCTCCTGCAGCCGCCGCATCATGCCCTCGACCTCGCCCGCCGCCAGCTGCGGCAGCAGCCAGGCGATGGCGAAATAGACCGGGATCATCGCCAGCAGCACCATCGGCGGGGGCAGGCTGAAGGGCGTGCCGGCGCGCTCTGAAGAAGAAGAAAAAGACACGCCGCGACGCTCCCGCCGCGCAATGAACGCGGCAACACCCACGATCGACAGCAGCTGAAGCAGCCCGGTGCGCGAGGTGGACGCCGCCGCGGCCACCAGCAGCAGCAACGCGGCCGCCACCAGCCAGCGCCGCACGCGCGCCGAGGGTTGCGCAGCGTAGATCCAGAGCGCAGCCACCAGCGCCATGCTGATCAGCGTGGCGAACTGGTTGCGCTGGCGCAGGTTGCCATACGCCTGGCCCAGTGCGGGCGTGGTGGTCCAGGGCACCAGCGGCTCGGCCAGGCCGTAGTACTGGAGCAAGCCGAGCACCGCGCTGACGAGCCCGGCCGCGAGTACGCCTGTCGCCAGCACGCCGGAGGTGGCCGGCCCGCCGCGCGCCATGCCCGCGCCTACGCAGGCCGCCGCCGCCATGGCGGCGAGCACGACCACGGCGGGCAGCCATGAAGCGGCCGTGGCATACGGGGAGGAAAAAAGCACGACCGCCGCCCCTCCGGCACCGAGCCAGGCCCAGATGCCGCGCGCCGGCACGGCGGCAGGAATGGCCAGAAGCATCGCCGCCAGGCAGACCCAGGTGGCCAGCAGCTGCCAAGCCTGGACCGAAGGGCCGGCCACGAGCGGGCACAGAAACGGAAACGCGACCAGCCCGGCACGCAGGGCGCCGACGGCTTTGGGAGAGAGAGCGGCGGCCTCGGCGGGCGCTGCGTGGGAAGTCATTTGCCGATTGTGCCGACCGGCGGGCCGACGAATGGCGCCGGCTGGGAGACGAGCGGTTTTGCGGAAAAACACATTTGGAGACATTCTTAGACAACTGTCTACAACTGTTGCCCGCCCTCTGGCGGAAGGCCCGGAACCGGTCCGAAAGGTGTCTCTTGAAGAAACAAGCAAGCTATCTGCGTCGCGCTGTACAGGCACGGCGCGGTTCATCCGGCTTCACGCTGATCGAAGTGATGATCGTGGTGGCCGTCATCGCCATCCTGGCCTCGATTGCGGTGCCGTCATACAACGACTATGTGCGCCGCGGTCAGTTGCCGGAGGCCTTCAATCGCCTGTCCGACTACCGCTCGAAGATGGAGCAGTACTACCAGGACAACCGAAACTATGGAACCGCCGCCAACAAGTGTGCGTCCGATGCGACGGCCGCCAGCTGGAACACATTCCCGGTGGACGGAACGCACTTTTCGTTCAGTTGTGCAGCAAGCGGCGCCACCTTCCAGGCCTACACCATCACTGCGACAGGTATCAGTGGTTCAGTCACAGGGCATGTGTACACCATCAATGAAGCCGGCCTGCGCGCCACGACGAAGTTCAAGGGCGCCACCGTAGCCACGACCTGCTGGCTCACCAAGAGCGCCACGTGCTGAGCAGCAGGTTTTCCATGAGGCAACGCGGCTTCACCATCGTCGAGCTGGCTGTCACCATCGCGGTGTTGGCATTGATTCTTGCCCTTGCCATGCCGAGTATCGGCTCGTGGATGGACAACAGCCGCATCCGCAACGCCACGGAATCGTTGCAGAACGGCTTGCTTGCGGCGCGCAGCGAAGCAATACGGCGCAACCAGAACATTTCGTTCTTCCTCGTTTCGCCGAACGATTCAGGCGCTTTGGACAACAGCTGTGCGCTCTCTACGGAAAGCGGCTCCTGGGTCATCAGCGTGACCTCTCCGGTCGGCAAATGCGCGAGTGCCCCTTCTACGACCGACGCGCCGATGATCGTTGAAACCCGCGCGGTGGGAGACGGCGGCGGCGGCGTGAAGGTCAGCGCGGACGGCAACACCGTCACCTTCAACAGTTTTGGCCGGGTGGTCTCTGCCGCAGGCGCCTTCATCACCCAGATCGACGTTACTGGCCTGCGGGACGGCGCGCGGTATCGAAACCTTCGCGTCAATCTCACAGCCTCAGGCGGGGTCCGAATGTGCGACCCCGGCGTGCCCAGCACAGCCACCACAGACCCACGCCTGTGCCCGGCCGAATAGAAGTAAGACCATGCACCCACATAACAAACACCTGCAGCGCCGCGCAGCAACCCGTTCTCGCAGCCGCGGCGTGGCCCTCATCGAGGTGCTGGTCGCGATGCTGATCTTCATGCTTGGCGTGCTCGGCCTGGTCGGCCTGCAGGGCACCATGACCCGCACGCAGACCGACTCCAAGATGCGGGCAGATGCGGCCAACCTTGCCAGCGAAGTCATCGGTCGCATGTGGGTGGACATTGCCAATCTCTCGACCTATGCGGGCGCCACCACCTGCACGGCCGCCAGTTGCCTTGAATGGCGCAACAAGGTGGCGAGTGTCCTGCCGGGCGGCGGTGCCACCATCACGGTCAATGTCAATGGTGATGTGGCGGTAACAGTCTCGTGGGCGATGCCCGGCGGCGAGACGCACCGGTACGTGACACGCAGCACCATTGCACTACGGACGGCGAGCTGACCATGTCCCATATCCATCGTCCGCGCCTTTGCCGCTCGAAGACTTTCCGCGCATCGCGCGGCTTCACCCTCGTCGAATTGATGGTGGGGCTCGTGTTGGGCATGCTCACGGTGCTCGTCATCACCGAAGTGACTTCACTGGCCGAAGGCAAGAAGCGCACAGTTTCTTCGGGCAGCGATGCCCAGGTGAATGGCGCGCTGTCTCTCTACACGCTTCAACGCGACATCCAGATGGCAGGGTATGGCGCCGTCGGCAACCTTGAAGCGCTGGGCTGCGCGGTCAAAGGCAGCTTCAAGGATCCCGCCGCACCGGCTGCCACTCCCGCGATAGAGTTCGCCCCGACCCTCGCGCCGGTAGTGATCAAAGACGGAGCCGATGGCGCGCCCGACGAGATCACCGTGCTGCAAAGTCGGAAGGCGAATTTCTCGGCGCCCTTGCTGGTGACCAAGGACCACGCGAAGGGCGGCAACTCGTTCACGGTGAAGTCGACCTTCGGCGTTGCCGCCGGCGACCTGATGATCGCAGTTCCCTCCGGGGGCACATGGGATGCGAACAACTGGTGCTCGGTATTCAGCGTGACTGACGACGGCGCGGCCACTCCGACCGAGACCACATTGGACTCGCACCACGTGCCCCATGTTGCAGGCGGCACCAGCAAGTGGAACAGCGGCAGCGAATTTCCGGACAACGGCTATCTCGAGAAGAGCTACCTGTTGAACATGGGCAGCCTGTCGTTCAACACATATTCGGTCAACGCCGCTGCGCAGAGCCTCGATGTCACAGCCCGCACGGCCGAAGCTGTTTCAGCAACCGAGTCGCTCTATCCGCAGATCGTCAACATGCAGGCGATGTACGGAAAGGCCGCGGTCGGAACAGGCCAGGTCAGCAGCTACGACACGGTCGCACCTACTACTTCTGCCGACTGGAAGAACGTGCTGGCGATCCGCATTGCTGTGGTGGCAAGGAGCACCCAGTACGAAAAGGAGGCTGTCACGAGCAAGGCACCGTCATGGGACGTCGGCGCGAACAGCACTGTCAGTGGGGCCACAACCTGTGGCACCAGCAAATGTGTCGAACTCAAGATCAGCCACGTTCCCGAATGGGAGCACTACCGATACAAGGTCTACGACACCATCGTGCCGTTGCGCAACATGCTCTGGAACTCGGCAGCCACGCCATGAACTTTAAAACTCCCTTCCGCGCGCAACGCGGCGTCTCGTTGCTCTTTGCGCTGCTGGCGCTGGTGGCCCTGTCGCTCGCGACGCTAGCCTTGGTTCGCTCGGTGGACACCGGTGCCCTGGTGCTCGGCAACATAGGCTTCAAGCAAGATGCCACTGTGGCGGGCGACCAGGCTGCACGCGAAGCCGTCGCATGGCTGAAGGCGAATGCCGCCAGCCTCAACGCGGACGCGCCCGCTAGCGGCTACTACGCCAGCACCAAGGAATTCAAGGCGGACAAGACCAAGGATGCGCCAGTCGACGTCACCGGCCAGCAGCAAACGGTCGCGAATCGCAAGCTGGTCGACTGGAGTGATGGACAGGACAAGAAGTGCCCCTATGCCGCGGCGGGTTCCTTTGGCTCCTGCGATCTGCAATCCGTGAAGGCCGCCTCGGTCGCCGGCAGCAACAACGTGCGCTACGTGATCTTCAGGCTGTGCGCCAGCGCGGGCAACTCCAACGACGACATCAACAACAGCTGCGCCCAGCCGCTGGCGGGCAGTACGTCGGCATCGGGGCGAGGGCTGATCGACTATTCCACGCCGCGCTTCAGCACTACTGGCGGTCCGTACTACCGAATCGTCGTGCGCGTACTCGGTGCCCGCAGCACCACCGGCTTTACCGAAACCATCGTCAATTTCTATTAGCAGGTGCGCGGTTTCGCGACACGAGGAGTCCAATTCAATGTTTCATGTTTCTTTCCACCGCTGGTGGCATGCCGGTTCGCGCCGGTCGTCTGCCGTGCTGCTGTCTTTCGGCGTGGGCGTGCTCGCATGCACGGCGTCAGCGCCCTCTGCGGCAGATACGCTGATCCTCGACGAGCCGCTGGCCACGCGGCCCAACGTCAAGGCAAAGCCCAACCTGCTTTTCATTCTGGACAACTCCGGGAGTATGGCCAACGCGCACATGCCGGACGACATGAACAGCACAGGAGCCTTCGGCTACCGCAGCGCACAATGCAATGGCGTTGCTTATGACCCTGCGGTGACATATTCGCCGCCGGTCGATTCCGCAGGGACACCGTTCGCCAACGCGCCTTTTCGAGCGGCATGGACCGACGGATTCGCGCAATCGAACGGCACCGACGACCTGGATGTCGCGACAACAGACATCGGAAGCTTCACCGCCACCAGCGCCGTCGCGGTTGGCATCGGCAGCAAGTCTTTCAAGTTCACGGATTCCGGCTATCAAGCCAATACCTTCGCCGTGGGCCAGATCGTGAAACTGACCTCTGGCTCTGGCAGCAGCGCCAAAATCTTGACTGGTGTCGTCACGGGTTGGAGCAATTCGGCTTCTAGCTGGAAGCAAGGAACCAGGACCTTGGTGGTCGACATCACCACTTCTTCCGGCAGCGGTAGTGCCACTGCATGGGCCATCTCGCGTCTTGTATTCAGTACCTACTACGTCTACAAGGGCAGCCAACCCAAGATGGCCTGGAAGTACGACAGCGCTGCGGTCATCCAGGACACCTTCTATACAGAATGCCGCTATGCGACGACCTCCTCGGCCGGGAAAGCTCTGTTCGACACGGTGCAGGTAACCAGTACCTCCGCGGAAGCCCAGAACTACGCCAACTGGTATTCCTACTACCGCACCCGCCGGCTCCTGATGCGCACCGCGACAGGCAAAGCCATGCAGGCACTCGACGCAGGCTATCGCGTCGGATTCACGACCATCAGCAATACAGGTGTCGCGTCGAATGACGGCTTCCAGGACGTCGACGATTTCGGTGGCACACACAAGCAGACCTTCTATACAAAACTCTATGCAGCCACAGGTACTTCCACGACGCCGTTGAGAGGCGCGCTTTCTAAGGCCGGCCGCTACTTCGCGAAGAAAATGAGCAACCAGACCTACGATCCGATGCAGTACTCCTGCCAGCGAAACTATGCGCTGCTCTCGACCGATGGCTACTGGAACACCGGCAGCGAGGGCACCAGCTATGGCCCGCTCCAGCTCGACGGGTCGAGCGAGGTAGGCCAGCAGGATGGCAGCGAGGCTCGCCCCATGAAGGATGCGGGCACCAGCGATACGCTGGCCGATGTGGCCGCGTATTACTACAACACAGACCTTCGCACCGCCGGCTTGGACAACTGCAAGTCGTCGACCTCCGGCTCGGAACAGGATGTGTGCTCCAACAACATCGTGCCCGCCGGCCGCGACACGGCGACCAGCCAGCACATGACCACGTTCACCGTCGGCCTGGGTGTGAACGGCACGCTGGACTACGACCGCAACTACCTGACGCAGACCTCGGGCTCCTATGTGAATCTGACCAATGGCACGGCAACCTGGCCTGCACCCGAGGTAAGTACGCAGGGCGGCAACGCCACCAACATCGACGACCTCTGGCACGCCGCCATCAACGGCCGCGGGCAGTATTACTCGGCACTCAACGCCACCGCGCTGGCCGAGGCCATCAGCGGCGTGGTCAACACCATCCAGGAAGTCTCTGGCACCTCCTCGGCCGCATCCACCAGTGCGCTGGAACTCGTTGCCGGCGACAACAACCAGGTCTACAAGGCCAGCTACACCACCAAGAAGTGGAGCGGCGATGTCGAGGCCTACACCCTCAATGGCGACACAGGCGCGATTGGTACCACGGCGGTCTGGTCGGCCAAGGCGAAGCTCGCCGCCACAGCCTACGGCGATCGCAAGATCTACTACCGCAAGCCCAACACGGTCACCCGCCAGACCTTCGATTGGACCAACCTGAATGCGGACGGCTACGGCACCTATTTCAGCAACCTGTGCTCGCGCGCCCTCGTGGCGGTGCAATGCCTGAACGACGCCACGGCCGACGAAAAGGCAAAGATCAACAGCGGCGACAACCTCGTCAAGTTCCTGCGCGGCGACCGCACCTTCGAGGCGGCCAGCACCGCCAACGGAACCACCCGCGCGCTGTACCGCCCGCGCGCCGGCGGCGTGCTCGGCGACATCATCAACGGCGCGCCAGCGTATGTCGGCAAGCCGCCGTTCACCTACAGCGATGCCGGCTACACCAACTTCGTAATTGCCAAGAAGGACCGCAAGCCCATGGTCTACGTCGGGGCCAACGATGGCATGCTGCACGCGTTCTCGGCCGGTGGCGACGATGCCGGAACAGAGCGCTGGGCCTACGTTCCCAACGCCGTCATGCCGGAGATGTACAGACTGGCGGACACAGGCTATGAATCGCGTCACCGCTACTTCGTCGATGGTGCCCCGGTCATCGGCGACATCAAGGTGGGTTCCGATTGGAAGACCATTCTCGTCGGCGGCCTCAACAAGGGCGGCCGCGCCTATTACGCGCTTGACATTACAGACCCGGAAGATCCCAAGCCCCTTTGGGAGTTCACCGATACCAACCTTGGCCTTACCTTCGGCAACCCGGTCATCACCAAGCGCAAGGACGGCACCTGGGTCGTGGTGTTTGCTTCCGGCTACAACAACGGCACGGGCGGCGGTGACGGCAAGGGACGCCTCTATGTGCTGAACGCGAATACCGGCGCCAAGGTCATCACCGGAGACATTCCCACCTCGGCCGGCTCGACCAGCGATCCGAGTGGCCTTGCGAAGATCAATACCTGGATCGACGATGTGTCGGACAACACGTCCAAACGCTTCTACGGCGGCGATCTGCAGGGCAACCTCTGGCGCTTCGACGTCGACAACCTTGTGCTGCCGAATCAGGGTGCCTTGCTGCTGGCCAAGTTCCAGGTCAATGCGACCACGCCGCAGCCGATTACCACGCGGCCCGAAACCGTCGAGGTCTCGGGCAAGCCGGTGGTCATCGTTGCGACGGGCCGCTATCTCGGTGCTGCCGACGTGGAAGACACCACACAGCAAACCATTTACGCCGTGAAGGATTCGCTGACCGAGACCGGCCTGGGAGACGTTCGCGCCAACACCACCATGGTTCGCCAGACCTTTACCGTCTCAGGCAACACGGCAACGATCACCAAGAACCCGGTCAACTGGACCACCAACAACGGCTGGTGGGCCGACCTGCCGCACGGCGGGGAACGCGTGTTCACCAACCTCGCGCTTCAGTTCGGCGTGCTTTCCGTAGCCACAGGCATCCCGAGCGGCGACGCCTGCAGTTCGGGCGGTTCTTCCTGGCGCTACTTCCTGAATGCGACCGACGGCACGGGCTCTCTCACGAACGCCGGCGAACTCTGGAGCGCCAGCTCGCTGATTGCCGGCCAGAGCTGGGTCAAGCTGAAGGACGGCAGCACCATCGTCGTTCGACCGACGACGGATGGCGCCTTGAGGGGAGAGTCGGGAGGCAACCCACCTGGCTCGGGAAGCAACCCGCTTCGGACCTCGTGGCGGGAGCTTGCCGACTGAACGTGCGCACGATGACCGCGATGACGGGGGTGCTCGGCAGAATGCGGGGCATGCGCCCGTTGTTGCTGTGCGCGGCCCTCTCCGTTTCGCTGCACGCGGCAGTGCTTGCGTATCGCATGACGCCTTCGTCCCCGCTGTCGTCGGAAACGGCCGCACATGGTGGCCATGGCAGCATTGCTTCCGGGGCCACACGGATACGCGTGATTCCGACGCGACCGGCCGCCGTGTCTGAGATCAAAGAAGCCGCGAAGCAGCGACAAGAGCAGCCGCAGGCCGCGAAATCGGCAGTGCTGTCGAGTCCTGTCGCAGGAACAACGGCGATGGCGGCACCCGCCCGACCGGACGCGCCGACCCCCAGCACGCCTCCACAGCCCGCCATCGAGCAGGCTGCGCCGGACCCCCTGCCCGAGGTCCGCCCGCAGGTCGTCGAAACCGTCTCATCGGACCAAGAAGACTTCGACGGCCGCGACTACATCCCTCGTTCGCTGCTCACGGTTCCGCCAGTTGCCCTCACGCCCATTGTTCTGGATATGCCGGAAGGCGAGTTTGCGGCCGAGCGCTACGTCGGTGTTCTGTCGCTCTTCATTGATGAAGAAGGGCATGTGAAACATGTAGCCGCGGAGGGAATACTTCTTCCTCCTGCGTTTGAGCAGGTTGCGCGCAATGCTTTCAGCGCCGCATCTTTTTCATCGGGGCAAATGGATGGCCGCGCGGTCAAATCGCGGCAAAGGGTGGAGGTGGTGTTTGACAACACGCTTGCCGGGAGTGGCCGCAGGTAGGGGCGGCTCGCTTCTGCGGAATGGTCGAAGGAACTCGATTCTGATGCCGACTGCATCCAGAAATCGGATTGCGCTTGATTGCCGAGCCTGTCGCTCAAGCATAGAAAGAGTATCCAGCCCAAGCTAGGCAACCTACACAGAGGATGCCGAAGAGCCAAACAGATTGGCCGAGGTCGCCGAGACCGCGGAGGGCGTTGTACTGCTTTCGCTTCTCTTGCTCCGCGAGTGAGACATGTGCGACGTCCTCACCCCAGCCTTTTGCGGTCAAGGAGTAAGGAACATCCTTCGCGGCCATCGAAAGGCGCGCAGCGTCATAGGCGAGATACCCAAAGATAGCCGCTCCAGTGAGCATGACCCCAAGGAAAAATCATGGTCCAGATTGTCCGTGAAGTGCGAAGGAATCCGGATTTTGACTTTTGCAGCGGCAGTCCGCCCATGACCGTCACCAGCTAAGCAGATGGGCATCCTTCTCCATCGACCAAGGCCCAGCTGAGTTCGACATGATGCCGAGCTTTCAACATTTGTTCGAACTGAAAAACTTTCATCGGATGCGTGGCCTTGCAAAACACAATCAGAACCTTGCTCGGCTTGATCCGTACCACTTCATCCACTACAGGTGTGGCAAGCGCAGATTTGACTTCACCTACTTGATAGGCGGATGGAGTAATACGGACCTCGACAGGTTTGAATGCGAAGCAGCCGGCAAGCGCCAACGACGCGAATGCAGCAGACCAACGGATGAATCTCATGGTTCTCCAAAACTATTTGGGGATTGCGGCTGTCGACCATAGGTACTCTGCGTCTTATCTGGCGCCGCGAGCCGGCTGTTGGCCGATGGCGATCGTAGCCTTGCGGCCCGAATAGCCGACACCTCGTCAAGATGGGATGACTGACCGCTTACCCTGATTCCATTGACTTGCCTTTTCTTCGAGGAAAAGGTGTAACCCAGTTCAGGACTGGGTCAACTAGAACGAAAAAGCCGCCCGAAGGCGGCTTGCGCGGTTTGCCGAAAGGCAATTAGTCGCGGCACGAACCAGGCAGGTACTTGGCCGGCAGCGGGTTGGTGGTTGCAGCGCCGCACTTCCAGGCTGCGACGTTCTTTGTGCCGTCGGTAGTTCCAACGATAGCCGTGGTTGCGGCAGCATCAGAGAAGGGTGCGAGGCGGATCGTGTTGGCAGTACCCGAAGTGGTGCCGCCAAGGTTGGTCGCATTGCCCACGACGGTGATGATGCCGTTCGCGTCAACGGCCATCGAAGTTACGTACTTGCTCGTGGTGGTCGAGCATGCGTCAGGGAGCTTGGTGCTCACGTCAACCGAAGTTGCAGCTTGGATGGTTTCAGTCACCGATGTGCGGCACGAAGATGCAGCCAGCACCAGTTCGGAGACCTTGGCTCGGACGGTGTAATCCTGATACGCCGGCAGAGCCACAGCAGCCAAAATACCAATGATCGCCACAACGATCATCAATTCGATAAGGGTGAAACCCTTTTGCACGTTACGTGCGATGGAACGACGGTTCATTCAAAAACTCCAGGTTGGTTGGTAGAGCCCGGGAACCAAGCCCGGAGCGCAGTAACTTCCGCAGCATCTGTGCCATCCCATTCCGAGGCCCTGCGGCGGCAAAATTGACTACTTTATACTCGCTCAAGTTACATTGAGCGACACAATTTGCCCCTGAATGCTACAAGTCGTGACAAATTTGTCAGCGTGCTAGGCGTCGCAGACTCAAAAAGTCAGCACCCCATCCGCCTTCAACCACCGAATATCCCGCTGCGCCAACCCCGCCACCTGGTGCCCGGCCAAGTGCTCGATCTGCCACATGATCTCTTCGGTTTCTGCCGGCTTGGTATGCGTGATGTAGATCGGAAACTTCTTGCCCGGATCGATGTGCGCCAGCTCGTCGGCCAGCGCCCGCGGCGACAGGTGCAGGCTGCGTTCCGCCAGGGCCTGCTCGCGGTTGCTGAATGCTGTTTCTATGACGAGCATGGCCACTTCCAGGGCGTTGAGGCGGTCCCAGAAAGGGGTGTTGCGCTCGGTGTCGCCGGTAAAGACCCAGTTCGCGCCGCCCTCGGCGCGGCTCACGGCAAAGCCGCAGGCGGGCACGGTGTGCACGGCCGGCAGCACCTCGATGCGCTTGGGGGCGGCGGTGCCCAGTTGCAGCACCTGGCCCACCGCGATGTCGTGAAAGCTCACGAAGGGTGCCTCGGGGCTGGGAATGCTCTCGAAGTCGGGCCAGATGACGTTGTTGAACACATGGGCGCGTAACGCCTCGATGGTGGCGCGCAGGGCGTGCACGCGCAGCGGGCGGGTGCGGCGGCCGCCCACGGCGTCGAGCATGAGGGGCAACGCGGCGATGTGGTCGAGGTGGCTGTGGGTGAGCACCACGTTGTCGATGCCGGCCATTTCTTCGAGGGTGAGGTCGCCCACGCCGGTGCCCGCATCGACGAGCAGGTCGGTGTCGATCAGGAACGAGGTGGTCCGGCAGTCCTTGGCAATGGCGCCCGAGCAACCCAGCACGCGAACCTGCATTGTGAGAGCCCCTCTGCTTGTGTCTTCTGCTGCCGTCATTTGGTTTCGAACCGGGTTGCGCCGTCCCATTCGGGGTCTTGGGGCCGCAACGCCATGGAGGCTAATCGTTGTGCGTAGAGCTGGTAAAGGACTTTTTTGGCATCCGCGGCGAGCAGCGGATCCAGCAGGTTCCGGCCCATGGCCCAGTCCTGGCGACGGTAGGCGGCAAGCACATCGGCCCAGCGCTGCAGCTGGGCGGATTGCTGCAGTGCGGCAGGGCTTGGCTGCTCGCTCTCGGTATTGGCGTGCAGCGGCGTGAACACGGCCACGGCCTGGGCCCGGCCCCTGACGAGCACGCTGTCGAGCTCCTGCCAGACGAAGCCCGGTGCGAGTTCGCGGGTGGCGGCGCTGGCGACGATCTCGACACCGTAATGCACGCTCAAGCCTTCGAGGCGGG